>Ga0206682_10004414_pt1 | contig 11485 bp, 14 predicted proteins | sample M240m12015metaG_FD_155444 | JGI IMG/M metagenome (GOLD analysis project Ga0206682, IMG submission 155444) | Ammonia-oxidizing marine archaeal communities from Monterey Bay, California, United States - M2 40m 12015 | ecosystem: Environmental > Aquatic > Marine > Intertidal zone | place: USA... | reverse complement strand
AAAGCAACTATTGGACGGTACTGCTTCTGCACAAACAATCAACCACTTTTTAAAAGCGGGGTCTAGTAGAGAAAAACTAGAACACCAAAAGCTTGAAAAGGACAATCAACTACTCAAAGCTAAGGTCGAAGCGCTAGAATCTGCAAAACGAGTCGAAGAACTGTACTCGGAGGCACTTCGGGCTATGCGTACGTATGCTGGCCAAGACGAAGAAGAGGTTGAAGGCGAAGAACTAGATTTGTATGATTACTAGAACATACCGAGAGGCAGTTAACTGTCAAGACTTCAATTCGCGCTTTGACTACCTTAAGTTAGGCGGAGAAGTTGGTTCGTCTACGTTTGGTTTCGATCGATGGATCAACCAAAAGTTCTATAAGTCGCGCGAGTGGCGAAGCACTAGGGACTTTGTGATTGTTCGTGATGGAGGATGCGACTTGGCTGTGCCAGGTTACGAGATCTATGACTCAATTCTTGTACATCACATAAACCCTATGGTTGCAGAAGACATTGTCAACGGAGACGATTGGATTCTAAACCCCGACTATTTAATTACGACCACCCAGGAAACGCACAACGCAATACACTACGGTAGAGACATCACGCTACCGAAAGTTGTCGTTGAGAGAGCGCCTGGAGACACATCACTTTGGTGAAAGGAGCTCACATGAGCTACCAATCCACCATCGTTACTAGCTAGGAGCGGTCACGATGGAGAACAGTATATTGACTGGGACCAAAAAGATCTTAGGACTTGACGAAAGCTACACGGCGTTTGATCAAGACGTGATTGTACACATTAACTCAGCATTCTCCACCGTAAATCAGTTGGGGTTTGAACCTACTGGGTTTGTCATTGAAGATGCCGACGCTACCTGGAGCGATCTTGCTCTTTCAACGGAAGTTACAAGCATGGTTAAGACCTATATTTACCTGAAAGTCCGAGTGGCGTTTGATCCACCGGGAACAGGTTTCTTGTTGGACTCAATGAACAGCCAGATTGCAGAGCACGAGTGGCGGCTTAGTAACTACCGCGAACTCGATATTTTAGAAAGCGAGGCTTAGCCATGGAGTTAGGTAAACCTATCCCAATGAATGACGTAGAAGACTACCTGGAACACTACGGTGTAAAGGGTATGCAGTGGGGTAAGCGGCGGTCTCGAGAGGCTTTAGCAAAAGCTGCTGCAAAGCGAGAAGAAAAGCGATCCCCAGAACAACGTGCAGATCGCGCTAAGAAAGTAGAGCGAACTAAGCTAGCGGGAAGTCGTAGGACTCTTTCGGATTCAGACTTAGACGCAATTGTTGAACGCATGTCAAAAGAGAAAAAGCTTAAGGATCTCGTTAGAGAAGATACGTCATCTACCGGTTCAAAGTTTGCAAAAGACATTTCTTCTGCGGCAGGTAACAAGCTTGCTAGAAACTTAGCTGTTGGTGCTGCAGCTGTCACGTCAGCCGTCATTGCCAATAAGCTCAACAATAAATTTGACATTGCCAAAAAAGCTGGCATTACACCAGAGAAGGCTATAAACCTCGTGACCAAAGCCGGAAAGGGTTAACCATGAATGAGTCTGAAGTTGAAAACTTCCTTTCACACTACGGTGTAAAGGGTATGCAGTGGGGTAAGCGACGGTCGAGGTCTGAACTTCGATCTGCTGCCTCAGCAAAGAAAGAACAAATTAAAAACACCCCAAAAGGTGAAGTAGGAAAGAAAGTTGCAAAGGCTGCAGCCGTTGCGTCTATTGCTGCAGGAGCGGCGTTTGTTGGTCACAAACTTGGGGGCAAAGACAAAGTCTCCATTAAACTTGCAAACAAGTATGCCAACGAGCAAGCATCAAGGACTCTCATTAACCGAGGTTCTAAGTATGCTAAAGACTCATTTGACCTTTCAATGTTGATGAAAGACGGGGAAGGTGTCAGCTACGGATGGGGTACAAGTTTGCCGGCAATCGGCAAAGGTGGCCTTGCCTTTATTAAGTAGTCAATAAAGAGTAGGACAAGATGGACGAAACAGAATTAAAACACGAAGTTACTGAGTTCCTTGCACACTACGGTGTAAAGGGTATGAAGTGGGGTCAGCGACGAGAAGCACAACGAGCTGCCAACGCCAAGGTTCAAGAAGCAAAAGCTACACTAAAGAGTGCTAAAGCTGTTCGTAATGAAGGGCGAAAGTCAGCTGCGCTAAGCGTTGCTAAAAAAGCTGCCGTTGCCACAGCAGTTGTTGCTGGTGCAGCAGTGGCTGCAAGCATCGTTTCTAAGAGTGGTGGAAAACCAGCTAGCTCTATCTCAGGCGTTTCGCCCACTGGGCGGCCTTTGTTTTCGGCTAGTGGCGTCAGCGCAAAAACCGGTAAGAAATGGCTTATTGAAACAAACAGCGGAGAGGCCTTTGACATGATGACAAAAGAACTGGCAAGTCGTAACAGATAGGTTTAGTTAATGCGGGCACAAAAGAAAGAGTAGGACACCATGCGTGAAACAGAATTACAACACGAGGTTACGGAATTCCTTGCGCACTACGGTGTAAAAGGTATGCAGTGGGGTAGGCGACGATCTAGAGAGTCTTTAGCAAAAGCTTCTTCAAATCGTTCTGAAAAGAATTCGCCAGATCAAAAAGCCAATGCGAAACAGGTAAAGAAAGAACTAAAGGCCGACAACAAGTGGGCAAAGAAAGCCACGACTATGAAAGCCCAGGTAGCTGTTTACAACAAGACCGCTGAGCTGATGAATAAGGCGGGCTTAGGTAAGACTAACAGCGACCCTAGGTTTAAAGGCAAGCAGCCTCTGTCAGGAAACAACATCCCGCTCCGTCAAGCGTATTTAGACACCGTCAGTTCGACGGCCAACAAGTACGCGGCCAAAGCACACAAAGAACTACATGGCGATAGCCCCAACGGTAGAGTACAAGTCAAATACTCTTATGACAGCAAACGTGGTGTTGTGGCTAACGTAAGTAGTCATGGAAAAGTGGAGCACTCGGCCGCGCCAAGCGGGCTGCACGTCCTCGTAAAAAACGGCTACATCACAAACATCGGGATGGCAAAACTGCCCAGCAATGAATAGTCATACACAAACGGAAAGGCCTAATGGAACTATCAAATACAGCTACACCGAAGTACTATGCGGCCTACCGTGAAAAAGTGTTAAGCGGCGAGATTGTTGTAAACAAGCAGATCTCTCAAGAGATGAATCGGATCGACGACTTGGTCAGAGATCCAAATGTTTGGTACGACGATCTCGCCGTCGAGGGTTTTGTTAAGTATTGCGAAACAGAACTAACACTTACAGATGGTACGGACCTACATCTGCTCGAAACGTTCAAAGTTTGGGCAGAACAAGTCTTTGCTTGGTACTACTATGTTGAACGAGAAGTATACAATCCTAAGTTAAACGGTGGCGCTGGCGGGCGGGAAGTTAAGTCCGTTAAAAAGCGACTCACCTCTAAACAATACCTAATCGTTGCCCGTGGGGCGGCCAAGTCAATGTATGCCATGTGCCTACAGGCCTACTTCCTTAACGTCGATACCACGACCACACATCAGATCACTACGGCCCCGACTATGAAGCAGGCGGAGGAGGTAATGTCCCCCTTCCGCACCTCCATCACCAGGGCCCGTGGCCCCCTCTTTAAGTTCCTTACCGAGGGATCTCTGCAGAACACTACCGGCTCTAGGGCCCAGCGAACCAAGCTCACCCCAACCAAGAAGGGTGTGGAGAACTTCCTTACCGGATCTATGCTTGAGGTTAGGCCTATGGCCATCAACAAACTCCAAGGGCTCCGGCCAAAGATCTCTACTATTGATGAATGGTTGTCCGGGGACATCAGAGAAGATGTTGTTGGGGCAATTGAGCAGGGCGCTTCAAAGATGGATGACTACTTGATCATTGCTATCAGTTCTGAAGGAACGGTTCGCAACGGTTCAGGTGATACTATCAAAATGGAACTAGCTTCTGTACTCAACGGTGACTTTGATGCGCCACATGTCTCTATCTGGCACTACAAACTTGACGACGTAGAGGAAGTGTCTGATCCCGCCATGTGGATTAAGGCAAATCCCAACCTCGGAAAGACCGTGACCTACGACGTGTACCACCAAGACGTTGAACGGGCCGAGAAAGCACCTGCCTCTCGGAACGACATTCTAGCAAAACGGTTTGGGCTACCCATGGAGGGCTACACATATTTCTTTACTTACGAAGAAACTATGCCGCACCCACCTCGCACTTTTTGGCAACTACCTTGTGCGCTAGGTGCCGACCTATCTAGAGGTGACGACTTCTGTGCGTTTACGTTCTTGTTCCCATTTGAGAACTCGACGTACGGCGTTAAGACTAGAAGCTACATCACCTCACTCACACTTATGAAACTGCCTGGGGCTATGCGTCACAAGTACGAAGAGTTCATCGGAGAAGGAAGTCTACAAGTCCTTGACGGAAACGTGTTGGACATGATGGAAGTCTACGATGATTTAGATCTCTTCATTATACAAGAAGAGTATGACGTTCGAGCATTGGGTTACGACCCTTACAACGCTAAGGAGTTTGTCACTAGATGGGAAGGAGAAAACGGTCCTTTTGGGATTGAAAAGGTCATTCAAGGTGCAAAGACGGAATCTGTACCTCTGGGTGAATTGAAGATTCTTTCAGAAGAACGGAAGCTAATCTTTGACCAACAACTCATGGCGTTTGCTATGGGGAACGCCGTTACGCTAGAAGACACGAACGGAAACCGAAAGCTTCTTAAGAAAAGAGCCGAGGAAAAGATCGACAACGTCTCGGCGTTGATGGATGCCTACATAGCCTACAAAGCTAACAAGGACACGTTCGAATGATCCATCTATATTTACAGAACAAGGAGGTGATTCAGGTTGCCGGTATTTGACAGAGTAAAAAGCGCGTGGAATGCGTTCACTAACGATGACAGAAAGAGAGCGTCTGGTAATACACAATACGCTCAAATGCTCGGACCAAGTAACTATTACCAACCGTCCCGAAGCAGACTTTCGGTGTACAGCAAAAAGTCAATTGTTACCGCGCTATACTCCCGAATTAGCATTGATACAGCAGCACTAGACATCAAGCACATTAAGGTTGACGACAAGAACCGATACAAGGAAACTTTGGAGTCGGGACTTAACGATAGATTAACGTTTGAATCAAACATTGACCAAGCACCAAGAACTTTCATTCAGGATGCAGTCATGACAATGTTTGACACTGGCGTTGCAGCTATCGTAGCAGTCGAGACTACAGCAAACCCTTCTCTCAACGCGGACTACGATATTTTAGAGTTGCGTGTCGGCGAGGTTAAAGAATGGTTTCCAGAGCACGTAAGAGTTTCAGTCTATGACCAAAGGCTTGGCCGCAGGCGCGAGATCATCCTACCTAAGCGGAATGTTGCTATTGCCACAAACCCGCTATATTCTGTGATGAACGAACCAAACTCCACTCTTGCTAGGTTGATTCATAAGCTCGACCTTCTTGATCAGATCGACGATGCATCTGGTTCTGGAAAGCTTGACCTTATCATTCAGCTGCCCTACGTCATCAAGTCAGAGGCTAGAAAGCTTCAGGCTGAGAGTAGGCGAACCGATATTGAGATGCAGCTCAAGGGCAGCAAGTACGGTATTGCTTACACAGATGGTACTGAGAAGATTACACAACTCAACCGACCTGCAGAGAACAACCTTATGGGTCAGATCGAGTATCTCACAACTATTCTTTACGGACAACTTGGTGTTACCGAAGACATCATGAACGGTACTGCTAGCGAATCCACAATGCTTAATTACTTTAATCGGACCATTGAACCTGTCGTTCACGCGATCACTTCAGCAATGCAGCGATCGTTTATTGGGGAGATGCGCACGGATCAGAAAGAGCGGGTTTCGTTTTACCGAGACCCCTTTAAGCTGGTTCCTGCTGCACAGCTTGCCGATATTGCCGACAAGTTCACTCGCAATGAGATCTTCACTGCGAACGAAATCCGTCAACTCATGGGCGTCCCACCTTCGGATGATCCAAAAGCGGACAAGTTGGTAAACAGTAACATGCCACAACCTGAGGGAGAAAAACCTTCAGAATTAACAGATGACACATCATCGAAAGGACCAGATACCTATGGCTGACGAAGCCGACTTCAGTGGTTGGGCTACAAAAGCTGGCCTGAAGTGCTCTGACGGTCGAACCATCATGCCGGATGCTTTTGCGCATCAGGATACGGTGAAGGTTCCTCTCGTTTGGCAGCACGGACATAATGATCCAGTAAATGTACTGGGACACACGATTCTCGAGAACCGCAAGGATGGGGTGTATGCTTACGCATATTTCAACGATACTCCTGCGGCCGAGCACGCCAGGGGGCTCGTTGCACATGGAGACATTAACTCTCTCTCCATTTGGGCGAACGAGCTTGTTGAGCGTTCTGGCCGTGTTCTCCACGGTATTATCCGTGAGGTGAGCTTAGTGCTTTCGGGTGCAAACCCTGGCGCGCTCATTGAGAATGTTTCAATCCGCCATGCGGATGGAGACGAGTATACCCTCGGCGACGAGGCCATCATCCACACCGGAATGTCTTTTGAGCTTGTACACGAAGCCTCTGATGACTCTGATGAAGAAACCATAGCTGACGTCTATGAGTCAATGAGCGAGAAGCAGAAACAAGTGCTTTATTTTATGCTCGGCGAAGCATTAAAAGGCGAAAGTCCCAAAGAGCTCAAACAGAGCGCTTATGAACTAGAAGACCAAGACCAGGAAGGATCAGACATGTCTGACGAACTTATCCACGAAGACTCTGACGATGAAACCGTTGCCGAAGTCTACGAATCAATGAGCGAGAAGCAGAAGCAAGTGCTTCACTTCATGCTCGGCGAAGCGCTAGAATCCGGAGAGCTCAAGCAGAGCGCTGTTGAATACGAAGAAGAAGAATACCACGAAGAGGCAGCACCGCTGGTGCACGCCGCAACCCAAGTTACAAAGGAAGAGGAAATGTCACACAACATCTTTGAGTCGGATACCCCCGCTGCAGCAAAGCTTTCGCACTCGGCAGCCCAGGGCATCATGGCGGATGCCACAAAGTCCGGTTCGCTTCGCGAAGCCGTTGAGACTTATGCCCTTGCTCACGGTATCGACAACATCGATGCTCTGTTCCCAGATGCCAAGGCCATTGATGGCGTTCCGGAGTTCCTCCAGCGCCGCGTTGAATGGGTTGCCTCGTTCCTCGGCGCAACTCGCAAGAGCCCGTTCTCGCGGATCAAGACGCTCCACGCTGACATCACCGTTGACGAAGCCCGTGCAAAGGGTTACGTGACCGGCGCAATGAAGAAAGAAGAGTTCTTCTCGGTCTCGAAGCGCGTCACCGTTCCGACCACGATCTACAAGAAGCAGAAGCTTGATCGTGACGACATGATTGACATCACCGACTTCGACGTTGTCACCTGGCTCAAGGGTGAGATGCGTCTGATGCTTGACGAGGAGATTGCTCGCGCAGCCCTCATCGGTGACGGACGTGACGTCTCGCACGAGGACAAGATCAATGAGGGCAACATTCGCCCAATTGCTACGGACCACGAGCTCTACACGACCACGGTCAACATCAACATCAAAGATGATGGTTCCTCCGCTCAGGAGATCATCGACGCTATCATCCGCAACCGGAAGCACCTCAAGGGCTCCGGTACGCCGACGATGTACACCACCGAGACCATCATTGCTGAATTCCTCCTGTTGAAGGATTCCCTTGGTCGTCGCATCTATGCCGACCTTGGTTCGCTTGCACGTGAACTCCGCGTCACGGCAATTGTTCCGGTAGAAGTGATGGAAGAAGAGCAGGATCTGGTTTGCGTCATCGTTAACCCGAGCGACTACATCATGGGCGCAACCCGTGGTGGAGAAATCACGATGTTCGACGACTTTGACATCGACTACAACCAGCACAAGTACCTGATCGAGACCCGCATGTGCGGTGCACTCGTCAAGCTGAAGAGCGCCATGTGCGTCCGCAGCGTTGAGGCAGGCGACACGCTTGTTGCGCCAGCACCGGCGTCCTTTGACGAGTCCGCTATGACGGTCACGATCACCGACACCGAGGGTGTTGTCTACCGAGACGGTGACGGAAACACGGTCACCAATGGTGGCGGACCTTACACGGTTGTTGTTGACACGGCGTTCACGGTTAACGCCGAGGCTGAAGCAGGATACTACTTCGCCACCAACGCTGACGACTCCTGGACGTTCTTCGTCCGTAGCTGATTGTAGAGGCAACGATGGCACGATATTTCGGCGAAGTCGGATACGGTGCCACCACCGAACAACCTCCGGCTTCCGGGGTGTGGGTAGATCAGATTACCGAAGTCTCGTACTACGGCGATGTGATCCGAAACACTCGGAAGTCGGAGTCCGGTGAAAGCCTAAACAACGATATTTCGGTTGGTAACTCAATTAGCATTGTAGCTGACGAGTACGCCGTTGCACACTTTTTCAACATTAAGTATGTACGATGGTCGGGGGTTCTCTGGACAGTTAGTTCTGTCGAAGTGAAGAGCCCCCGACTCGTACTGTCGCTTGGAGAGGTGTACAATGGGCCAACGGCTTGATTTACAAGTTATCCTTGTTGGGCTACTTGGCTCCAGTCACGTATACTTCCAACCCCCGCCGAGTATCTCTTTGTCCTATCCTTGTATAATCTACAAGCGTCGGGACGAGAAAGTTACTCACGCGGGTAATCTACCTTACAATAGACGCAAGCAGTATGAAGTCACAGTAGTAGATCAAAGTCCAGACAGCTTAATCGCTGAAAAGATTGCCGATCTACCACTGTGTGTCTACGACAGACGCTATGCTGCTGACGGACTAAATCACGACGTTTACAAACTTTTCTTTTAGGAGGAAAAACTATGGCTACCCTTACATGGGATGCTTCCGGTCAGCGCTTTTACGAAACAGGCGTAGACCACGGAGTACTATACCTTCCAGACGCTAATGGAGCATACTCCAACGGCGTTGCCTGGAACGGTCTCACGAGTGTGTCGGAGTCGCCCACGGGCGCCGAGCCAACCGCTCTGTACGCAGACAACATCAAGTACCTTAACCTTTACTCTGCAGAAGAGTTTGGTGCAACCGTGGAGGCTTACACATACCCGGACGAGTTCGCTCAGTTCGACGGTCTGTACACTCCCGAAGCTGGTATTAGCATCGGTCAGCAGAGCCGCAAGTCCTTCGGGCTTTCGTATCGCACAAAGATCGGAAACGACATTGAGGGCGACAGCTACGGCTACAAATTGCACCTCATTTACGGCTGCACCGCTAGCCCGTCGGAGAAGGCGTACAACACAATCAATGACTCACCTGAGGCTATTACCTTCAGCTACGAGGTCTCCACGGTTCCCGTGGCAGTCACCGGCGCGAAGCCAACCTCCCTTGTGACCATTGACTCCACCAAGGTGGACCCCGACGCCCTTGCCGGCCTCGAGTCCGCCCTATACGGTACCGCAGGCACCGACCCGTCCCTCCCGCTCCCCGACGTCGTGGTTGCCTACTTCGCCGGCACCATCACCGTGGTGACCCCTCCATCGCCGACATTCAACGGCACGGATACCCTCACCATCGCCGACGCTGCCGGTGTTACCTACCATGACAACACCCAGGGTGGCACCCTGATCGAGGTGGGTTCCTACACCATTGCCGAAGACACCATCGTTCAGGCCCGTCCTACCGCTGGCTTTGTCTTCCCGCCGGTCGTCGATGCCGAGTGGCTCTTCGAGTACAGCGACGGAAACTAAGATAGCTATTGGAGACTAGAGAATGTTAAAGATTATTATACCAGCCGAAGAACTGTTTGACGAAGTTACTATGACTTTTAAAACTGTTCCGGAGGTTGTTGTCGAGCTTGAGCATTCTCTAGTCTCGCTATCAAAATGGGAGTCAATTCACGAAAAGCCTTTCTTAGGCAACGATGAAAAGACTGACGAAGAAATCTATAGTTACATTGGGTCAATGTTTCTTGACGATTTGTTAGACCAAAACGTGATCACTCGGATGACCCAGGAGAACATTCAATCGGTTAACGACTACGTTGCTGCGGCACACACTGCAACAACGTTCTCTAACCAGAAAGAATCTAAATCTGGGTCGTCCGAGGTGATTACGTCTGAATTAATCTACTATTGGTTGGTTGCTTTGGAAATTCCGTTCGAAGTGCAGACCTGGAACCTCAATCGCCTATTCACCCTTGTCCGAATTGCCAACATTAAGAACTCGGGTGAAGAAAAGAAGATGACGAGGGGCGAGATTGCTGAAAGAAACAGGAAACTCAACGAAGAGCGACGAAAGAAGCACCAATCGAAAGGATAGGAGGCCTAATGGCACGCATCACATGGAACGACATTGGTTCAAGAGAGTTCTCAACCGGAATTGATCGCGGAGTCTTCTATGACAATGAGAAACGTGGATACGCCTGGGACGGTTTGATCTCGGTTTCGCAGTCTAACACCACAAAGATCGAGTCTATTTACTACGATGGTTCAAAACTTAAAGACATAGCAGTTATGGGCGAGTACAAAGGTTCTATTACTGCATACCAGTACCCGGAAGAGTTTGAAAAGTGCCAAGGTATTACAGAGGACATTCGTACAGGCGTTTTTGTAACGAACCAAAGCGTGGAGACGTTTGGACTCACCTACCGCACGCTTTACGGGAACGACGTGGAAGGTTTAGCACATTACCGCATTCACGTTGTATACAACTTAACTGCAATTCCCAAAGACATAGAGTATAATACAATTTCAGACGATTTAGACGCCATAGAGTTTGCGTGGAACACCACTGCAGTTCCTGAAAGAGTTGCTGGGCTACGGCCAACAGCACACATTATTCTCGATAGCCAAAAGATAAACCCAGGTCTTCTTAGCGACGTAGAGGATATTTTGTATGGCTACGAAGATGCCGAACCAACGCTTCCCTCCATGCTTGCCTTGCTTGCACTGCTGAACACATGGGACCGCCTCCTTATTTTAGATAACGGTGACGGAACCTGGCGGGCTATCATTACCAACGAGGACGACTACAAGGATCTCGGCAACCACGAGTTTGAAATCTATGCTGAGAATGTTGTATATTTAGACGAATACACCTATGAAGTATCTAGTAGTGATAGATTTACGGAGGACATATGACCACTATTACAGGTTTTACCAGCGAACGTATGCTGGGCATTGAAAACAACACTGTTGTTTCTGGCGTCATCAGTGGTGACGATCTTATTCTTACAAAACACGATGGTACAACTGTCAACGCAGGTGATGTTCGTGGGCCTGTTGGACCCCAGGGTCCAGAGGGAGAGGTTACTACCGAGAACCTAAACTCGGCAATTGATGGCGTAAACACAGCCGTTAGTGCTAATACCTCTGCCATTGCGCAAAACACTTTGGACATTGCGAACGTGGAAGACATTGCATATGAAGTTGCCGACCGACTTCCAGCTGGCGTGGTGAGCATG
>Ga0206682_10004413_pt1 | contig 11488 bp, 13 predicted proteins | sample M240m12015metaG_FD_155444 | JGI IMG/M metagenome (GOLD analysis project Ga0206682, IMG submission 155444) | Ammonia-oxidizing marine archaeal communities from Monterey Bay, California, United States - M2 40m 12015 | ecosystem: Environmental > Aquatic > Marine > Intertidal zone | place: USA... | reverse complement strand
TATTGATTATTTTTCTCCTAAAAATGGCATCATAAAGAAAAGCATAAAAATAAATTGTAATTCTGAAAAAGAACATAATAAATTATTGGATAAAATCTCAACTCAAAAAAATATATTTATTACTGAATTATCATCCATTAATAACAAAAATAAATTTAAAAAAGTAAATAAAATAGATATTGGGTTATGTGAAAAGGATATAATTAGTTATAGGAAAAAGCAAAAGGGGGCATTTTATAATTGTTTTGCTTTAATACTTAGAATAAAATATAATAATAAATTTAGAGAAGTTCATGTAAAAATATTTAATACCGGTAAATTAGAAATACCGGGGATCCAATATGATGAACTATTAACTATAACATTAAATAATTTAATTAATATTCTCCATCCATTTGTTGAACAGGAAATCAGTTATAATGAAAAAGATATTAATACTGTTTTAATTAATTCAAATTTTGCATGTGGATACTTTTTAGATAGGTTTAAACTTTTTCAGAAATTAAAATACAAATATAATATTCAGGCTTCTTACGATCCTTGTTCTTATCCAGGAATTCAATGTTTATTTTATTATAATTCTAGAAATAAAGAACATAATGGTGTACATTTAGAAGATGAAAAATATGATTGGAGGAAAGTATCGTTTATGATTTTTAGAACCGGGAGCGTTTTAATAGTAGGAAATTGTAATAAAATAATTTTAAATATTGTTTATAAATTTATTAAACAAGTCCTAAAAAAAGAGTTTAATGAAATATTTATTAGTATAAATGAAACAAAAAAGAAAACCCCTAATAAAAAATTACGTAAAAAAATAATTAAATTATCTATTTAAAAACCAATTAATAAATTTTAATGGTGTAAATGAATTAAATATTGTATCAAATTCTTTATCTATTAATTTTAATTCTATTTTTTCAGTAGTTATTAACTTCTTTTGGTTTAAAATTTTCTTAGAAAAAAGATTAGAAATATTTAAATATTTACATTCATCATTTAGATTTTTTAATTTAATTAATTTTAGAAAATAGTTAATTATCTTACAACATTTAATTTTATCATCAAGAGATTTTTTTGATTTAACTATTTTATCTTTAACTTTTGAACTCATATTAATTATATACATAACATAACTCATTTTTTGATCTCCTTTTATATTATCATTATCATATACTGTAATTATAATCTCATTCATAATTTCAGAAAAATTACTTAAATATTCCAGTTTTTTTTTATTTACATCCTCCAAACAAAAATTTCTCCTTACTTCATTATTAATATTAAATATTGTTTTTTTATATACAAATAGGGCTGCATCTTTGGAATTAAGTTGTAAATAAGAATGATTTTCATTACCTATCTGACTTATAAATTCTATATAATAAAGATACGACTTCTTACAATGATGTACCACTAAATCAAGATTATTAGTATATAATAAAAGAATATTAAATATATGTTTTAAACAATCTAGTCCTCTTTTAATGATAAAAATATAATAAGTATAATCAGGAACTATAATATTTTCTCCTGCATGAAAAAGATATTCTTTAATAATATTAAAATAATTTAATACTATTTCTTCTTCATTATTAACCAAAACATTTTTATAATTATGATCTACTAATAAATTAAATTCATCCATATAATTTATCTAACGAAAAATAAATTTATTTTAGAACTTATTTTTTGTTATTTGTATAACTTATTTATTTGTTAAATAAGTATTTAAAGATTTAAACAAAATTTACCATATAACATGTCTGAAACCTCATCAACAGAACAATCAACAAATTATAGACTACCCACAAGCACAACATTACAACATTGTGCTAAACTCGGAATAGTAGAGGATAAACCAATTATGTTTGATTATTGGACATCTAGTTGCGATAAAGATGTCTTAATTGGTGTTCGTGAAAGCGGTGAAAAACTTTTAGTTAAATCAGAAGAAGAATATACAAGTCCTGTTTCTAAAATTTACAAGGTTGAATCTGAATACATTATCATCACAGAAAATTCAATATATGTTGTTTCAGCCGATATCCCCACCAAACGTATTTCAAGTTGAATGAATATTAAATAAATAATGTATTGACACATTATTTATTTAAAATAATTGTAAATTATATTTTTTTTATAAAAAATGTTTTATAAAATTTCTTTTAATTTTTCTACCTGATCACTAGTTAAATTTTCTGGGAACACAACATTAAATCTAATAACTAAACTTCCTTTGCGTCCATTTCTTTCCATACCCATTCCTCTAATTTCTTTTTGATAATTAGGTTTAATTATATTTTTATCTTCATTGTTAATAGCATAGGTTTTATCATTTAAAAATTTAAACTCAAATTTAAAACCAGTCAAAGATTCCTTTAAAGAAATATTTTTATCAAAGAAAAGATTTAAACCATTACGTTTAAAAATATTATCATTACATACTTGTACATGTACTTTAATATCTCCTTTATTTGTATCACTTATAATATTACCCTTATTTTCTATTTTAATTATTTCTCCTGAATCTATCCCCTTTGGGACTTCAACATATATCTTTTCTTTTTCAATAGTTTTAGTATTATTTGACATAATCCATCGCTCTATTTCCAATGGATGATTTACACCATGATATGCATCTTTTAAACTAATTGTTATTTGTTTTGATATAACTGGAGGTTTTTGAGGCCCACTAAAAACGGGTTGTCCATTTCTAAATATCCGAATATTAGGCATGCCCGGATGCATTCCTTGCATACCTGGGTGCATACCCGGCATTCCAGGAAATCCTCCGCTAAATATACTAGAAAATAAGTTATCCATATCTGGTGGCATACCACCTCTCATAAAAGGATTTCCCTCTTCATTTCCTGTCATATCATAATTTTTCTTTTTTTGCGGGTCACTTAACACTTCATATGCTGTATTTATTTTTTTAAACATCTCTGAATCACCCCCTTTTCTATCTGGATGATGCTTTAAAGACATTTTTCTGTAACTTTTTTTAATATCATCAGGAGAAGCGTTTCTATTCACACCCAATATACTATAATAATCCATTATAACTATATATATTTAGTATATCTTAAACTAATTTAAATCTTTAATACTTAAAAATTACATTTTATTAAATATATCATGAATACACCATATTTAAAAAAATATCAACCAAAATTTTATAAAGATTTTACTATTGATAAAGAATATATTGAACTTTTAAATATTATGAAAAAAATAGATAATCTTAATATTCTACTTGTTGGCGACCCCGGTTGTGGTAAAACATCCCTTATTTATGCCAGCATACGAGAATATTACCAATTAGAAAAAATACCTAATCAAAACATAATGCTTATAAATAATTTAAAAGAACAAGGTATTCAATACTACAGAACTGAGGTGAAAACATTTTGCCAAACACCATCTTGTATTAGTGGAAAAAAAAAATTCATTGTTATTGATGATATCGATCTTATTAATGAACAAAGTCAACAGGTTTTCAGAAATTGCATAGACAAATATAATCACAATGTTCATTTTTTATGCTCATGTACAAATACACAAAAAGTAATTGATAGTATTCAATCAAGATGTGCAATTATTAAAATAAAACCAATTCAAAAAAATATTTTAAAACATATATTAAAAAAAATTAAGAAAAAAGAAAATATAATTATCGATGATGAAGCAGAAGAATTTGTTTTACTAATATGTAATAATTCAATTCGTTTATTGATTAATTATTTAGAAAAATTTAAACTAATAAATGAAGTTATAAATTTAGAGAAGGCAACAAATATTTGTACTAATATTAGTTTTTATGAATTTAAAAAATATACAAATAGTTGGTTGATAGAAAAAAATCTTGAAAGTGCATCAAATACTATTTTAGATATTTATAAAAAAGGATACTCTGTAATTGATATTTTTGATACATATTTTAACTTTATTAAACTTAGTAAAGATATCAATGAAGAACTAAAATACAAAATAATAAAAATTATTTTAAAATATATATCTTTATTTTACACATTACATGAAAATGAAATCGAACTTATATTTTTTACAAATGACTTATTTAATCTATCGTAATACATTATTATATTTTTATAATAATAATATATACATGAGTCAATTAATACAAAATAAATATGAAAAGGAAGAATTTTATGAGTTTTTAAATAAATATTGTAATTTGGAAAAAGATAAATTAATTTTTAATAAGGCTGCATTAAAACGTGCTAAATTAGAAAAAGCCGTTCAGCCATTATGTGAAAATCTAAAAAATTATTATTTTCCATCTAAACATTTTTATTTAGAACGCGAACCTCTATACAAAAACATTGCAACAATTATTCGCCAACTCTGTAAATATCTACATATTCCTTATACCTCAAGAATTAAATATTCTAAATCTAAATATGAAATTGTTTATATTATTTTCCCAGAGAAATAAGGATATATTTAGAAATATCTGCGTTTGCTTCTAAAATTTGTTGTTTATTTAATCTTGTAAACCATCCATATTTAGAGCGTTTTAATATTTCTACAGAAGGTAAACAAATGCAGTGTAGCGAACATAAACAAACTTTTACTGGTGTTTCTTGTAACCAATGGTCTACAAGAATTACCTCATCTTCCTTATCTTTAACTCCCAATGATTTACCACATACTAAATTGCACTTTTGTTGTTTTACTAAACTTAATAAAAATTTATCCAATTCTCCTTCTATTTGAGTAGCACTACTATGATCACGAGAGGTCACTATTTCAACATGTTTAACATACTCTTCCATCGATTTACTGTTTTTCCTACAACCCATAAACTTATGTGTCGGGAAAAATCTACTGTATGTACTAGTAAGATTTCTATTTACAAATTCACCCACAAACATATCACTCGTTTTGAGTTTTGCCTTGTAAATATCTACTAAATCTTTCATAACAACTGTAGTATTAGGTACCAGCATACCACCATACTCATAAAGTAATTGCCCCAATGCTAATTTCCTTACATTATCTCGTACAGGACTTGATAATTCATTGAGGTTTATTGTCCAATTTTTTAATAGTTTATTGAAACTATCATCATCAATAATACAAATATTAAAACTTTTTCCACAATATTTTATGATTGATTCAATGCATAAATAAATATATGGTTGATTTAAATTTTTTGTATTTCTAGAATAATAACTTTCCCAATTTCTAGCATTAATATCATAAGTATTATGAATCCATAATATAGGTTTTCTATTAAACCCATCACCTTCATTTAATAAATATTTTCTTACTAAACTATATTTATCTAATTCTTCATCTCCCCAATATTTTTTTTTATATCTATCAAAAAGAATTCCTAATGTTGTTAATATAATAAAAATCACACCATATCTAACAATGTTCATTTATATATATTATTAAATAAATTATTATGAATAGTTTATTTAATTATTTTTTATGAATAGTTATTTAATTATTTTCTAATTGCATTAAATTTGACCACCATTTATTATTCGTTTTACTTACTTCTTCATCACGTTTTAACATACTAAAAACTCTATTTGTTGTCTGTTTTTCATTCATATATTTTCTATCTTCCATCAACTTTTTAGATTGAGAAAGTGAAATCATGGATGGGTTTGTCGATTCTCTATGTCTTTTATAACTCTCCACATTTGCAAATTTCTTTTTATTTTCATAATCTTTATGAGTAACCGGGACAACTGTTACTGTATGAGCCTGTTTTAAATCCTGGTATTGTAACCTGCTAAACATTGTACTATCATAATTATCTATTTTATCACGACTTAAATTATATCCATTATCGCCTGTTGCATCATATATATCTTTATGCACTACTAATGCCTTTGCATCTTCCTTTTTTTTTTCAAAAAAAGTATTCATATCCCTCTTATTATGAATTTTTTCTGTTTCGATATTCTCATTTGATTTAAACCATGAGCCATATCCTTCATCGTCTTCTTCGTCATGAAGTTTAACTTTTTCAAACATATCATTAAACCAATTGTTAAATTCTTTAGCCGATTTTCCATTTAATTTTTTATATAACAATTCTTCTTTTTGTTTCTCATTTAATGAACCTTCTAAATCTTCATACTCATACTTCTTATTTGTATCAAGATCCTGCCTTTTCACACGAAAATTATATATTGTTTCACACATTTTGTATGCTTTCAAAAAAAACATAAATACTTTTTTATCTAAACCACTTTTGTCTGGATGTGTTTTTAATGCTATTTTTTTTGCCTTTTTTAAACCTGATTGGTCAAAATTATAATCTAATCGAAATAAATCTAATAGATCCTCTAAAGAATAATTATTTATATTTAAATCAAAACCGTTCATCTTACTATATTTTAAGGTTTTATTTTGACCATTTTAATCTAAATTATATATAAGTATGGCATATCAACCTTTAAGTAAATTAATTTCACAACCCCCTACTATAAAAGAATTACATATAACTACTGATAATTGGCCAAAGGAAAGAAGTAGGTTTGGTAATATGGTAAGAGATCCTCAAGATCCTAATTTTAATTGGTGGTTTTGGTGCGGAATTTCAAACAAACAAGGATTATTAGATTTGGTAAATGATTATAAACAAGCGTCTGGTTCATTATTGCATTTTAAAGATATGAAAGAGGAAAAACTTAAAACATGGTTTAAAGATAAAATAAAAAACAAGGTGCACAAACAAATTATGATAAATTCTATTATTACCATTAATGTAGATACACCTAGAAATGCCCGTAATTTTAAAGATATATTTAAAAGTGAAGAAGTAATATCAAGAATTTTATTTACTATATTTTCACAGAGGTACATTTTAATGGAAGGTTATAGTCAAACTGATATGTTTACATTACAGTTAGTAACACTTATAATATCGCATATAAATTCCAAACAATTAGATATATATAATACAAAACTTAATTCTTCAATATTAAAAGAAACTTTGGTTTATTCTATTCTAACCAAATTATTAGACCTTAAAATATCATCATTATATATATTTCCTAGTACTATAAGAATTGATAATAAAACTGATGTTGATATAGTTAAAGAAAAAAATAAGAATTTTCATTTGCATGATTTTTTTCAATTTCTTTTTGCCACTATGTTTTTAAAATTTTTAGAAGATAAAGAACTTAAAACGGATCTATTATCACATCCTCAAAAAAAACAAATTTTTTCAGGAATGTGTGAAGCATTTCGCCATATGTTATGGTCTCCTAGGCATCCATTTTTAGTAATTGAAAAATCGGATCCATTTGAAAAACAGTCTAATAAAAAAACAAAAACGAATAAAAATACCAGTTATGAAAAAAATATTCTTACAATTATAGGTAAAACATTAGTAGATAATGATTTAATTACATATATGATATATATGATTGCTTATTTTTGTCAATATTTAAAAAAAACACACGTTGATAATTTTAACTCTCCTGATGGTTCACAAAAACATCCGATGGAAGACATAATGTTTTATGCTCACCCAGTCAGTAAAAAACTAATTAATACTTTTTGGACTAAATCTATTCCAAAAACAAAAGTAGCAGAAATAAGAAATTTTTTACTTAAAAAACTTAAACGATTAGATGGATCATCTTACACAAAATTGGAAGAAATTATTAAGTTAGCAAAAAGTAAGCAAACAACAAAAATTTATGACGATCATTCACCTGTTTTATTTAAATTTCCCAATAAACTTTTAAAACCTAGTGCTTCAAAAAAGAGAGGCGGAAGATTTAAAAAAACTATCAAACAACGTCGTCATAAACGTAGAAAGACACTTAAAAGATAACTTCTTTTAATTTGAATTAATTGGTTTAACTTTTATAGTATATAATTGTTCAGGGGGTTCATTTAAATGTGGATACAAATCATAATTAGGATAATCATTCCACATGCAAAACACTTTACATACTACAACAGACAACATCGCAAATAATAATGTCCATAACCAAAATTCTCCAGAATCCATATAGTAAATAGTATAACTATATCTTTATAATATTTACTTTTATTATTTAAAGAATTAACACTAATATTTATTAACAACATCATAATGCATTGGATATATGTATTACAATGTGAAGATAATGTAACTTATGTAGGGGAGACAAAACGGCTTTTTACACGTTTGAAAGAACATTGCAAAAAACACACTGGTTCAGTAACAACTCATTGTGTAAATCCTGAAAAAATAATAGGACTTTACCGTTTGGAAACAGGTACTAAAAAAAAAGCACTAGAATTAGAAAACACTATTGCAGAAATGATCATGCAAAATAAGGGAGAATATTTTTATAAAGTATTTGGAGGAAAATATCATGTAGGGTTTAGACCTGATATAAATCCTGTTAAGGATAAAGAATTTTCAAGACCACTTTGCAATTGTAAAATGCCTGCAGATATTAAAGAGTTTAATGATAAAAAATATTGGAGATGTTCTAAAAAAAACATTTGGAATAAATTAGAAAGTTATGTAACTGATAAGTTAGATTTCAAATTACAAAATACATGCGAACCTTGTAATTTTTATAAAAATGTGTAAATATAATACATATATGAAGTAATTTTATTTGTAAAAATAAAAAAGTTACTTACAAGTATGGTAAGAATAGTAATAGCAACGATGGTTAAAGATGAAGAAGACATTGTAAAAGAATGGGTAGAATATTATGGTGAAATATTTGGATATGATAATTTATACATAATAGATAATTATTCTACAGATAAAACATATGATATTTTAAAAAGATATGTGTCAAAGGGAGTTTGTTTAAATAGAGTAAAAAAATATAAAAATAAGGGAGATTTTATGACACTTATAAAAAAAAATGTTGAGTGCGATTTTTTTGTGCCAGTAGATATAGATGAATTTTTAGTTTTATATGATAAAAATAAAAATCAAGCCTATTGTAGAAATTTATTAGAGTATTTTAATACAATAATGCAGAAATATCCTATGCAACTTTTATTTAAAACTGAATTTATATTTCCAATTAAAACAAATAATTGTAAGAAAATTTTAAAACAATTTACTCATGGACACATAAATAATAATATGAAAAGATTTGCTAAAACTTTTATACAAAATAAAATAAAAAACAATATTTTAATAGATCACGGAAATCATATTTATACTAGTAATTACGTGAACACAAAATTATACTTAATACATTATACAAAAAGAACAGATTCGCAATTTAAAAAAAAAATTATAAATAATGTTACAGGATTTAATTATGAAAAAAATGTTATTAATTTAAAAAATAAACTAAACATTAATCCTAATTTACCAGGACATCATCATGTTAAAAAGTATATTAGAATATTAGAAAATCCTGACGTTGATTATACCCCCAAAACACAAAATATAGATGACGCAATGGTCAATTTAAAAAATATTATAGACTTTATTTATAAAAAATAATTTTATTTTAACTTATTATAACTGCTAGTAAAAAATTCTTTTAAATCATCATCCGCACCACCCACACATATGTCTTCTATCTGCCCATTTATTAAACACAATGTAGTAGGATATGCCTTCACTTTCAAATATCGAGCAATATCACCACTTATATCTACATCAAACATTAAAAATTCAAAATCTAATCCCTTATTTTTTAAAACTTTTAAGTAATCCAATAATATAGGTTTTGTTCTTTTACACGGACCACACCATGTTGCCGTAAAATATAAAAAATATCCTTTATTAGGCTTTATAAAATTTTTAAATTGTGTTCTAGTTTTAATATCAGAAGACACATTAATTTTTTCTATATATTGTTCCAAAGACATTATACTATATTTATTCTGTTTCTTTTAAGTTTTTTATTTTTCTTACCTTTTTTGTAAAAGATAAGAAAATTGAATGGGTTTGATGATATAGATATAGTATTATTCTAACCCAATACTTATATATATATATATTCAAAAATGTCCAAAACACAAACTCCCAATATTGTTATCGCTGGTTTCACAGGAGACCGTTCTGGTTCCATGTGTAGTATGAATAATGCACCATCAGATGGTCTATTTTCATGGATTAATGACCAAAAGAAAAGCATAAAAGATAATTCACAAGTAGGAAAATTATTTGTCAGCACTTTCGATGACGAACATGATATTCGCATTGACGGTGAAAATATTACAGATGTTAATGTTACACTAGAACAGTGCCGCGAATGGATGAAACCTAGAAGTATGACAAAACTCTATGATAGTGCTATTGATGATCTAGAACGTCTTATTCAAGCAAAAACAGATTATGAAAAGAATATGCCTAGAAGTTTGAAAGCACTCGACCCTAAAATTGTAATCGTATGGGCATGTATGACAGATGGTGCTGATAATTCATCTGTCCATAAAATGGAAGATTTTAAAAATAAAGTAAAAGAAGCACAAGATGTCCATGATATAAAATGTTTCTTCCTAGGAGCAAACCAAGATGCTGTTATGACTGGACAAGAGTATGGATTTAAACAAGATTGCAGTTTGACATTTGGATCAACTGCTCCTTGTGCTGGAAATGCTATGAGGTCTGTTGGACAAGTTATGAGACAGGCAAGTAGTGGTTCTCAAGAAGTTGGATTTACCCAAAGTATGAGAGTATCATCTGCTCCACCACCTTGTCCTCAATCTATTCCTCTGCAATCAACACAAACACTATCGTTCGGACGCCGCAACTATTATAACTCTCTTATGAGGACAAATCAAATACATCATTATCCTCCATCATCACTTAGACAACCTGCTCAATTAACTCGTTCATAAATTATTGAAAAACTCATTTGACTTAGACTCTTTATTTATATTTATATGTTGTCTTACAATATTTTTTAATGTATCAATATCTAAATAAGGCAATATAATATGGCTTTCCCATATATATTTACAAAAAGACCATTCTAATTGCAAATTTTTTGTATAACAACTCGACATTTCTTTCAATATCTTTTTCTCCAATGTTCCTAACAAATAAAGGCTTTCTCTAGGTAAAACATACGCTAATTGTGTCAACTCATGTACATTCTCGTCTGATTTTTCATGGTTCTTAATAAATACTGTGTTAAATCTTGGAACATACTTTTTCAAATCTTGAAAAAGAGGCGGATAATTATATTTATAATGCCATGTCCAATCAATACAACCAAATGAATAATAATTAATAACCCATTCCAATCCTTCCAGATAATTAGTACAAATATTTTGTTTTAATTTTCTCGTTTCTGTTTGTAAAAATAGTTTTGTATAATACCTGGATTGCCAAAAACTTTCATATGGATTTATATAAAGTTCGGTTGTTCTATTTTTAATAGGTATATGCAAATATTTCATTTTTTTTTCATCATCTGTTGTATTTTTAAATACTCTTTTTTCCCATTTTTCTCTTATCTTATATTCGCTCATTATATTTTCATATTCGTTCTCTGCCAAATATGATATT
>Ga0206682_10004411_pt1 | contig 11489 bp, 8 predicted proteins | sample M240m12015metaG_FD_155444 | JGI IMG/M metagenome (GOLD analysis project Ga0206682, IMG submission 155444) | Ammonia-oxidizing marine archaeal communities from Monterey Bay, California, United States - M2 40m 12015 | ecosystem: Environmental > Aquatic > Marine > Intertidal zone | place: USA... | reverse complement strand
TTCTTGAAGGGATTAGCGGGCAATGTCGATCATCTGGTCAGTCAGCTTCCCAGTCATCAGGGCTTTGTTTCAAACTACTGCCCCGCCGACTCAGTATAGGTTATCCTGCCAGACTAATTAGTTGTCAGACTCCCTGACAATAGCGATTGCCTTAACATCTAGCAGACGAAAAAAAACCGCACTGTAACCAGTGCGGTTTTTTCGTATTACTAGCTAGTAGCTTATTACTGCTTCACAAAATCATATGACCAGTAGACACCGTCACCCGCTACAACTTCAACAGATAAGAAATCACTCTCAATGATCAATACAGTATAAGTAACCGACTCAGGCGCATCAGAAGGCGATGCGAGCTCAGAACCGTTAACCACTTTGGCCAGACCTAGATGTGCACCTTTACCGTTTAAGGTAAGAGTACCTGCAGCTTCATCATAGACAGACGATGCAGCAATGCTGCCATCATGCGGTGCAACAGGAGTAGCACAACCATCGGCTGCAGCGCCCTGCCAAGCTTCAACCCAAGTGGCATCGCCCATTTGGTTAGCAAAGGAGCCATCGGCACCAATGAAAAACGAGTCGTCAAACAGACAGGGACGGGCTGCAACATCAGCGTCAGTGCTGCGATTGAGGGCAAACCACTCTCGGCTGCCAGAACTAGGACCTACGCCAGCTGCGTCAAGTACCCACTTACCCTCAAGTACCGAAGATGAAGCGTCGGGAGTATCTGTGGTATCGGCATCTTTAACCAGATCATAAGACCAGTAGACGCCGTCACCTGCTACAACCACAACAGATAGGAAATCACCATCAAAAGTCGATACGGTGTAAGTAACCGACTCAGGCGCATCAGAGGGCGATGCGAGCTCAGAACCGTTAACCACTTTGGCCAGACCTAGATGTGCGCCTTTACCGTTTAAGGTAAGAGTACCTGCAGCTTCATCATAGACAGACGATGCAGCAATGCTGCCGTCATGGGGCGCAACAGGCGTTAAACAAGCGCCTTCACCAGCATCGGCATTCTGCCAACCTTCAACCCAAGTCGTGTCGCCCATTTGGTTAGCAAAGGAGCCATCGGCACCAATGACAAACGCGTCGTCAAACAGACAGGGACGGGCGGCAACATCATCGGCACTGCTGCGATTGAGGGCAAACCACTCTCGGCTGCCTGCAGTTGGACCTACGCCAGCTGCGTCAAGTCTCCAAGTACCTGCCAACGGAGACGGTTGATCTTTAACCAGATCATAAGACCAGTAGACGCCGTCACCTGCTACAACCACAACAGATAGGAAATCACCATCAAAAGTCAATACGGTGTAAGTAACCGACTCAGGCGCATCAGAGGGCGATGCGAGCTCAGAACCGTTAACCACTTTGGCCAGACCTAGATGTGCGCCTTTACCGTTTAAGGTAAGAGTCGCTGCAGCTTCATCATAAACAGCTGATGCAGCAATGCTGCCGTCATGGGGCGCAACAGGCGTTAAACAAGCGCCTTCACCAGCTTCAGCATCTTGCCAAGCTTCAACCCAAGTCGTGTCGCCCATTTGGTTAGCAAAGGAGCCATCGGCACCAATGACAAATGCGTCGTCAAACAGACAGGGACGGGCAGCAACATCATCGGCACTGCTACGATTGAGGGCAAACCACTCTCGGCTGCCTGCCGATGGGCCTACGCCAGCTGCGTCAAGTCTCCAAGTACCTGCCAACGCAGACGGTTGATCTTTGACCAGATCATAAGACCAGTAGACGCCGTCACCTGCTACAACCACAACAGATAGGAAATCACCATCAAAAGTCAATACGGTGTAAGTAACCGACTCAGGCGCTTCAGAGGGCGATGCGAGTTCAGAGCCGTTAACTACTTTGGCCAGACCCAGATGTGCACCTTGACCATTTAAAGTAAGAGTCGCTGCAGCTTCATCATAGACATACGATGCAGCAATGCTGCCATCATGGGGCGCGACAGGCGTTAAACAAGCGCCTTCACCGGCTTCAGTATCTTGCCAACCTTCAACCCAAGTCGTGTCGCCCATTTGGTTAGCAAAGGAGCCATCGGCACCCAATACAAACGCGTCATCGAACAAACAGGGACGGGCGGCAACATCATCGGCATTGCTACGATTGAGGGCAAACCACTCTCGGCTGCCTGCAGTTGGACCTACGCCAGCTGCGTCAAGTCTCCAAGTACCAGCGAGGGTAATTGGCTCTGGCTCTACACAACCTTCTACGCAGTACTCAACAGCACTGTCATCAGTAGTTGCGGTGCCTGCAACACCCTCGACACCGCTTATATCGGTATAGTTAATCGTAAATTCAACCACGCCGTCCATATCGAGTTCGGTCATCTCACGAACAGCAGTCCAATCGCCAATCTTACCGTTAACATCTGCGGCAAAGCCACCGATGGTAACCTCAGGCCGCATGAGGCCTTCGCTGGCTTCAAAGGTCACAGTAATAGAATCGCCGAGTTTAGCCGTTCCGTCTGCAGAACCATTTCTAGTCTTGGACTGCTTGATCGATACACTCAGCAGAGTCGGCGCTATGCCATCAGGACCTGGGTCTGCAGCAGGATTGTCAGTAACAGTTTTGCCACCGCCACCACAAGCCGTAAGAATTAAAGAAAGAGACAGCGCGAAGATCGCACCGAAATGTTTTGATTGTCGCAATCCACTGATCCGACTGAGACTGCTTAAAAGCGATCTATATTGCATACTTCCCCCTGAATAACTTCTTTTATAATTCTTGGAACCTAAAACGGCTACTACAGAATTTCGAAGGGTAATTCTCTGCGCCCTGACCTTCAAGCTCCAGCGTTAAACGGCGAAGGGGGATTATTATGCGATAAAGAGGTAATTGTTCTCAAAGAAGCGAGCCAAGGGAGAGTATTGCAACCTTTTGGACCGTTTTGTTGCAAATATTAGTCTGTTTTTTTAACACCCAGACACTGAGGAGAATCTGGCGCCTGCCTTTGACTCTCAGCCCAATCATCGGTGCTGTAAGTATGCAGGGCCAATGCATGTATAGGCCCAGCCAGCTCCTCAGCAAGCACGGCATAAATCGCCTGATGACGCTGTACTTGGCGCTGACCAGCAAACTGCTCGGTCACCAGCACCACCTTAAAGTGAGTCTCAGATCCTGCAGGCACAGAGTGCATATAGCTCTCATTTGTGACCTGCAAAACCTCGCTCTCAAAATGACCAGCGAGCTTATCGGTAACAATCTGTTCAATGGGACCCATCGACTTACATACCGCCGACAAGGTTAATCATTACACCAGCGGCCACTGCCGAACCAATTACACCGGCAACATTTGGGCCCATGGCGTGCATCAGCAAGAAATTTTGTGGATTGGCATCCAAGCCCACTTTGTTGGCCACTCGCGCAGCCATAGGCACTGCTGAAACACCAGCGGCACCAATCAATGGGTTGACCTTGTGCTTGGCAACCATATTCATCAGCTTGGCCATCAATACACCAGAGGCAGTACCTATACAAAAGGCCACCGCACCCAGGGCAAGAATGCCCATAGTTTCTGGATTGAGGAATTTCTCGGCGCTCATTTTTGAACCCACACCCAGACCCAAAAAGATGGTCACAACATTGATCAATGCGTTTTGCGCTGTATCACTAAGACGGTTAACCACACCACATTCTCGCATCAGATTACCAAAACAGAACATGCCTAATAATGGCGCAGCATCTGGCAGCAACATGGCGACCAAGACCAATAGCGCCAGCGGGAAGACAATGCGCTCAGCTTTGGTCACTGGACGCAGCTGGACCATTTTAATCTGGCGTTCCTCTGGGGTTGTCAGGGCGCGCATAATTGGCGGCTGAATAATCGGCACCAGCGCCATATAGGAATAGGCTGCCACCGCAATGGGCCCGAGCAGATCCGGCGCCAGTTTGCTGGTAACAAAGATCGCGGTAGGGCCATCTGCACCACCAATAATACCGATGGATGCCGCCTCCTGAATGGTGAAATCAAAAATACCAAAATGGCTTAGAGCCACTGCGCCCACTACAGTGGTAAAGATACCCACCTGAGCTGCAGCACCCAGCAATAAGGTTTTTGGGTTGGCCAGCAGCGGACCGAAATCGGTCATGGCGCCGACACCCATAAAGATCACTAGTGGGAACAGACCAGTCTCAATACCGGCGTGATAAATATAGTAGAGCAACCCACCAGGGCTCTCCATATGCCCCATGGCATCATAGACCGGCGCTGCATCAAAGCCTGCACCAGGAACGTTGGCCAAAATAGTACCGAAACCGATTGGCACTAACAGCAAAGGCTCAAAACCTTTACTGATAGCGAGGAAGAGCAAGCCCAGACCGACCAGCATCATCACCAGCTGACCCGCTTGAATCTGCGCAAGACCGGAACTGGCCCATAAACTGAGTAGATTATCCATTTTTCAAATGACTCCTTAAGCCAGGGTTAGCAACACATCGCCGACGGTTACGCTGTCGCCACTCTTTGCTCTGACCTCAACAATTTGACCGGCTTTAGGCGCACTGACCGATGTCTCCATCTTCATGGCTTCAAGAATCGCAATGCTTTCACCTTCAACAACCTGCTGTCCGGGCTGAACCAAGATCTTAACCACCGTCCCCGCTAGCGGAGCTGGGACAGGATCGCCGCCCGTTGCCGGCGCTGCGCCACTTGCCGCTGCGGCAGATGAGGCACCAGTTCCCGTTCCGGCAATTGCCGTCACATCACCGCCATCGCTGACCGCCACAGTGTAGGAGACGCCCTCGACTTCAACGGTATAAATCTCTTCGCCAGCGTCGTTAGTCTGCACTGCAGCTTTGGCTTTACCTGTGGGCACTGGCTCAAAGGCATCCGGGTTATCTTTGTTCTGCAAAAATTTAAGACCAACCTGCGGGAACAGTGCATAAGTCAGCACATCATCAATCTGCCCTTCTCCGGCACTCAGCTGAAAACCATGCTCGGCAGAAAGGCCCTCCAGCTCCAGAGTCAATGCTTCCAACTCAGGTTCAATATTGTCTGCGGGACGGCAGGTAATCGCCTCTTCGCCTTCATCCAATACGCGCGACTGCAATTCCGCATTCATCGGCGCTGGTGTGGCACCGTACTCACCGCGCAAGACGCCGGATGTCTCTTTTGAAATGGACTTGTAACGCTCGCCGGTCAGAACATTTAACACCGCCTGAGTACCAACAATCTGCGAGGTAGGCGTAACCAATGGAATAAAGCCAAGGTCTTCCCTCACTCGAGGAATTTCAGCTAACACTTCATCGATACGCTGACCTTCCATATTAGTAAGCATGCCACCAGGCACCTGGGCCACTAAAATACGCGAATCAACACCGCGCATTGAACCTTCGAATTCAGAATATTTCTTACGTACTTCTCTAAAATAAGCAGCAATTTCTTCAAGCTTTACTATATCCAGACCCGAGTCGCGCTCAGTGCCTTTAAAAATAGAGACTACCGATTCTGTCGCCGAGTGACCGTAGGTCATGGACATAGAAGAGATAGCTGTGTCCACACGGTCAATCCCTGCCTCGACACATTTCATAATGGTGCTGGTAGAGAGACCGGTTGTGGCGTGAGCATGCAACTGAAGCGGGATAGAAACGGCTTGTTTAAGCTTACTGACCAGCTCAAAACCCGCATAGGGAGTCAGCAGTCCGGCCATATCTTTAATACAGATTGAGTGTGCGCCGGCATCTTCAAGCTGGCGACCCATATCCACCCAGCGATCAATAGTGTGCACTGGGCTAACTGTGTACGAGATAGTGCCCTGAGCATGTTTGCCCACCTGAACCACTGCACGTAGAGCGGTTTCGAGGTTGCGCATATCATTCATGGCGTCGAATACACGGAACACATCGATACCATTTATCGCAGCGCGTTCAACAAACTTTTCCACCACATCATCGGCATAGTGACGATAGCCGAGAATATTCTGGCCGCGAAACAGCATCTGCTGCGGCGTGTTGGGCATGGCTTTTTTAATTTCGCGGATACGGTCCCAGGGATCTTCACCCAAAAAACGGATACAAGAATCAAATGTCGCTCCACCCCAAGACTCCATTGACCAGTAACCAATCTGATCGAGCTTCTCGGCGATCGGCAGCATATCGTCGATACGCATACGGGTTGCAAAGAGAGACTGGTGCGCATCGCGCAGAACAACTTCGGTAATGCCAAGGGCGGCAGGTGTTGAGGGCATATTCATGTCCATTTTGGTAAGTTCGTTGAGAGTTCGTTTTAGGCGGCTAAAGCTACTTCTTGCTGCGGTGCTGATCGATCGCAGCCTGGATCACTTTGGCAATGCGCGGTTCAACAGGAGACTGTACTGTCACAGTTGCGTTTGAGCCCGTCGCGATCTCTGGCTGTTCAACAACCAGCGTATTGACTGTCTTTGACATCAGGGTGGTAACACCCACCAGAAGGGTCAAAAAGGTAAACACAGTGCCCATACCATAGAGCAGCAGGTCCAAGCCTTGAGAGATCAGTGTTGAGTCCATCGGGGATCCTAAGTGTTACAAATGTGTTTTAAAGCCGGGTCACTCATTGACCGAGCGCCAAAACTATAGCAATACCGCGATTATTTGCAAGTATGGCTTTGCTTTCCATCGCGGGAAACCTACAATTCACCCCAATTTTTTGCCTCGCTCTATATTTAGGGCCTGAACCACACCCAAGGAAAGCACCAGTTATGCGCATCAAAGAGATTCTCAATCAGCGATTTTCCGCCGCCATGCAGGCCGCGGGAGTTCCCAGTGAATGCTCTCCGATTCTGGCGTTAAGTGGCAAACCACAATTTGGCGACTATCAGGCCAACGGCGCTATGGCTGCGGCCAAACGCTTAAAGATGAATCCCCGAGACTTAGCTGAAAAAATTATTCAGCATGCGGATCTCGACGGCATTGCCGACAGACTTGAAATTGCTGGCCCCGGATTTATCAACATACATCTCTGTGACGCATTTCTGACAGCCAGTCTAGGTACTAATACTCTTTACAATCAGAGTGAATCAGATCTCGACGGCACCCAGAAAAGAGTCGTTGTGGATTATTCCTCACCCAATCTCGCCAAAGAAATGCATGTCGGCCACCTGCGCTCAACCATTATTGGTGACGCGGTTGCTCGCGTACTCGAATATCAGGGTCATACAGTCCTGCGTCAAAACCATATGGGCGACTGGGGCACACAGTTCGGCATGTTGATTGCGGAGCTGGAACAGCAACTTAGCGAAGGGGAACAAGCCGAGTTGGCATTGGGTGATTTAGAACTGTTTTATCAGCAGTCAAAAAAGCATTTTGATGCCGACCCAGAATTTGCCGATACAGCTCGTGCCTATGTGGTCAAATTACAGTCCGGCGACGCCCACTGCCGAGGCCTGTGGCAGAAATTTATTCAGGTGTCTGTGGCACATAATTTGGAAATCTATGCCCAGCTCAATGTCGGTCTCACCGCCGAGCATATTATGCCCGAGAGCGCCTATAACGATGACCTACAAAATGTTCTCGACGATCTGCTGGCGAAAGCTTTAGCCGTAGAGAGCGACGGAGCAAAGGTCGTCTTCCTCGATGAGTTGGCTGACAAGAACGGCAATCCCTCTCCGATGATTGTGCAAAAATCCGGTGGCGGCTTTCTCTATGCGACATCCGATCTTGCCGCTATGCGCTACCGTGTTGGCCAACTGCAGGCCGACCGCATTCTCTACTTTATTGACGCAAGACAATCTCTGCATATGAAACAGGTGTTTGCCGCCGCTCGCAAAGCCGACTATGTCTCTGATGCAGTGAGTCTAGAGCATCACCCCTTTGGCACCATGATGGGCAAAGACGGCAGACCGTTTAAAACCCGCAGCGGTGGAACCGTAAAGCTGGCTGATCTTTTAGTGGAAGCGGTGGAGCGTGCCGAACAGTTGCTGCGCAGTAAAAATACCGATCTCGGCGAAGACGAGATCAGTAATATCGCCCGCAGTGTTGGCATAGGTGCAATCAAGTACGCCGATCTGAGCAAGACCCGCACCAATGATTATATTTTTGACTGGGATGCGATGCTTTCATTTGAAGGTAATACCGCACCCTACCTACAGTATGCCTACACCCGCATACGCAGTATTTTCCGCAAAGCCGGAATCAGCGCCGAAAGCTTTAGCGCAGAGATCCGCATTACTGAACCCCAAGAAAAAGCCCTGATTATGAAGCTGCTTCAGTTTGACGATATAGTAGATCAGGTAGCAGCTGAGGGTTATCCGCATATTCTGTGTAACTATGTCTATGAACTGGCCAGCGCCTACATGACTTTTTATGAGCACTGCCCAGTACTAAAAGATGAGGTGCCGGAGGAACTGCAGAAAAGTCGCCTGCAACTGTGCAAGCTGACCTCGGAAACCATTGCCAAAGGTCTAGATCTGCTAGGTATTGAAGTGATGGAGAAGATGTAAGCGCCACTGTTGATTAAGCGCTGTGGCCAATTAAGCGCCCCGGCCTACTTTCCTAATCGACTGCGGTAAAGCGCAGTAGTCACCGGATCAAAGCAGCAAAAAATCACTGATTCAATCAATGGATTTCTCCCCAAGCCTAGCTTAATTTGTTGAATAGCAACGTTGGTTGCACGGTTGGCGGGAAACCCCAGGGGGCCGCAACTAATGGGCGTAAAAGCGATACTGCGAACATTATATTGCTTGGCTAAATCCATGGCTTTGCTATAACAAGAGGCCAACTGCTGCTCTTCTTGATAATCACCGCCACGCCAGCGCGGACCAATTGCCTCAATTAAAATCTTGTCGGTGACTTCAACAGCCTCTGCGACCACATGCACATCGCCAATCCTGAGCGGCACCAACCCATCACCACTGGCCACTGCTAGCCTCTCTTGAGCACCACTCTGCGAGTAACAGCTGACCACAGCCTCAACATTGAGAGTGGCGATTTTTCCTTGATGAATTTTTATTCGGTGCACGTCGTTTGCCGCCTTTCCCACCCAAAACAAGATTCTGGCAGTATATGGCAAACAACTTATCGGAATGTTGACGGCTCTCTCAATGCTGGCGGCAAGCTGTTACTCACCGCACACAAGGCAACTAGGCGCCACCTCTCACCTTCGTGAGCATATCGTCAAATTGAATGCCAACAGCATCACGAACCGCGGGGCTGCGGAGGCTAACGAGCACCACCGCAATAGACGAGAGAATAAAGCCCGGCACCAATTCATAAACATCAAATAGGCCACCACTGAGCTGCGACCAGACTATGACGGTAACCGCCCCGACTAAGACACCTGCCAGAGCGCCCTGAGAGGTCATCGAACGCCAGTAGAGACTGATTAAAAGAGCGGGCCCCAAGGAAGCCCCAAGACCGGCCCAAGCGTAACTCACTACATCTAACACTTTACTTTCAGGGTCCATGGCCAGTGCGGAAGCCACCATTGCCAGCACAACCACGGCAATGCGACCAATTTTCATGCGCGCCTCTGCAGAGAGCGCTCTCTTTACCACCAGCGGATATAAATCCTCAGCCAGCGCTGCAGAACAGACCAACAGCTGGGAGTCCACAGTGCTCATAATGGCCGCGAGAATCGCCGCCAATAAAATACCGGCGACCAGAGGATGAAAAACCAAACTGGTCAGGGTGATAAAGACCTTTTCAGGATCTGCCAAAGGCTCATTTAAAAAAGCAATACCGCAGAATCCAACCAGTATTGCGGTCAGATAACCAAAGGATGCCCAGCCCACGCCAATAACCGTTGCCACACCCGTTTCGTCGGCAGACCGGATCGCTTTAAAACGGGCGAGAATATGCGGTTGACCAAAGTAACCGAAGCCCCAACCGAGCAGACCAATAATTGTCAGCCAACCCAGCGGTTCCCCTGCTGCGTCGGTAAACATATTTAATAACTCGGGATTGGTCGCATCGATATCCGCCGCAACTGCCGAGACACCGCCAAGATTACTGGTCACCAGAATCGGCACAGCGACTAGAGCAATTAGCATCAGCGTGCCCTGAAATACATCGGTCCAAGAAACCGCTAAAAAGCCGCCAAACAAGGTGTAAAACAGAATTAGGATGACGCCAACAAACACCGCGATATAGTAGTCGAGACCAAAGACCACATTAAATAACTTACCGCCGGCGATCAATCCTGAGGCCACATAGAAGAGAAAGAACAGCAAAATGCTGATTGCGGCAATCGACTTTAACCAAACTTTTGAGTCCTGAAAGCGGCGTTGCAAATAGGCCGGAATAGTCACGGCATCATCGAGCATAGCGGTGTAGATACGCAGACGTTTGGCTACCAGCACCCAATTGGCTGCTACGCCGATGGTCAGGCCGATAGTGATCCACGCAGCCTCCAAGCCTGCTAGATAGGCATATCCGGGTAGCCCGAGTAAAATCCAGCCACTCATATCGGAGGCGGCAGCACTAATTGCTGCGACTAGCGGTGACAGCTTTCGACCGCCGAGAAAATAATCGCTGGCGTCTTTAGTTTTACTGTAAGCATAGATACCGATTGCCAAAACGATGGTCACATAGAGCAGAAAGGCAATGGTGGTGGGCAGTGATAGTTGAGACATAAGATCCCTCTACGTTGCTATTATTTTTTTAACTCATTACAAGGCTACCATGCCTGCTAAAGATTAATCGCTTTAATCTCAGTAGCCTGATCGAATTTCTCGCGCTCGATTTGCAACGTCTCAAAATCAAACAGCTCAGTGTCGGCAAGCTGGGATGGGGAAACATTTTTTATCGAACTGAAAATGCTCTCCACACGACCCGGATACTGACGCTCCCACTGCACCAACATATCTTTGACCACATTGCGCTGCAGTCCATCCTGAGAGCCACAGAGGTTGCAGGGAATAATCGGGAATTCTTTGAGTTCCGCCAAGGCCACCAAATCACTTTCTCGACAGTACGCCAGCGGTCGAATAACAATATTTTTTTTATCGTCTGAGAGTAGTTTAGGCGGCATGGCTTTGAGCTTAGACTGGTAGAACATATTCAAAAACAGTGTTTCGACTATATCATCCCGGTGATGGCCCAGGGCGACTTTGGTACAACCGATCTGTTCGGCAAAGCCATACAGTGTGCCACGACGCAGACGGGAGCAGAGACTGCAGTAGGTTTTACCCTCAGGCACCTTGCTGGTGACGATGCTGTAGGTATCTTTCTCAAGGATATGGTATTCGATATCGAGTTTATCCAGATACTCGGGCAATACATGTTCGGGGAAGCCGGGTTGTTTTTGATCCAGATTCACCGCCACCAGCTCAAACTTGATAGGCGCACTAGATTGCAGGCCCATCAAAATATCCAGCATTGCGTAGGAATCTTTGCCACCAGAGAGACAGACCATAATGCGGTCGCCCTCTTCAATCATATTGTAATCGGCGATCGCTTTGCCCACATTGCGGCGCAGACGCTTCTGCAGTTTGTTGGCTTCCAGCTGGTTTTTGCGGATCGACATTGGGGCTGCTCTAAGGGTCGTGGTTTGAAAGCTAAAC
>Ga0206682_10004405_pt1 | contig 11492 bp, 10 predicted proteins | sample M240m12015metaG_FD_155444 | JGI IMG/M metagenome (GOLD analysis project Ga0206682, IMG submission 155444) | Ammonia-oxidizing marine archaeal communities from Monterey Bay, California, United States - M2 40m 12015 | ecosystem: Environmental > Aquatic > Marine > Intertidal zone | place: USA... | reverse complement strand
TGATCCACAATGGGTTGCTTTACTGGCAAAATGGATCCAAGAATGGGCAACTAAAGCTGTAACTACTACTTAGATGTCTAAACCAATAGTTTCAGACTTTGGAGCAGAGCCTATAGGAAAATTACTTGTGCGTCAAGCTGTTCCGGCATCAATTGGCATTTTGGTGATGTCTCTCAATATCTTAATCGATACTATTTTTGTTGGGCATTGGATAGGTGCCCAAGCGATTGCCGCTATAAATGTGGTTTTGCCAGTTTCTTTTTTTATAGCGGCCTTGGGGATGTCTATTGGTATAGGTGGATCCTCAATTATTTCGAGAGCTTTAGGGTCCAAAGCGAAACCCAAAGCCCTAACTACTTTCGGCAATCAAATTTCACTCACGCTTTTGCTTACCCTAACTCTTGTTGTTTTTGGGCTTTGTTTTATAGATGAAATCATCCCTATTTTTGGCGGCAAAGGCACTATTTTTACTCCGGCTAAAACATACTACAGAATTGTGCTTTATGGAGTGCCACTATTAGCACTTTCTATGATGGGCAATACGGTGATTCGCGCTGAAGGTAAGCCAAAATTTGCTATGTATGCCATGATGATACCTTCTGTTGCCAACCTAGTTTTAGATGTTATTTTGATTAAGGTTTTGGATTTAGGCATGCTTGGCGCTGCATGGGCTACTACAGGATCTTATGCATTTTGTTTTCTTTTTATTTTATGGTTTTTCTTCTCCAAATACTCAGAAATGAAAATTGATTGGCATCATTTTGGCCTCAAAAAACCAATAGTCTCAGAAATAAGTAGCTTGGGCTTGGTGACCTTATCTCGTCAAGCTGTAGTAAGTGTAACTTATCTATTAATGAATAATATTTTATTCGATTTTGGTGGAGAAACTTCAGTCACAGCCTATGCCATTGTTTCTAGAATGCTCATGTTTGCTTTATTCCCCATATTTGGTATCACACAAGGCTTTATCCCCATAGCAGGATTTAATTATGGCGCTAAAAACTATGTCCGTGTGCGTCAATCCATTAGTATTGCCATACGTTATTCTATGATTCTAGCAACCTTAGTTTTTGTGGCTTTAATTGGGGCTCCAGAACTCATTACGAAGATGTTTACCACAGATCCGTTGGTGTTGCAAAAAACGCCAAGCGCTATGCGTTGGGTTTTTGCAGCCACACCAATTATCGCGGTACAGCTTATTGGCGCAGCTTATTTTCAGGCTGTAGGAAAAGCTACACCAGCCTTATTACTTACCCTTTCCAGGCAAGCATTTTTCTTTATACCTTTAATTTTTATCTTACCTTTATGGTATGGAGAGCTCGGCGTTTGGATGGCATTCCCTGCCTCTGACGTCTTATCTACTTTAGTAACTGCTTATTTTTTGAGGAAAGAAATGAAACAAAATTTAAAAGAATCCTAATGGAATATTACAACTACATTAAAGCGCTGCATTTGATTTTTGTGATCACTTGGTTTGCAGGGCTTTTTTACATTCCACGCTTGTTTATTTACCATATAGAAGCCAGTCAAAAACCCTTAGTGGAAAGCGAAATTCTTTGCACACAACTAAAGCTAATGTCGAGCAGGTTGTGGTATATCATTACATGGCCTTCAGCAATATTAGCTACTTTTTTTGCATTATGGCTGTTACATTTGGCTCCATACTGGATGGAACAGTCCTGGATGCACGCAAAGCTTGCCTTTGTGGTGTTGCTCTTTGCATACCACATCAAAACCCACATGATTTTCAAATCATTACAAAGCGATAAGATCAATTACTCATCAAATTTTATGCGTATTTGGAACGAAGGTGCGACCCTTATATTATTTGCTATAGTATTTTTAGTAATCCTCAAAAACACATTAGATATGCTTTACGGCCTTTTAGGCCTTTTGGGCCTTGCTCTTGTTTTAATCTTAGGAATTCGTCTTTATAAAAAGACAAGAGGGAGCTAGGGTTACAAATCCTTCATTTTTCATATATTTATAAAAAAGAGCTCAGTATGGCAAAACGCAGTCTGTCTTTAAGTTCAAGAATTTTCTTTTACATGATCCTTTTGGTGGTTTTGGCTTCCATTTTGATTGCTGCAGTTACTGTTTACCAATACAATGAGCAATCCCAGGATTACCACCGCAAAAGATTGGAGCGTAAAGAGGTGCAACTCATGTCAAGCATAAATTATGTTTTGAAGGAGTCGAGCTGGGAGATAAAAACAGACAATTTAGAGCTCATTTTTAAAGATAAGATTTATGAAATTGCCAATATTCACAATGTTGCTTTCAATCTTTATGATCTAAAAGGAAAGCTGATCAAATCTTCTAAACCTTGGCTGGAAAATGATCCAGTTCCAGACCAGCTTCCCAGTTATATTATGGATACTTTAGCACTGATTTCATCAAAGCGTTTTGTAGAAAAAAACAAACTGTTGGATGGTAATTACCGTTCTTCTTATTTGATTCTTAACGCCCCTTCATCAAAGCCCCTAGGAATTTTAAATGTACCCTACTTTGACGATGATTCTTTGAATTCTGGAGAGTTAAAAGAATTTTTAATTCGGCTCGGATATGCGTATATCATTATGATGCTAATTGCCATAGCATTTGCATATTTTATGTCCAAACTAATTACAAAGTCGCTAAAGGCTATAAGTGATAAAATGTACCAAACCCGTTTTGAAAAGCGCAATAAAAAAATTGCACTAGACGGGGCTACTTCCGAAGTGATGTCGCTTGTAGAATCCTATAATAACATGATTGATGCTTTGGAGGAAAGTGCACAAAAATTAGCTTCAACTGAACGCGAACAAGCATGGAGAGAGATGGCAAAGCAAGTCGCTCATGAGGTAAAAAATCCCTTAACCCCAATGCGCTTGAGTGTACAAAGTTTTCAACGAAAATTCAATCCAGATGACAAAGACATTCTAAAAAAAGTAGACGAATACAGCAAGACGCTTATCCAGCAAATTGATACAATGAGTAAAATTGCCGAAGCCTTTTCTAGTTTCGCTAAAATGCCTACACAAAAGATAGAGCACCTAAATGTTGTTAAAGTGGTTGAACACGCTTTAGATATTTTCCCTGATTCAACAATCGATTTTTCGAGTACCGCACAATTGATTCAAGCAGATTTTGACAGAGATCAGCTTAACAGAATTGTAACTAATTTGGTCAAAAATGCTATTCAAGCGATTCCAGAAGAACGAACAGCTGCTATAAAAGTCGAACTCTCTGAAGAAGCCCATCATATCTTTATTAAAGTAAAAGACAACGGAAGCGGAATAGAAAATGGAATAAGGCAGAAAATATTTGAACCAAAATTTACAACTAAAACTAGCGGAATGGGACTAGGTTTGCCAATGGTAAAAAACATAGTTGAAGCCTATAATGGCGAAATTACGTATAATACAACGTTAAATAAAGGGACTGTTTTTGTGGTTTCTTTTCCAAAAAAACAATAAATCATGCAGTTCAATAATCTTCTCTTACATATTGACCAAGGTGTTGGTGTTATTACAATCAATCGACCTAAGAAATTAAATGCTTTGAATAAGGAAACTATTCAAGAATTGCACGATGCTGTAAAAAGCTTGAACGCATCTAAAGATATCCGCGTTATTATCATCACTGGAAGTGGCGAGAAAGCATTTGTAGCAGGTGCTGATATTAGTGAATTTTCCGATTTTAGCGTCCAACAAGCAGCGCAATTGGCTCGTGAGGGGCAGAATATATTATTTGATTTTATTGATCAACTATCCACACCTGTCATTGCAGCTGTAAATGGTTTTGCTCTTGGCGGGGGCTTGGAGTTGGCTATGGCAGCGCATTTTAGAGTCGCTAGTGCTAATGCACGCATGGGGCTTCCAGAAGTGAGTTTGGGGGTAATCCCTGGTTATGGAGGAACACAGCGCTTGGCACAATTAATTGGGAAGGGAAGAGCTTTAGAAATGATCACCACAGCACAGATGATTGATGCCTTGAAAGCAGAGCGTTGGGGTCTTGTAAATGCGGTAATACCTCAAGATGAATTACTTTCATATTGCCTGTCATTGGCTGAAAAAATCAAGCGAAATAGCCCTTTGGCAATAGCCGCAGCAATAAGAGCCGTAAATGCCAATTACCAAGAGGGTGTACAAGGGTACGATGTCGAAATTTCTGAGTTTGCTAAGTGTTTTGGGACAGATGATTTTTCAGAAGGGACGTCGGCATTTTTAGAAAAGCGAAAAGCAAAGTTTTAAGGCTAATTTCTGAGCATAAAAAAACCCAAAAACAAATGTTCTAGGGTTTATGTTTTTTCAAAATTTTGTTTTTAATCTGCTAAGACAATAATTTTGTTGGCGTTCATTTCTATTGTTCCAGAGCTTATTGCAAGCCAATACCCTTTTTCTTTTTGTTCAAATTTTGAGGCATTGTTTTCATCGAGATTAATGGTTCCACGAATCTTTACAAAACCTTCTTTTAAAATTGAAACAATTGGCGCGTGATTATTTAGCATTTCAAACTCTCCATTGGCACCAGGGACAGAGACACTATCGACCTCGCCTTTAAAAAGAGTTGTTTCTGGAGATACAATTTCTAAATACATATGCTTCAGTATTAAGCCTCAGCCAACATTTTTTCACCTGCTTCAATCGCTTCTTCAATAGTCCCTTTGAGGTTGAAAGCTGCTTCTGGCAAGTGGTCCAATTCACCATCCATAATCATGTTGAACCCTTTTATGGTTTCTTTAATGTCTACAAGTACACCAGGAATTCCTGTAAACTGCTCTGCAACATGGAATGGTTGAGATAGGAAACGTTGTACACGACGTGCACGCCCTACGGCCAACTTATCTTCTTCAGAAAGTTCTTCCATCCCTAGTATGGCAATAATATCTTGCAATTCTTTATAGCGCTGTAATAACTCTTTTACACGTTGCGCACAATCGTAGTGCTCATCTCCAAGAATGTCTGCCGTCAAAATTCTAGATGTTGAATCTAAAGGATCTACCGCAGGATAGATACCAAGCTCGGCAATTTTTCGAGACAATACCGTTGTTGCATCTAAGTGTGCAAACGTAGTTGCTGGCGCTGGATCTGTAAGGTCATCCGCAGGTACATAAACCGCTTGAACCGAAGTAATAGATCCTTTCTTTGTTGATGTAATACGTTCTTGCATTGCACCCATCTCTGTAGCAAGTGTTGGTTGATATCCTACCGCTGAAGGCATACGTCCAAGAAGGGCTGATACCTCAGAACCTGCTTGCGTAAATCGGAAAATATTGTCAACAAAGAATAAAACATCTTTTCCTTGACCATCGCCTGCTCCGTCACGGAAATATTCCGCAATAGTAAGTCCTGAAAGTGCAACTCGTGCACGTGCTCCTGGAGGCTCATTCATTTGACCAAAAACAAAAGTTGCTTTAGATTCTTTCATGGCAGATTTGTCAACTTTTTTCAAGTCCCATCCACCGTCTTCCATAGAATGCATAAAGTCTTCGCCGTACTTTATAATTCCTGATTCCAACATTTCGCGAAGCAAATCATTTCCTTCACGCGTACGCTCACCAACTCCGGCAAATACTGAAAGCCCACCGTGTCCTTTGGCAATGTTGTTAATCAGTTCTTGAATCAATACGGTTTTCCCTACACCTGCACCACCAAATAGTCCAATTTTCCCTCCTTTGGCGTAAGGCTCAATAAGGTCAATAACTTTTATTCCTGTAAAAAGAACTTCAGTTGAAGTAGAAAGGTCTTCAAATTTTGGCGCTTCTCTGTGTATTGGCAGTCCGTCTTTTCCAGCTTTTGGCAAGTTACCTAGGCCATCAATAGCATCACCAATGACATTGAATAGACGCCCATATACATCATCGCCAATAGGCACTTGAATAGGTGCTCCAGTGGCATTTACTTCTGTACCACGGCTTAATCCATCGGATGAGTCCATGGCAATGGTACGTACAGAATTTTCGCCAATATGTGACTGCACTTCTAAGACGAGTGTTGAGCCATCTGGACGATTGATTTCTAGAGAATCATATATTTTTGGAAGGTCTGTTCCAGAACCAAATTCTACATCGATAACTGGGCCAACAATTTGAGAAACTTTACCTGTAACTTTTGACATTACTTCTTTGAGTTTTATTTTTAGCTAAAATTTTGTTTAAAAACCACTGGTTTTTGCGCTGCAAAGATAGATAATATAATTAAAAAACCCAGAGCTAAACTCCGGGTTTTTTTAAATTTTATAATTGCCTTCTACTATTGTAAAAGCGGACTGTAGTTTGTAGGGTAATCCCCAATATCAACTAAGTTTCCTGAGGCTTCAAAATTTGAGCCATAGGTTTCATCAATAGCTTTCATAATTTCATTTGCAATAATAGCATATCCTCTTGAAGTTGGGTGAACACCATCCAAACTTATCATCCCACCAAATACTAAGCTAGCATTTGGATTAAAACTGTTATAGGTGACATCTCCACTAAAAATTCTTTGAAACATATCGTTCGCGTCAAAATGTGCATAACCTAATTCAGAAGCTATTGAAGAAATTTTTCCATTAATCAAATCTGTAGCAGACTTCACTTCATTAACTTCAGTTTCAGTAAGCACCCAATTATCAGCAAGAGGGACTCCAATTCCGTTTACACTATTAGGGTTGTTTGGGTCAGCCAAAGTTCCAATAAATGATGCAGCAAGGATTACCACTAAATCATTCTCTGTGGCCTGTCTATAGTTTGGCAAACCATAAGCAGATAAATCAGTAAGCGCTTCATCTTCAATAACAACAGCATTTTGGCCCGCGCTGAATGAAATTGTTCTTTGTGCAACCTCTTCTGCACTTATAGCTCCTAATGAACCAATTTGTGCAATTCCACCATTATATGCAGCATACCCTGAATTTAAAGCTCCTGCAGTTGCTGCATCAAGTGGTACTGGATTGTGTGGAACTGTTGTAAAGAACGGGATATCTGTTACATAGGGAATATTTGCCATCACACCTTGTGCGCCGGTTGTTGAAAGCGCACCTGCAATAGCATCCATAGAAGCATCAAATGTTGCTTGAGGAGTCAATGCTCCGTTTGATCCACCAGAAGTTGAATAACTTAGGACATCATTAGCACCAATCCATAAGCTTACAAATGATGGCGATTGCGCTAAAGCTAGTTCTATTATTGACGCATTTGGTGTTGATCCTGTTAACCGAACAGCATAAGGGTTTGCAAGTCCAAGAGCTAAATTGCTTAAATTCCCATATCCTGGTGCTAACAAGTGAAAACTTCTTGCTCCAGGAACGCCTAAATTGTTGAAAGGACCCACAGGATTGTCTAACAAATCAGTGCCAACAGTTACTGGTCCTATCACGCTTTCCAAGCCTGCAGGTCCAGCACCATTAAAAACTAATCTAGGGTCAAAGATCCTATTACCACCAACCGCTAAACCGCCATAATTATCAGCAGTCATAGCTTGCACAAATTCGCCACCACCCACTGCTGAAAACTGACCAGCCAAGATATTTGGATATGAATTTGTTTGAGTTGCTCTAAAAACGCCATTATCGGTTACCCCAATTGTAAGTGAGTTTCCGATCGCAACATAATTAGAGAAATCTGCTGATCCAGCTGTTAAAGCTGGAAGAGCTTCAGGAGTTGATATCCCATTATCTTCTAGAACATCTTCAACCTCATTACAGGAGTATAATCCAATAAGAAGAAATGTAAAAAATATATATTTTAAGTTTTTCATTGTGTTAATTTTATAAGTTATTAATAGTCCACCCTACATACAACATCGATCCAATAAACCCAGTACCAAAGGCCGTAAAGTATTCATCACCTAATAGGTTAGTCGCACCTGCTTTAAAAGTTGATTTGAAGCTTGGTACTTTTAAGTTAATTTGTGCATCTAGGACATGAAATTCAGGAACGATTCCATTTCCAAATGTTGCTTCCCAATAATAATCATCACTGTATCGGTATGAAACATTGAACCCAAAGTTTTCAAAGACTTCAGTATTTCCAAAAGACGCTTTAAACTTATGTTCCGGCGTATTGAAGTTAGTTGTGAAGTCAGGGTAAGTTTCTCTATCAAAATCAAGTTTTGCATAAGTATAACTACCGCTTAAATCAAAGTTTCCAAAGACTTTAGTCGATAGCCCCAAAGATGCACCATATGATTTAACGGCTGCTTGGGAATTGGTGTAAGTACTGTAGGCTTGAAAATCACCATTAGCTATTGCAGCTACAGAAAGTGCATTATCTCCCACAGTTCCGTATAAAGGAGCAATTACAGTCTCTTGAGAAATAAAATCTTCATATGTGTTGTGGTATGCACTAAAGTCAACAATTAATTTCCCGAATTTACCACGGTAACCGACTTCAACAGAAGTCACTTGCTCAGGCTTCACTACATCTGGGTTTGCGGCTTCAAGAACAGCAGGGTTTCCAGTTGCGGACAGTGCCCCAACAGAGCTTAAGGTGAATGAGTTGTTGTAAGCAGCAGCACCAGTTTGCGGTACAGATGCAGGCACGCCAAGTGCTTGTCCTGATGCAGAAACATTATAGTCTCTAGTCCAACGGTCAAGGTTAGATGGTGCAGATCCGACAAGTATAGCGCGACCGGCATCCAAGCCTATAAATAAATCTTGCGTAGTAGGATTTCTAAATCCTGTTTGAATGGAAGCTCTAATATTGTGGTTTCTATTAACCGTTAAACCAGCAGAAAAACGAGGCGAAAAGAACCCATCAAAAAATTCAGACTTATCATATCGTACAGAACCAGTTAGTTTTAAGTCCAATTCAGAAGATAGCTCTAAATTTTTCTGAACTTGTGTATACACTCCGTATTCTGAGTAATCAATAGCTCCATCATAATCCGTATAAATTGTACCAGATGAATTTAAGCTGTACTGTCTGAACGAACCACCAACTTGGATTTCTGCCACATCAATAAGGTGGCTAAAGTTGTAGTTAAAATCTCCGTGGTAGTATTTAGAAGCATCTTGAAATTTAGAACCAGTTGATAAGTCTGGGTCATTCACACTTTCATTAAAAGCATCTCTAAATCCTGCAGAATTGGGAGAGAAACGACCTGTATCTGCAACAGCACGTCCTGCTGCATGAGCTTGATCATTTGTAGCTCCAGCGAGAGTCTGAAGGACATATGTTCCAGCGTATTCACCAAACCAAGTTAAATCATCTTTCCAAGCTCTATTGATGTTTATTCCAGTAAAGACCATGTCGTATGAATCGCCTGCGTCATCGCTAACAACATATCCTCGAGCAAAGAAATTATCGTTTCTTACCTCAATTTTGTGTTGCTCTTGAAAGAAGTTTTTGATGTTGTATCGGTTAGTTCCTTGGTAAATGGTATTACCAGTTCCGATTTTCCCAACGTAAGAAATTTCAAAATCATTTTCAAATGGACGGTAGAATAATCCCCAATCCGCTTTGATGCTTTCAGCGTTGTAATTTGTTAAGTGTTTTTCGTTATATCCTGTTCTACTTACGCTAACGTCTGGCAGTAGGGCGCTTGCTCCACCTGGAAGAACTCCTAGCCCCTCTAAGGCTACACCAACTTGCTTTATGTTTGTGGACACTTCATCTCCATAAACGTTAATTCCGTTATAATTTGGGTTAGTAGCTCTAGTCCCTCCTAACATATCACTGTCGACCTGACTTGTAGCCGCCCAATCTGTTCCTTTAAGAAATCCGAAGTTTACTTTAGCGGCAAACTTGTCATTAAACTTGTGTGCCATTCGAATTCCGAAATCTGTGTAAGGGTTAGCACCAGCAGCATCTTGAGTAGTAACTCCACGTTTTAAACTTACGCTGATTCCTTCATGGTCAAAAGGACTTTTACTGCGCATAAATAAAATTCCATTGAATGCATTGGCTCCATACAGCGCAGACGATGCTCCTGGAAGAAGCTCCACACTTTGTACATCTGGCTCAATCATTCCCACTAAGTTTCCAATTGGGAAGTTAAGTGCAGGTGTAGAGTTGTCCATGCCGTCTACAAGTTGCATAAAACGCGTATTTGCAAAAGTTGCAAACCCCCTTGTGTTTATAGACTGGAATGTTAAACTATTTGTATTGACATCAACACCTTTTAAGTTTTCAAGTCCACCATAAAAGTCAGCAGAAGCTGTATTTTTAATTTCTTTAATACCAAAACGCTCAACAGTTACAGGAGATTCAAAAATTCGCTCTGGTGTTCTAGACGCTGAGATAACAACCTCATCAAGAATACTTCCTTCTGATAAGACTACAGAAATATCTTGATTATTTGCTGTAATGTTTTGGGTTGTAGTTTCAAAACCTATACTACTTATTTGGATAGTAAAAGGAGGTTCTTGATTAACTGTTAGCGAGAATTTACCGTCAAAATCTGAAATAGCTCCAGAAGATGTGCCGACAACAATAATGTTTGCTCCAGGCAGCGGTAATCCACTTTCGTCATTGATGGTTCCTGATACAGTTGTTTGTGCAAAGGAAACAACACCAAAGAGTAATGTAAAAATCTTTAAAAATGTTTTCATTAGTTATAATTTTTTGGTTTGCTTGTTATTTAATTAATAAAGATATCAAAATTATTGAAAAAAATTAAAAATTTACCAATAAATAGCCTTTAAAAAATTAAATAACACAATTTGAGACTAAATATGCACGCCTGGTATAAAGGCTTTTATTTAATTACAAATCAGTTTTTAAAGTTTGTAAAATATGGAATTTTATTGGGTTTTGATTTTGTTGAAATGTCATGATATTGCAGGAGAATTTACTATTAATTCGTATGATGCCGTGACAATGTTATCAATTTGTCGCTTGGATTTCGCTTGGATGTCGTTAGAAAATACAAAATATGATATAACTTTGCTTCTATGAAAATAGGATTTAGAATTAAAGAATTAAGATTAAGTGAGGGGTATTCGCAAAAAGATTTATCAATCAAATCGGGACTATCAGAAAGAACTATTCAAAGGATAGAAAAAAATGAGGTTAATCCAACCTCACATACATTACAAGTTTTGGGTGAAGTGTTCGGCGAAAATTTTCATCAATTTAGAAAAGAAGATTTTTCTACAAATAACAAAGAAAAGATGAACAAACTATATGTTTTGTGGAACAGGATTATTAAATTTAAAATCAATATTTTAAGTCTGTTTTTAAAGAAATCAAAATGAGGATCAACCTTAGGGATTTAACTATCCAACATTGACACTTTAATTTATGTAGGTTGATGATACATTTACATTTCTTGTAATAATACAGCGCGAGTGTAAACTACGGGGGCGTGTCCCATAAAATATCCTCAATAAATTGTTAGAAAAACTATTCTTTAGTGAAGACCGCTTAACCACTCATCAAACATAGCTATAAAAGCACTGTTATAGGCGCTATGTTTCAACTACTGAATCTGTTTGAGATAATGGGTTGCGCAAAGCTGCATGCTATGTGCTCTAACGCTCCACACATATTTGTTTAGTTATTTGGTTCGGTATAATAGACTCGTAAT
>Ga0206682_10004404_pt1 | contig 11493 bp, 18 predicted proteins | sample M240m12015metaG_FD_155444 | JGI IMG/M metagenome (GOLD analysis project Ga0206682, IMG submission 155444) | Ammonia-oxidizing marine archaeal communities from Monterey Bay, California, United States - M2 40m 12015 | ecosystem: Environmental > Aquatic > Marine > Intertidal zone | place: USA... | reverse complement strand
CCGAGGTCTTGAAGACATTCCGTGAGGACAATGAAAAATCCGATGGCTGGGCAAAAAGAAAGTATGGCGTAGTTTGGTCTCAGATCGAAGAGCAACAAAACTTCAGTCTAAATGAAAACCAATACCAAAAACTTTTGGCTGCTGATGCCGTAGAAGATGTGTGGTTTGTTAAAGAATCTTATTTCGACACCATCAAACATTATCGTGAAATTATTGCTCTACCCTCTCAACTTTATGTAAGGCAAAGCAAAGATTGATATAGGTAATCAACATACTTATTATTATGACTAATGAGATTCGCATAGAATTGGACACTTTGATTAAACTTTACGACGTTTCTGGACCCACTGGAGAAGTTGGATACAGGTCTATCCACCATTTAATTCAAACACTTTTAGTCAATGGAGGGGTTTGGCGTGACCCACCTACTGTAATTCTAACTATTTCTGATGTTGAAGCAGATTTCGATGAGGTTTTGGCTGCTCGTTGTGACTTGTTAGCCCAAGGTAAAATTGATGAGGCTCGACCACCAGAAACCGAAGAGGAGTAAGTATGACGCATAGGGATTGGGACGACGAACCAGAACCAGAAATCACATTAGGTTTGTTAGTATTTATTACGATCACAATTATATTTTTATCGGTGTTGGTCTGATGTCTTGGGAAATATTTTTTATTTTAATTTTATTTGGATTAGCCTTTGGCGAAGATAGGAGAGATTACTAATGCCACCAAAATGTCCAGTTTGTTCCAGTTTCAAAGATAAGTATCTTAGGGATAGTGGCGATGTCTGGGAATGCGGATGTGGCTATGCCATTGTGAAAGTTAATAAGAGTAATAACTAAAATTAGGACTTACATGGGTCGTATACAGCGGTGGCTCATAACTCTTCGTGAAGAACAACAGAAATCTAATTGCCATGTTCCGATGGCAGCCATTGTTATTCGCAATAACAAGATTGTTGCTAAATCATCTAACATCAAGGGTTATCGAGGATCTTCACTTCATGCTGAAACCGCTGCGCTGCGGAAACTCCGATATCAGAAAAAAGGCACAGAAGGTGCCAGTGTTTTCATCGGACGTTTTCGTCATGATGGCTCAATGGGAAATGCCAAACCATGTGCTAACTGCATTGAAGTTCTTAAACTTCAAGGCATCAAATATGTAATGTGGACTACCATCAACGAGACCGTAGAGATGGCAGCCGTAGACGAGATAGCAAATGATTATGTCCCCAGACCAGTTCTTTTTAACCGAGGATTGTGAACTGTTAAATAGGTGGTTTCATTATTGTTTAGTATGTCTGAGGAAGTCCTAAAAACGATTTCTATCTCTGTAGATTCCAAAGAGAAGCCCCGCACTAAGCAACTCTGTGAGATGCTGCTCAACGCTGAAATTGAGAATCTCAATGAAGGCGACATCAAACTCTGGGATTATGATAATCCCGAAGATTGTGCTCTCTTTGAACGCAAGACTTGGGCTGATGCTTACGGTTCTTGGCAATCCCGTAGAATGCAAGAACAAGTTTCTCGTTTAGTTACTGCTGCGCCTCGCACCTACTTAATTATTGAAGGCACACCCCGGGATATATTTACTGCAAATAAGAATCAATTACAATCCCTACAACAATTTTTAAATCGTATGAGTTCCGAAGTCCTGCCCGTAGTTTACACTGATTCTCTGGATGAAACCATCCGATTCATCCGAAGTCATGCTCTTAGAATGTCTGAAGGCGAAGTTCATCAACTGATCCGACCCGTCACTGTCGTTACCTCTACTTCTAATAAACATCACGCTTTGTTAGAACAGATTCCTCGTGTCGGTAAAACCTTGGCTAAAAAGATTTATGAACGCTATGGTTCTGTCGTGGATTTCATGGTTTACTTTCCTACTACTTCCGAAGATGTCGGAGTCAAACCTAAGTCAGTTACTTATACTAAAATATGTGATTTCTTACGAGAAGTTTGGAACCCTGCTGTAGACCGTGAAATCATTTGGCAAGCCGAAGGAACAGCCCCCGGCGATATCGAGGTGATTCTGGAGGGTCTTGAAGACACCCCTTCTGGGCAGCAAACAAAATTAGAATTGTGATAAGATGTGTATTGTAAAAGGTTGCGATAGAGAAAGAACTGCTCGGAGGAAGTTCAATTTCTGGAAAGATGCTTATTGCAGTCTTTATTGTCAAAGATTTGATGAACTCAAGATGAAGAAATATCATCCGAGTAGCGATAAACATACTAAACATTTTGAACACTGGCCACCTATTGATTCTCACTGCGAGTGTTGTGGTAAAACTCTGCAACTTAGGTGGAATGGTGAATTAGCCAATAAAGCATTCTGTTCTCAAAAATGTAATAACACCAATCCTAAAAGAAAGCGAGCCAAGAAACATTATTTTGCCTTAAAAGTTATGAAGCACAATGATAAACTATTGGCCTCCCAAATCGCTAAACGAACCGAAGTGCTACAGAATCGAGTTACTCCAACTTCTGTGGCTAACATGGCCCGCATCTATGTAAAACATGGCTTGATTAAGCGTAGTGGCGATCATGGTAAGTATTATTATGAACTTTCTGATTGGGCCAAAACACAGCCTATTAAGTCATGGATAATATAGATACCATTATAAGGGTAGTAACAGGAAGTTGTAATTATGGCCAAAAAGAACATACTCTTTACCACTGTTGCCAATTCTGATAAATCTCAGATGACTTTAGGTGACCTTTATGGACTTTGGAAAAATGGTAAACTGGATGTTGATTCCTATCAAAGAAACTATGTTGATAGAAAGCCTAAATGGAATACCTCACTAATTGAGTCACAAGTTTGTGGAATTAGTTTGGGTGAAGTCATTATTCAAAAGATTGATTCTGAAGATGGATTGGATACTATGAACTTTGTCGTGGATGGTCAGCATCGCATTGAAACCTTAATGCGTTTCATGGATGGCCAGTTTAAAATGAGTAAACGCTGGCAAGAGCAAACCAACAAAGAACTTTTGGGAAATAGAGTTTGGAGTCAATTACCAAGTAGTTTCCAACAAGCCATCACTGGTTCCAAATTATCAGTTTATGCTTTTGAAGAAGATGATGATTATACTGCCGACCAAATCTTTTTGAAAATGAATCAAGGAGGCAACACCATTTCTAAGATCGATAAGTTCCACGCTGAACACCATAGTGAAGAGCAATATCAATTCATTTATGGTTATGCTGAGGTTAATTGGCTTGCTTATACCAATGTCGGTGCACCCAAAAGACACCATGTTCGTCGCCTACTTCAACATTTCATGGATTATGCCCTCTATTGTAGGGGTGAAGACTATAATAAGAACAATTTTGAACTGGACTTCTATAATAGTGACATTTCCACATGGTCTGAGAACAAAATGAGAAAAGAACTCAAAAAGGTGGATGATTTTATTAGTCTCTATATTACACTTTCTGCTGCTGGAAATGGCGAGAGAGTTACTGATGGTAAATCTGCACGACAAGATATTTTCGCCAACATTGTGCTACGCTCCCTTTTAGATAAATACAGTAAAAGCGCACTTATTCAAAACATTCAAGCCGTGCGTAGTCATTGGGATACATGGATGGCTACCAACGAAGTTAAGTTTATGGACAATGCTGAAGATTCTCGTCGCAGTTATGTTATCCCCGCTACCTTCAATACAGTTATCCAAGATTTCCTTGCTGATTTAGATCAGTATCTTAATCTACCCACTATTGATAAAACCCCTGTCCCAAGAAAACAAATGATTGCTGAGGCTCTCGGAGAAGATGGCTTAGTAGAAGATGTTATTACTGGCACACGACTACCACCTAACATGGTAGACATTGGACACAAAGTAGCCCGAGCCGACGGTGGAGATACATCTTCTGAAAACTTAGAAATCCAACATAAGACCATTAACCGTTCAAGGAGAGTTTAAAATGACCCATCAATTTATTAACACCGACGTTGTATCAGCCATTACTAATTTAGATTCCGATATTGAAGTGCAGACCGCCTTCTTTGACCCACCCTATAACATTGGTTTTAGATACTCTGATAAAGTTAACGATAACCTACCTGAACACCAGTATCACAAATTGATTTCAGATACTTTCGCTGCACTCAAACCCCGGCTTAGTGCCAATGGTTCTGCTTTCTTAGTTCACTATCCTGAAGCCTGTGCCAGATTGTTGCCTCTTATTGAAGCCCAAGGTTTCCGACTACAACAATGGATTTCATGGGTTTATCCATCTAACATTGGACACACTAAGAAAAGATTTACTACTGCTCACCGAGCCTTGCTTTGGTTAGTTCACGAAGATTGTAAACAACCTCTTTTCTATCCTCAACGAGATACCCAACCATATCGCAATCCTAAAGACCCACGAGTTATGACTCAAATTGCTAAAGGTAAGACTGGAACTCATGCTTATGATTGGTGGAATATCAACATGGTTAAAGCAGGTTCTCGTGAACACAACGGTTGGTATAATCAAATCCCTTATGCACTCATTAAAAGAATGGTGCTAACTACTTCTGAAGTTGGCGATTATGTTTTAGATGGTTTCGCTGGCAGTTGTAGTATGTGGCCTGTGGCTAACGACCATGGCAGAAATGCTATACTTATTGATTTAGATCCTGAATCTGAAAAGAAGTTCCAAGAGTTTGAAGGTGAGACCAATGAAGAATGAATGGAATTGGATGATTGTTGAAGTTGAAGGTGAAGAAGAATGAACTTTGTTGATATGTTACCTGTTGTCATAGTGCTTGGTATTTTTGCCTCTCTTGTATTATATTTAGTTTTCCATGATCTGAGTGTGCGACAAAGTGTGGGTCGTTTGACCTCACCTATTTTTGTCCCACTGCGCCGTTTAGTCGTTTGGGGTGATGATAAGTTTGGAACTTGTGATATGAAATTATCCATGGAGCCAAGAAAAGAAAATGTATTAGATGGTTTTGCTGATATCGACACACCCGTTGAACCTGCATCTGAACTAATGAAGAAAGTTTCCAAAGATAAAGCCAATATAAGTAATTTGGGTAAAGAAGCAGATTTCCGAGATACTCTCAGTTATGCTGGTGCGACCGACGAATAAATGAGTCAGGATTTTTATGAACGATTCAAGTGACTATATGGTTTATTTATTGGTCCATTCAATTCACAATAAAACTTATTTGGGAATTACAAATAATTCAGAACGTCGGCTTAGACAACATAACTGTGATCTAAAAGGTGGTGCCAGATACACTACTGGATTCAAAGGTGAAGGTGAGTGGTCTTATCATATCTGTATCTCTAATCTAACTAAGCGTGAATCATTGTCTATTGAAAGAACTGCTAAGAATAAGCGACGAAGGGCCAAAGGAAGTAGCCCATTGGAGAAGAGATTAGATGTTCTGTTACCATTACTGGAAAAATATCCTGATTGTGTTGTTGAATATAAATAGTCGTGGGGCGTATTATAACTTATGAAACTCCGAGGCCGACAAATCATCGAGCCTAAGACATTCCGCAAGTGGTGGAAAACGACTTCTAATAACGCCAATGCTGAAAGAGGTGATGAGATTTTTGATATGGTTAAGAATCTAACATGGGTTCGTATGGTTGCTGGTCGTGAGTTCGACCCCCGAGGTATTAGTGGCGAAATAAACAAAGGCAAAATGGTAAAGGCCGAACATTGTGATCCTGACTATCAATACTATTATTGGGCTAATGATGGCGAGGATAAATTATATTTATTAAGTCCCAGAGTTTCAAAGTATCCTGAAAATGTAGGCAACAATCGTTGGACACTACAATCATATGGTTCAAATGGATGGTCTTTAGGAATTAACCCGATTGAAAATCCACTTTTTTATGTCGCTATTAACAAGCAACATCACCCATAAGCATAAATAGGTGCTTACATCCACTTTAGCCTATGAGTCTTACTGCCACTCTTCGTGTGCCACTTGCTAAGAATATTTTGCGTGGGTTCGAGGCTATCAACGAAGAAGGTATTCTTTGCTTCAGTGAAGAAGGTTTATCTGTCATGTTAGTTGATGGAAATAGATATAAGATGCTTCGTGTTATTGTTCCTGCAGAATCATTCCAAAATTATGATTGGCAATTTAGTGAACCACAAGAAGTCGGAGTTATCTTTGCTCGTATGGGCGCAATCATTAAAACACTTACTGCTAAAGATGAACTTACTTTGGCATTAGACAAACCTGATGATAACCTACGCTTCCGTTTGTTGGCCAATGGCATCAGTCAAACCGTTAAACTTCTGCGATTAGATCTTATGAATAAAATTAACGCATGGCCACAGAGAGATTGGGAATACCAGACCACAATCCCCGGCAAAAACGTTAAGGACTTTTTGCGAACTGTAGAAAAGACTATTTCTTTTACACTATCTGCCGAAGTTGCATCTGAAGAATCTAATATCGTATTCCAATCTAATTCTCAAGATGAACCCGTCATCTGGAAGCATCCAGTAGATTTATCTGGAGAAGTCGGACCCACATTGTTTACCACTACTGAAGTAGCCAGCAGTTTAACTGCTGTTGGTAAGAATGACATTGATATCCGAGGGGCTGTTGAAGCACCCGTAGAGTTTGATTGGAACATAGAAGGCTGTCAATTTACCGCCTTAATTGCCAACAGGAGTTGAATATAATGAAAAATGGAAAAATAATTCGTAAGAAAAGAAGCAAGCCTACCAGTTATGAGGCTGCTAAGTCTTTGGTTATCGTAGCCGAAGAAGTGACTGCCCAAGTATTGATTGATAGATTGATTGATTTGGGTCGTCGTGAGATACCAACCAAGCGTAGTTTGAGTGCTATGATGAAGAAGGATCGGGACTTTGAAACTGTGCCTACAACTTCATCTCGTGGACCTACAACTTTTCGCAGAATTGCCTGAAGGTCTTGAACCCGATTTGGTAACAATACCAAACAATCAAAATGAGATATAACAAACTATGACTATGGCGAGTAGGGTTTTGAAGTCACCAAAGAAAAGCATATATAGTTGATGGCAAGAAGAGGGAGTTACATGAGTTCGAGATTCCATTTAACAGATACTTTCGTAGATAAATACAAGCGTAAGAAGGCCCCATTTGGCTTCAACGGTTTAGGTGAATTAGTTTATAATAGAACCTATTCTCGACTCAAGGAAAATGGTAAAAACGAACAATGGTGGGAAACTGTCCAGCGTGTTGTTGAAGGAACATTCAATATGCAGAAGCGACACATTGAACATAATGGTCTTGGATGGAATGCTTGGAAAGCACAACACTCTGCACAGGAAATGTATGATCGTATTTTCAATATGAAGTTCCTACCTCCCGGTCGTGGACTTTGGGCTATGGGAACACCTATCACTGAAGAAAAGGGTCTTCACGCTGCACTCAATAATTGTGCTTTCGTTTCTACTGCTAATCTGAAAGATGATTTGGCTAAGCCATTTACCTTCCTCATGGATGCCTCTATGTTGGGCGTAGGCGTAGGCTTTGATACTAAGGGTGCTGGTCAACTCATCATTAAAGGCCCCGCAGAGAACCGACATACTGAAGAGTTTGTCATCCCTGACACACGAGAAGGATGGGTGGAGTCACTGCGGATGTTAATTGAATCTTATTTCCTCGGCACAGCCCCAGTTACTTTTGATTACTCTGAAATCCGTCCTGCTGGTGTTGCCATTAAAGGCTTCGGAGGAGAATCCTCTGGTCCACGACCTTTGGTTGATATGCATAACTTTATTACTGCTATTTTAGATAAAGAACGTGGTAGCCCTATTTCACTCACTGCTATCGTAGATATTATGAATCTTATTGGTAAGTGTGTCGTTGCTGGAAATGTTCGTCGAACTGCTGAGATCGTTTTCGGCCCTCACGATTCTGAAGAATACATTGATTTAAAGAACTATGAAGTTAATCCCCACCGTGCTGAATATGGTTGGACTTCTAATAACTCTATCTATGCTGAACTTGGAATGGATTATACTGATTCATCTAAGCGAATTAAACTTAATGGAGAACCCGGCTTTGCATGGTTAGGTAATATGCAGAAATACGGTCGTATGGCTGATGCACCTAACTGGAAAGACCATCGTGCTTGTGGTGGCAATCCTTGTTTAGAACAAACTTTGGAATCCTATGAACTATGTTGCCTTGTAGAAACCTTCCCTACTAATCACGATTCTATTGAAGACTATCTCAAGACTCTTAAATATGCTTATCTGTATGCCAAGACTGTGACTCTCGGTAAAACTCATTGGCCTGAGACCAACCGAGTTATGTTGCGTAATCGAAGAATTGGTTGTTCTATGTCAGGAATTGCTCAATTCCTCGCTGCTCGTGGTATGAGTGCTCTCATTGATTGGATGGATGCTGGATACCAGCACATTCAAACCTTAGACGAAGAATACTCCAATTGGTTTGCTATCCCTAAGTCTATCAAGACTACCTCCATTAAGCCTTCTGGAACTGTCAGCCTTTTGGCTGGAGCCACCCCCGGCATTCACTTCCCTGAATCTCGTTATTACATTCGTCGTATGAGGCTCGGTAAACTCTCTAACTTAGTAGCCCCTTTGGAAAAGGCTGGCTATAAGATTGAACCTGCTTTCGGTGCTGAAAAAGATACTGTTGTAGTCGAAGTTCCCGTAGATGTTGGTGAAGGTGTCCGCACTGTTTCCGAAGTATCTATGTGGGAACAACTTGCTCTCGCAGCCGTGGCTCAGAGATATTGGGCCGATAATCAAGTGTCTTGCACCGTGACTTTCGATCCTGAAACCGAAGGCAACCAATTAAACCATGCTCTTGATGTTTTCCAATATCAACTTAAAGGTGTTTCTTTCTTGCCTCGCTTAGACCACGGGGCTTATCCACAAATGCCTTACGAATCTATTGATGTAGACGCTTACAACCATATGGAAGCCGAGTTGGGTAAACTTTCCTTTGGTCGTATCCGTGGTGAAGAAATAGTCATTGAGCGTTTCTGTGATAACGATGTTTGCGAGATTGATTTCGTGACCACAACCTTAGAAGATTCCGACGATTCAGAAGTCGAATCTACTGTTTAATCGTGGTTAATACTACTAACAAGAAGGTATAAATAGTAGTTAGATACCATATATTTTATGGGACGCAGTAAAGCACAGTTAATTACCAATATGGCATACAAGATGATGGTTCAGAATCCAGCCACGGCACAAGATGTGTATGCAGCGTTGCGAGAACAAGGTTGTTATTATCTACCCACAGTTCGTGAGATCACGTTTGCGCTTCGCACCGATAAGCGGTTTTCTGAACTTGGAAAAGTGAAAGTCGGTAGTTTGGTTCGCACACGTTCACATGATGTATGTTTATGGGGACGTATTGATATTAACTATAATTAACTATAAAGTTCCGATATTTGGACCAACAATTAAATATATATAGTGGGTTGACCATTATTAAGTAATGGACCACGCTGCCTTTGAGTTATCTTTAGTTAGTGCCGAAGTTCGGTCCGAAATCATACATGATAGTTGCACCCATGCTCAGCATAGATTATCACACCTTAACACCTGCGCTCAGATCTTATTGAGAAAGATGCAACGAATGTTGGGGGCGTGAACATGGCCAGCGACAAAGAATTAGTTGAAAACTTCGTTATGGAGTTTGCCGATATGATGTCTGGTTTTTTAGAAGATTATGAATCTTACAGTGATTCGTTGGCTCGTTTAGAGACTAATGTTAAAGCCCTCCATAAAGATATTTCCTCCGTTACAAAAATAGTGAGGGATGGAAATGGGCAACCACCACTGATGACCCGTATGGCAATTTTAGAAGAAAAAGCCAGTGCGGAAGAAACAACAAAACGTAAGTATTGGGAGTTAATGCTAACTGCACTTCCCGGCGTTTTTGCTATGTTATTAGTGCTGTGATAACTTGACAGATTTTATATTTTATTTGATATTAGCAGCCTTCATCGTGGTGTGCTTAATTTTTGATTGGTTTCGGAAAGGTCTTGAAGACAAATTATAAATAGTAGTGTTGTCAATATTTATTTATGCCTTATGCAGACCCCGAGAAAAAGCGAGAGTATATGGCTCGCTACAATTCGGAGTATTACGATAAGAAGCGAGAAGACATTATTCCTCGTGTAAATAAAAATAAAAATAAATTAAGAGGCGAAAAGAAAGAATGGTGTTTACACTCTACTGTAGGCCATTGTTTCTACTGTCCTCAGAACAATCCTGAATATTTATTAGTGCGTTCACTTAATAGAGTTCTGTTACCCACCCCGGTTTGCGACCAATCATGGGAAAATCTAAAAACACACCCAGAATATTTAGAAATCATTTGCACAGTTTGTGATCGTGACCGCAGACGTAAACCAGTGAAAGTATAAATAGTCGTGCTGTTAAATATATTTACATGGCAAAAAGAATCAAGAATGTGTTAATTGACTGTTCAGGCAGCATGGGTGCTCAATCCATCAACAATCAGAATAGAGTGCAAGTGGCTTTGGATATGGTCTATGATGCGTATACTGAAGGACTCATTGATGGGCGCACCCTAATCATACCTTTCAACCATCAGGTTATGGGAGGTATCAACATAGATATGTTGAAAAAGATGTCCCGTGCTCAAGTTGAAGAGATTTTCAAGATTGGCGGTGGATCTGATATCCAGAGTGCCATTAACTATTGTAATGGAGAAAAAACCCTGTTGCTGACTGATGAAGCAGATATTAGTTATGGTAGTTTTGGCGTAGGTATCACTCCCGACAATATCACTATAGAGAATCTTTCTCGGTTAAAACCTGATTTCAGGGATAGATCTTAACCGTAATCTGACGCACTAAAGCGTCGATAAAGTTGTTAACTTCACGATAAAGTATAAATAGTTGGGCTGTAAATATATTTACATGAAGACCTTTGACTGTGTATTATTTGATTGCTCTGGAAGTATGTCTATGTCTGCCGTTGCCCATCCACTTGCTCAAGGCGCAGATTCAAGAACCCTAATGCATTACGCATTAGATATGTTGTTTGACATGTATGGTGAAGGAAATCTGGATGGGCGCACCTTAATCGTTCCTTTTGATTCCGTTGTTCGTGGTGGTATTACTATGGATCTGCTTGTAAAAATGAGCCGTGATGAAGTAATGAAACTTTTTGAGCCTGCTGGTGGAACAAATATCAAAGAGGCTTTCGACTACTGTGGTTCTTCTAACACCCTACTAATCACTGATGACCCCTCAGCAGGGCGTGTGATGGGGAGTTGTTGCCCAATTATCTACGTGGATCAGGAGGTTGCACGAAGCCTGACTCCTTCAAGGACTGCTTACGGTAATGCTTTGTTGGATATGCAGTGGACAATGGGGAATAACGGTTACCGACCAGAGTGACCGTAATCTTTATATAGATGATACCTTCAATAAAGGGTATGGTAACTATTGTTCGCCAACCCCAAACTTTCTACAGACGCACAGCCAGTAAAAATGTAGTTCAATGGACTATTTG
>Ga0206682_10004402_pt1 | contig 11496 bp, 3 predicted proteins | sample M240m12015metaG_FD_155444 | JGI IMG/M metagenome (GOLD analysis project Ga0206682, IMG submission 155444) | Ammonia-oxidizing marine archaeal communities from Monterey Bay, California, United States - M2 40m 12015 | ecosystem: Environmental > Aquatic > Marine > Intertidal zone | place: USA... | reverse complement strand
CCTCCTTGAGCTTCGTGGCGAGGCCTTTATTTTTGTTGTTGTTCGCGTAGGCCGAAACGGAGGGAGGCGCGACGGAGCGAGCGATCGCGTAAAAGGGCGCGTAAAAGAATCGTCAGTTTCGAAGTCTCGTCGCGTTCGCCGACGGAGAAACGCGGCGTGACGTGTCGTGTGCGTCGCGTGCGTCGCGTCGCGTGCGTCGTCGTCGTTTCGTTCTCGCGCCTCGGGCCAATAGGGAACACGAAGTTCGGCCACACCCCGTCGGTAAGACGTGTTAAGCGTTGTGAAGTTTTCGTCACCGGCGAAGAACGAACCGCCCGTAAACGGAAAAAGACGAAAATCCAAAATCCAAAATCCGCCGCGCGAGGAAAAGGAGACGGGGAGTTCGTCGTCGTTCGCGCGGCTCGTACCCAGCGGCGACGCGATGAGTATGTCCGACCCGAAAAAGTCCACGAACAGCCGCACGGAGGCTTTCGTGACCTTGATCCCCAGCCGGAAGTGGTCGTCCGTGTTCCCGCGGAACATCGCGGAGTGGTCCTCGGGGACCCACAGATTTTTCTTTCGCCGCCGCGCCGTCTCCGCCGCAGCCTCCGCCGCCTCCGCCGCCGCGTCGCCGAAGTCGTCGGCCAGGCGCTCGAGCCTGGACACGGCGTCCGCGCGGCCGTGCGCGGCAGGGCAAAGCTCCAGAAGGCGACGCACCACCCGCCCCGCGACGTTGCGCATGGGCACCAAGATGAGCACCGTCGCGCGGGCGAACCCTTGGTCGCGCGGGACGTCGTCCTGGACCGTCACGCGTTTCCGCGAAAGCCGCGGCGCGCTCGACCCGAAGCGGGTCGGCTTCGGGTCAGAAGTCGGATCCGAAGACTTTTTTTTCGGATTTTTTTCCGAAGACCCGTCATCACCGTCCGTCTCGAGACGGGCGCGTCGCTCGCGCTCCTCGCTTTTCTTCGCGTCCCGCGCCGCCTCCTCCGCTTTAGCGCGGCGGAGCAGCGCCTCGTTGTGCTTCGTGATGCGTCCGCGCGTGCGAGTCACGTGCGCCACCGCGTGGAGCAGGTACGCGTCCATCATCTCGTCGCGCTCCTCCTCCCCGAGAGGCGCGCGGTCGGGGAACGTCACGTCCGCGTAGGTGTTCAGGAGCGCGTGGAACGCCGCCTGTCGCGTGGACGCGTACGGCGCGGAGGGGGCGGCGGCCGCGGCGGACGCGGCGCGCGCCTTCTCCGCCTCGACGGTCGCCTTTCCGCTCTTCGTCTCGCGCGCTCGTCTCTCGACGCTCTCGAGCGCGTTTCGCGCGCGTTTCGCGCTCGCCGCGAACGCCGCCGGGTCGCGGACCGCGTTCCACCGCGTCTTGACCTTCGCGGGCAAGTCGCGGGGCCCGGGCCCCGCGTACGCGTACGCAGAGTCAAACGCGGAGACGACGTCCAGAGACGACGCGTCGCGTTTTTCTTCGTCTAAAAACGCGTTCGAGCCTTCGCGCGCCGCGAGGTCAAACTCCCAGTCGCCTCTTCGGCGGCGCTCTTCGGAAGAGCTCTTTTTTTCGCCTCGAAGCGCTTTATCGACACCGAGACCTCCGAGACCTCCGAGACCTCCGAGACCTCCGCGCTTGAACTTGGGAGTGAGCGTCTGAAGTCGCCGAGCGACGGCGGCGTCGACGCGACGCGCGAGGTGCGTTTCGAGCGGATCTTTTTCTTTTTCGGATCTTTTCCGGATCTTTTCCCTCGACGCGCCGCGTAACGGCTCAAAGTCTTCGGTGTCTTCGTCTTCGTCTTCAGATGACGTCTCGGATGATGACATCGTCAAGAGATCCTCCTCGTCACCCTCGTTCGCGGCAGCTTCGTCGTCCGACCTGCCGGCTTCCGTCTCGTCGTCGCTCGTCACTCGTCTCTCGTTTCTCGCGGCGTCGAGCGTTTCGTCCCCGCCGCGTCCGTCTTCTTCGGACGCGTCTCCCTCGTCCCCCCCCCGCTCCTCCTCCGTGGAGACAGACGCCGCGTCATCTTCGGACGCTTCGGACGCGAGGCTCGCCGCGCGCGTCTTTCCAGAGGGACGCTCGTGATCAGAGTCCTCCGAGTCCTCCGAGTCCTCCGAATGATCCGACTCGCCATCCGACTCGTCGTTCGCCGCGAGCGCGTCCGCGAACTCGTCGTCCGCGGGGTCCTCGCCCGAGCCGGCGAGCGACGCGAGGAGCGCCTGGTACGCGTCGCCAGCGCCCACCGCGGCGACGGGGTCATCGTCGTCGTCGTCGTCGTCGTACGCCGCGGTGGGAGCGTCGGGGTCAACGCCGTCGTCGCGCGATTCCGCCGCGGCGCGCGCGCCGGCGCCGTGCCATTCGTCTCCACGTCCGCCGCGACCGCCGCGACCGCCGCGACCGCCCCTCCCCTGCGCGCGGAACTTCCCCCTGCCGCGGCCACCGGTGTGCCCGCGCTTCCACGCACTCGCGGCGGTGAGCTTCTGCTCGCGAGCCGCCTTGCCCGCGGCCGAGCGAGGCATCCCGGGAGGCCTTCGCGTCGCGTTCTGGTGGCTCGCGGCTCGTCGGAGCGAACAACGCCCGCCGCCGCCTCCCGCCGACCCGAAATCGCGATCTGCGTCCTGGCGGAAAAAAACGCGTTTCCGATATCCGGTCGAGCCACCTCTCGAGCGCATCGAGCAGTCACACCACGCCTCGCGTCTCGGACGGCGGCCACGATGACGTCGCTCACGCTCGCGTCGTCGGCGCTCTTTCCCCGCGCCGCTGACCTCCGGGCGCGCCGCCTCCGCCCCGCGACCGCGTCGCGCGCGGCGACCAAGCGCGGTGCGGCGGTCGCCTCGGTGGACCAGTCGCTGAACCCCCGCGTCGCGTCCCTGCGCGAGTCCAAGACCATGGCGCTGACGGACCTGGCGCGCTCGATGAAGGAGAGCGGCCTGCCCGTGATCGGCCTCGCCGCGGGCGAGCCCGACTTCGACACCCCCGCCGCGATCGTCGAGGCGGGGTGCGCGGCGATCCGGGGGGGCAAGACCAGGTACTCCCCCAACACCGGCACCGCGGAGCTGCGCGAGGCGGTCTGCGCCAAACTCTTGCGCGAGAACGGGCTGACGTACGAGCCGAGCGAGATCGTCCTGAGCAACGGCGCGAAGCAGTCCGTGGCGCAGGGCGTGATCGCGACGTGCGGTCCGGGGGACGAGGTGATCGTGCCCGCGCCCTTCTGGGTCTCGTACCCCGAGATGTGCCGGCTCGCCGGGGCGGATCCCGTCGTCGTGCAAACCTCCGCCGAGGACGGCTTCTTGCTCTCCGCGGAGACGCTCGCGGCGCGCCTCTCCCCGAACTCGCGGCTCCTGATCCTGTGCAGCCCCTCGAACCCGTCCGGCGCGGTGTACTCCGAGGCAGCGCTCGCGGCGATCGCGGAGGTGGTGGCGCAGCACCCGCGCCTGCTCGTGCTGGCGGACGAAATCTACGAGCACATCATCTACCCCCCCGCCAGGCACGTCTCGTTCGCGTCCCTGCCCGGCATGCGCGAGCGCACGCTCACGGTGAACGGGTTCAGCAAGGCGTTCGCGATGACCGGCTGGCGCCTCGGGTACCTCGCCGCGCCGAACCATTTCGCCAAAGCCGCCGCGAGCGTACAGAGCCAGACCACCTCCGGGCCGAGCACCATCTCGCAGGAGGCGGGTCTCGCCGCGCTGGCGCTCGGCGAAAACGGAGGCGCGCCGGTTTCGGCGATGCGCGCCGCGTTTCTCACTCGGCGCGATTACGTCGTGAAGCGGTTCAAAACTATGCGCGTGAGGAAAGACGAAATCAAGCTCGAAACCCCTGAAGGGGCGTTTTACGTCTTCCCCGACGTGAGCGCCATCGTGGGCGAGGGGTGCGTCGCGGAGGGGTTCGGGCCGGTGGAGGACGGCGACGCGCTGTGCCGCTACCTGCTGGAGAAGGCGCAGGTGGCGCTGGTGCCCGGGTCGGCGTTCGGGAGCCCGGAGTGCGTGCGGCTGTCGTACGCCGCGAGCGACGAAACGCTGGAGGAGGCGCTGGACCGCATCGAGAAGGCGCTCAAGGAGGACGTGTACCGAGTCAACAAGGAGTGAACGTTTGAAGGTGAAGGTGAAGGTGATTCTTACCGCGCGTCGTCTACTAGTGACGGAATATGGATTTTCGTTTCAATACGTCGCGAACAGCGCCATTCTTGAGTTATTATCTACATACGTACTGTGTCCTATCGCTCCCGTCTCTCTGTAGCGCGCGTCTCTCTACGCGGCGATTCCGACGGGCGCATGAACGGACATCGCGGCCATCGCCGTCGCGGTCTCCCTCTCCCGCTCCAGCGCCGCCGCCGCGGCGCTCCGCTCGATCTCGATCACCCGCGTCCGGACGAAGGGCTTCTTCGTCCGCGAACCCGAGCCGGAGGACTCGAGCGGACTCGAGGACCGTCTCCGCGCGGCGGCGCTCCGCCGCCGCTCGCGCCGCTCCGCGCTCCGCGCGCGCCGCGCCGCGCGCGCGTGCTGACGCAGGCGCGCGAACGCCAGGCGTGCGAGCGCGCGCCGGCGGTGCGCGATGGCCATCTTCGCCATCTCCCGCAAGCCGGGCGAGGCGGGCGACGCAGCGCCAAAGCCGCCGCCGGGTCCCGGCGCCGCGGCGCCCGGCGTGGCGTACGCCCCCCGCATCTGCATCTGCTGCATCTGCTGCATCTGCTGAAACTGCGTGAACTGCTGGTACTGCAAGAACTGCTGGTACTGCGCCAGCGCCGCCGCCGTCGCCTCGGGCGACCCGTTCGGGTTCGCGAAAAAACCGGGGGAGCCCGCGCCGAACGCGTTCGGAGCCAACGCGGGCGCGCGCACGCCGGGCCCGATACCCGAGACGTACGACTCGCTGTTCTCCGAGTCGTACTCGGACTCGGACTCGGACTCGGACTCGGACTCGGACTCGGACGCGTCGCCCGCCGAGGAGAGCTCATCGGAGGAGTCGTCGGCGGTGGACGCGAGCATCCGCGCCGCCGCCGCCGGCGCTTCGCGCGAGTCCGCGCGCTCGAGCTCGCTGGGGGGCGTTCCGGGCGAGCGCGCGTCCCTGGTTTCCAGCGCGGGCGCGTTCACGCCCGCCGCGGGGCTCATATCTCCCTCCGCCCACCGCGGGCGCGTCTTGCCGTGAAGCATCAGCGGCGTGGGGAGCAGACCGCGGATCAAGTCCCGGCCGATCTTCGAAGCCTCCTCGAAGATGGCCTCGTCCGGATCGGAGTCCGAGTCCGGGTCGGGTTCTGCGCGCGCCGCGTCCGGCGACGAAAGAGAAGCGGGCTCGGGTTCGTCGGGGGACACGGCGGAGGTGCCGACGTCGAGCACCGCGTCCGCGACGAGGGCGGTTTCGTCCGTATGCGCCTCGGGGACGCGCGCCGCCGTCGCCGACGACGACGCCGACGCCGCGGCTCTTCTGAACGGCAGCCTGGCGGCGGTCCCGGCGGTCGCGCGCCGCGCCGCCAGCGCGACCCGCCCCGCCACCGCCACCGCGCGGCGCGCCATCGCTCCGCGCGCGAACGTCTGACTGAGCGCCCACGCGCGGACGACGGACCCACACGCGACGCGCCGCGCCGCGCCCCGTGCCTTCGCGAACCGACCGCGGAGGCGTCCTTCGGACGCCTCCGCGTTTGTCGCGCGCGCCGCCTCGCTCGCCTCGGGACGCCTCTCCCTCCTGAGACGGCGCGCGAACGCGGCGGCGGCGGCGACCGCGACCGCGGCGATAAGCGCCGCGGCAGCCGTCGCGCCGGAAGCGCCGAGGCCGGTAAGGCGTGTGGCCGCGCGGCGATTCTGGTAGTCCGGGGCTGGCGCGTCGGGTTCGGCGGATGCGCCGACTTGCCGAGTCGGCGCATCCGCCGCCTCGGCGCTCACCGTCGCCGCGGCGGAGTCTTCGGCGACAAGCCTCGTTTCCGCGGCATCCGCGCCGACCTCGACCGCGGACTCGACCGGCTCCGTCTCGGCGAGCGGCTCCGTCTCGGCGAGCGGCTCCGGCTCGTCGAGCGGCTCCGGCTCGGCATTCTCTCCGCCGTCCGTCTTTTTTTGCGACCCCACGACGGACATGATGTGCTCCTCGACGCCCGCGCGCATCTCCTGGAACACGTTCCCGGCTTCGCGCTCGACACTTCGCGACCCGGGGGTCTCCTCGGCGGTCACGGCAGCGTACGCCATGACCGCGGCGACGAAGCGCGCCGCCTCGGGGTCCGTCTGCGAGGGGCGCGCGCCGAGCGCCACCGGGGGCGCCTCCGCGCGCGCGGCGGAGGCCGCGGTCGCCGGGGACGCGGTATTAGCCGGGGACGCGACGTGCGCGACGCCGGCGTCGCGCGACGAGGGCGTCTCTTTGACGTAAGCTTCGTCGTGCTCTTCCATAGATGCGCACTCCTCGAGCTCGCTCATGGCGGAGGCGAACCCGGCGTTGGGGTTGCGCGCGGCGAGGTCCGCGCGCCGTTTCACCAAGCGCAGCGATCCCTCCGGCATGCCGGGGTTGCGGGGGCAGGCGATCGGGGCGAGCGACACCTCGCACGCGAGGTTGGGCGCGCCGGTGGACATCGGGTCCGACGAAGCGCGCGGCGGGGGACGCGAGAGACGCGGTCGCGTGAGGCGCGATGCGCGTCGCGAAGTGCCGCGAGCGCGCGCGGCGCGTCGGCGCTTCCGACGGTTTCCAACGGCTGCCGGAGCGAAAACACCCGAAATAAACGGTTTCGGTGTCTTCGATACCATCTTATCGGACCACTTGTACCATCAATGTATCCCATACATGCGTGAATTAAAACAGCGTCATCACTCACGTCGCCTCCAGCGGCGCGGCGGCGTCCGCTCGCTCGATGAACTCGTCCCCCGCGTCCGCGTACAGCGTGGTGCGCATTTTCGGCACGCGGTTCTCCCGCGTCGCCATCTCGCGGAGCTCTTCGGGCCCCATCTCCTGCCCGTGCGCCGCGCCGGCGGCGCGCGTGATGCTCTCGTTCATCAGCGTCCCGCCGAGGTCGTTGCACCCCGCGCGCAGCAGCGCGCCCGCCATCGCGGGCCCCATCTTGACCCAGGACGCCTGCACGTTCACGAGACCGGCGCTGCCGAGCACGAGGCGCGCCGCCGCGTGCGCGAGCACGCACTCGCGGAGCGTCGGGCCGCGCCGCGTCTCGCCTCGGCGGAACGCCGGCGCCTCGAAGTGCACGAAGGGAAGCGGCACGAACTCGGTGAACCCGCCGCGGTAGACGAACGCGCTCGGCGCGTTGACGAAATCATTTCGTCGCGACGAAATCAATTCGTCGGTACCTCCCGTCCCGACCCTCCTCGCTTGTCTCCACACGGACCGCAAGTGCGCGTCTCGTATCGCCACGAGGTGCGCGGCGCGCGCCTCGATCGTGTCCTCGTCGACGTGCCCGAACATCATCGTCGCCGTCGTAGGCACGCCCGCGGCGTGCGCCGCCTCCGCCGTCGCCAGCCACGCGCGCGCGTCCAGCTTGTCCGGGCACAGCGTCTCGCGCACTTCGTCCGACAGAATTTCCGCCGCCGTGCCCGGGAGCGACCCCAGGCCTTCTGCTTTCAGCAAACCCAAAAACGCGCAGACATCACCGCGCAGCGCGCCTTTCGCGAACGTCTCCGCGCCGTGCCGCACCTCCAGCGGCGAAAACGCGTGCACGTGCATGTCCGGCGCGCCGCTTTTGGCGGCGCGGAGCAGTGAGAGGTAGGTCTCGCCGGTGAACTCGGGGTGTATGCCGCCCTGCATGCACACCTCGGTGGCTCCGCGCGCCCACGCCTCGGCGACGCGGCGGCGCACCTCCTCGAGGTCGAGCAGGTACGGCGCGCCGCGCAGCGCGTCGCCGTCGGCGTCGTTTTGCTTGCCCTTGGAGAAGGCGCAGAACGCGCACGACAAAACGCACACGTTGGTGTAGTTGATGTTCCGGTTCGCGCACCACGTCACCACGTCGCCGCACTGCGCGGCGCGGCGCGCGTCCGCGGCGTCGCAGGCGGCGTCGAAGGCGACACCGCGCGACGCGAGCACGGACGCCGCCGCGCGCACGTCCGCGTCGCGCGCGGAGGTTTTGTCGTCGTCGAAACCATTTCCTCTTTCGGAAGAGGAAAAATCTTCGGAAAAATCTTCGGAGACGAGCCCTCCTCGTTTTCGGTACTCGCCCTCCGCGTACAGAAACCCGCGCTCGTTCGGGTCGAGATGGATCCAGTCCCGCAGAGCGTCGTCCCCGCTTTCCGCGAGCGAACGCAACGTCTCGCCGCGCGCGTCCAAACGCGCGATCGCCGAACGAAGCGACCGAAGGCTTTCCGGTTCTTCCGTTTGATTCGCGGTTCCGTTTGACGATTCGCCGACGGCAAACGCAAACGCCGCGCCGTCGACGGCGACCAGATCCCGCGCGCGCGGGCGGCGCTCGCGGCGCCAGGAAGGGTTTCGTATTTCGGAGGAATTTTCAGCCTGTTCGGGTTCCGACACTTCCGACACGCCTTCGTCCCTGCCTGGCGCCCAGCAATGCGCGCGCGCGAAGCCCTCGGCGTCGCTCAGGACGCGCGCGTGCGGGCGCACGCGCGGCGCGACCCAGGTCTCGAGCGCCTCACTTCCGAGTACAAACCGCGGCGGCGCGCCGAGCCGCGGTGTCAGCGCGAACCCGGCGTCGCGCGTGGCGCGCGCGAGGTCACACAGTGAGGGCCACGCGAGCTCCGGCGAGACGTGGTCGGGCGTGACGCGCTCCGGCGAGATTCCGCCGAAGCACGAGACGCCCGCGTTCAGGAGCGCGCGCCACGACGAGGCGCGGCGGTCGCGAGAAGCGTTTTTTTGGTTTTTTTGGTTTTGGAACGTCACTTTCGGTGGAACGTCCCGGTCATCGCGCCGGTCGCCGTTCTTTTCCGAATCCGCCGGCTCCGGCGTCAGGTTGGGCGGGCACTGCACGGGCATGTCCGGCCCGAACGCGAGCCTCGCCACCGCCACCGTCCATAGAAGCTCGTTCAAGTCGGGCTCGGGCGCGTCGCGCATGCGCGTGTCCGGCTTCGCGCGGAAGTTCTGCACGAGAACCTCCTGTACGTGATCGAACTTCGCGTGCGCCGATTTTATCTCGAAGAGCGCGTCGAGGCGCTCGGCGCGGGTCTCGCCGATGCCCACTAAAACGCCGCTCGTGAACGGAATTCGTAACGCACCCGCGTTTTCGATCACTCGCACGCGCGTCATCGGGCGTTTCGTGACGCACCCGAAGTGCGCCGCGTGCGGGTCGTCCACCAGACGGTCCGCGCTCGACTCCAACATCAAACCCTGCGAGAGCGAGACCTCGCGCAAAGACGCGAGCTCTTGTTTAGTAACGACGCCGGCGTTGCAGTGCGGCAGAAGCCCCGTCTTCTCCAGCACCTCGCCGGCGCAGTGTTTTAGGTACGCCGCGGTGGACTCGAAACCAAGGCGCTCGAGCGCCTCGCGTGCCTCCGGGTATCTCCGCTCCGGGCGGTCGCCCAGCGTGAACAGGCACTCCAGCGCGCCCGCCGCGCGCCCCGCCTCCGCGATCGCGAGGATCTCGGGGACGGACATGAACACGGCGTCCGCGCTCGCCGGATCCTTCGCGAACGTGCAGTACCCGCAACTGTCGCGGCACGCGCGCGTGAGCGGGATGAACACCTTCGGCGAGAACGTCACGACGTGCGGGTTGGGGGCGCGCGCGCGCGTCTCGCGCGCCAGCGCGCAGAGCTCATCCAGCGTCTTGGACGCCACCAGCGCGTCCACCTCCGCGCGACTCAGCCCGAAGTGCGCTTCGTCGGCGGCGGTGGGAGCCACCGCGGAGCGCGCGGCGCTTCGTCGCCGGAGGCGGGGGGGGGGCGCCTCGCGAGCCGCACCCGGGCGCGCGCGCGCGCCGCCGCAGCCCCGCATCCGCGCCACCGCCCTGGGCTGCGGGCACGAGGTGGCCGTCGCCATGACGCGCGCCTCGAAGAAAGTGTCGCTCGGGCACTTTTCGCGTGTATCGATCCTTCGCGCCGAGACCTTTCGGAAACCTTTCGGTGTCACGGCGCGGAAAAAACCTGAACGCCAGATCGGATTTGGCGCGAAATCGACCGATCGGTTTCATCGGCGCCTCGGTCAAGTCCCGGGGTGAGGACCGTTCAAAAAGGCTTTTTTGAAAGAAGAGAAAAACGCCGTACGCGAACCGCGTGTAGGACCGAATCGCGAATCGCGGGGCGATCGCACACCGAAACGGGCGTTTTTGATTCGCTCACATGTGCTGACTCCGTTCGCGTTTTTGTCCTCCGCGCAGCGCGAGTGCCGATCCTGAAAGAGCCCCGCGTGGTCGGAAGCGCCGGCAGTACCTGTGCGCGTCCGGAAGACCGCAGGCTCGTCCGTGTCGACGCGCGGGTCGTGCTCGTGAACGCCCCGAGGCAGAGGCGCCACGCACGCGGACGCGGCGTAGCGGTCGCAGAGGGGTAGCAGGCGCAGCAGGCGCACGCCCGCACGCAGGAAACCACCAACCGAAACGCGATGGCGATGCCGTGCGTGATGCGCGCGCGCGTCGCGGCGCCGGCGTCGACTTCCGGCGCGCGCGCGCACGCCGGAGGCCGTGCGACGCGCGCGCGCGCGCCCGCGAGCCGCGTGCGACCCGAATCTGGAGCCAAGGTGCGTCGCGTGCGCTCGAGACCCGCGCGCGCCGGACCGCGCCACCCCGCACCGACGCCACGCGCGGTGCCCGCTCGCGTCTCGCCAGCTGTTCGTACACGGCGCGCGATATTTTCGTTCGAGAACGTCGAGGCTGACCCTCTCTATTGTCCCGCTCGATGCTCGCTACCCCATAGGCGGCGCGCGATGGGATCGGCGCCCTTTCCCGCGCGTCCTCGCTCCCCACGCGCGCGGTGATGGCGCCCGACGTCGCGACGACGGAGACTGCGCACCCGCGCCGCGGCGGCATGGGCCGCCGCTTCGCGGATGAGGAGAGCCTGTCGACGCCCGGCGACGACGCCGCCATCCGCAACTTCTGGTACCCCGTGCACTTCGAGGCGAAGCTCGCGCGGAGCGCCGACGCGGACAAGAATACGTTCGTGCTCTTCGGCGAGACGTGCGCGCTGCGCCGCGCGAGCGCCGACGACGCCGCGAAGGCCATCGCGTCGCTCTGGGGCGTCGACGGCGAGTCGGACGCCAACGCCGCCGAGGCGGACCCCTCTCCCCGCGCGCGCGCCGCCACGCCGGACGGCTTCGTGTGCGAGTCCGTGGACACGCCCGGCCGGTTCATGCCCGTGGGCGTGCGGGATGGGCTGGTGATGGTGTGGCCCGGGACGTGCCGCCCGGCGCGCGCGCTGCCCGCGTCCTTCCGCCCCCCGGAGGGGTACACCACGCACGCGGAGCTCATCATCGAGTGCGTGCCGGTGGAGCACGGCTTGTTGATGGAGAACCTGCTCGATTTGGCGCACGCGCCGTTCACGCACACCGGGACGTTCGCGAAGGGCTGGGGCGTCCCCAACTTCGTGGAGTTTATCTCCAAGCAGATGCGCAAGCCGGGGGACGGGTGGCACGACATGGCCAACGCCATCGCCAACGCGGGGGGCGCCGACGCGCCGGTTTCG
>Ga0206682_10004400_pt1 | contig 11497 bp, 11 predicted proteins | sample M240m12015metaG_FD_155444 | JGI IMG/M metagenome (GOLD analysis project Ga0206682, IMG submission 155444) | Ammonia-oxidizing marine archaeal communities from Monterey Bay, California, United States - M2 40m 12015 | ecosystem: Environmental > Aquatic > Marine > Intertidal zone | place: USA... | reverse complement strand
ATATCTAGGTCGATTTTTTTGAGCGCTTCCACTTCAGCAAAACTCTTTGTCACTCCACGGATGCTCAGCAGTGTAGTCGACATAGTATCACTCAAGAGACACGACCGTCTTCAATGGCTGTATTTAGGCCTGGATATTTTGTCTCCAGTTTGCAAGCACGAGAAAGTTGTTGCTTGAGTTCAGCGAATATTTCGCGTTGTGGTACGCCCATTTCAACGAGGTTACCGATCATGGAAAATGCTCCTTGTATTGCGCCAGCATCGAGATATGCTTCGTTTGAAATTTGCCGCTTTTGGCGTAGCATGTCCAAACGACTTGCTAAGAATTCGACCTCGTTTCGTATACGAGGTCCGTCAATATGTGGGAGAGCGATAAGGTTGTCAACACAGGTTCGCATCAAACAAATGACTCGGAGGAATATTATGATGCTTGCGTTAGTTCAACAAGGACTCCACCTGTTGACTTGGGATGGACGAAAGCGATTGACTTCCCGCCTGCACCAGTTCGTGGAGTTTCATCAATCATCGTGATGCCGTTCGACATCAAATGTTCGATAAGGCCCGTCAAATCGCCAACTCTGAAGCAAATCTGCTGAACGCCAGGTCCACGCTTTGAGAGGAAACGGCCAATAGGCGTATCCTCGGCTGTGGGCTCTAATAATTCGATTTCTGCTGGGTGTTCACCTTCTCTTACGGGTGCTGTGGCAAAGAACCGGGTAGTGACGCCTTGGTCGGATACGAGTTCATCTTCATTTCCTTCATTAAGCCCCAACAATCTCCAGAAAGTACTCCCCGATTCTAATTGGTGGGTAGCGATGCCGATGTGATCGATTCTTATAGGTCCAAAATCCATTCCATCACCTCAAAATCCGCTGGGAGCCATCCAAGTTCCAAAGACGTCCTTCATGGCTTGAATTATTTCACCCAATGTACAATCATGCTTTACTGCATGGAGGACATGTGGGAATAAATTATCACCCGATTGCGCAGCGTTACGAACATTAGCTAGGCACTCGGCAACCAATTCTGCGTTTCTTGTACTGCGAAGTTCTGCCAGTCGCCGGCATTGTTCATCGCCAACTGTTGGGTCCAGTTTCAAAACTTCAGTCACAGTGTCATCTTCCATGAGGCCATGATTTACGCCCACAATGAGTCTCGATTCAGATTCAACATCGTTGAGATGCTGATACGCTGCATTGTGTATTTCCCTTTGCTGCCATCCTTGCTCAATAGCCTTCAAAGCACCGCCTAGAGATTCAATTTTCAGTATTTGCTCAAGTGCCAAATCGTGTATTTGCTTTGTTAGAGCTTCAACGTGGTATGAGCCGCCGAGTGGATCTACCACGTCAGCAGCACCACTTTCTTCGGCAATAATTTGCTGTGTTCGGAGGGCTACAGTGGCAGATTTCTCCGTTGGCAACCCCAATGCTTCATCGTAAGAATTCGTGTGGAGGCTTTGAGTCCCACCACAAACTGCAGCCAATGCCTGAATCGTCACCCGTGCGATGTTGTTGAGAGGTTGCTGAGCAGTGAGGCTCACACCAGCAACCTGTGTGTGAAATCTCAGCATAGAAGACTTCGGATTTTTTGGAGAATATCGCTCTGACATCAATTCATACCAGAGTGTGCGAGCGGCTCGGAACTTAGCGGCCTCTTCAAAGAAATCGTTATGGCAGTTGAAGAAGAAGGAAAGACGAGGAGCAAAACTATCGACATCAAGCCCTTTTTCGACTGCAGCCTCGACATAAGCAAGTGCATTGGCTAGAGTGAACGCTACTTCTTGAACGGCTGTTGAACCTGCTTCACGAATATGATATCCCGAGATTGAAATCGTATTCCAGCGCGGAACATTCGTTGAACAATATTCGAAGATATCTGTTATGAGCCTCATGCTTTGTGCAGGAGGGAACACATATGTTCCACGAGCAATGTATTCCTTGAGAATATCGTTTTGTATGGTGCCTAATACTTGGTTTGGCGACACACCTTGTTCTTCTCCAACAGCGATATACATGGCGAGAAGAACCATTGCTGGCGCATTAATTGTCATGGAAGTGCTTACCTTGTCAAGAGGTATTCCGTTCATGAGTTCACGCATATCTGAGAGTGATGAAATCGAAACACCGACTTTACCAACTTCGCCAAGTGACATCTCATCATCAGCATCAAGGCCTAATTGCGTTGGGAGGTCAAAAGCAACTGACAATCCCTTCTGTCCGCGTTCGAGCAAGAGTTTGAACCGTTCATTGGTTGCTTTGGCACTCGAGAAACCAGCATATTGCCTCATGGTCCACAACCGAGAACGGTACATGGTCGAGTGAATTCCGCGAGTGTATGGAGGTGAACCTGCATCGCCAAGTTGATCTTCGCTAATTTGAAGATCAGCCAGCGTTTTTGCAGTACTCTGTAATTCGAGATTGAGACCACTCAGTGTCTTCCAGTCCTCTCTGCGCTGACTGACCATGTACCCTCCATGTAGAGGGGCTTCATCAACACTCCCACTCAATCGTGGTGGTGACCATCAGGACCGTGGACGTGTCCGTGTGACATTTCGTCTTCTGTTGCCTCACGCAATTCCACAATTTCGACCGAAAATGTTAGGGATTGTCCAGCCAATGTGTGATTGAAATCTGCAGTTACTGCTTCATCTGTTAACGCAGTAATTGTGAACGGAGATGGGCCATGGGGCATCTGTGCAACCAATTGCATTCCTATTTCGAGCGAAGCTTCTTTTTCAAGTTGCTCAAATTGTGCTCTTGGAATTTCGAGAACTGCTTGGTCGTCACGATCGCCGTATGCGCGTTCGGAACTAAGGGTGAATTCACGGGATTCTCCAACTTTAGCACCCATAATCTCTTCCTCGAATCCAGGAATCATTTGCTTGTGCCCAACGAGAAATGTCAAGGGTTCACGCCCTTCACTGCTATCAAAAACATCGCCGCTTTCAGGCAATGTTCCTTTGTAATGTACGCTTGCTACCATGTTTTCGCTTACTGTTAAGTCAGTCATCATATCACCTTCTTGTCGTCATTCGGGAAACTAAATCTCTTAGTTTGTCTGCGACTTCGCGAGGGAGAATTTCTTCTTCCACTTTGGATTCAATGAACAAGAGAGAATCTGCAATTCCGATTCGTTCACCCTTTGCCCATATTTGACCGAGAACATTCGAACGATGCTCCTCTGAAACTTGATCTGAGTCCAAGATATCCTTGGCTGCATATTTGTATTCGAGGTACTTTTGCCGGTTCAACTTCTTTTCCTGCTTTTGTCGGCCGCCACCTTTCTTGTCACCACGACGGCGACGTCGACGGCGGTCCGTTGAAGGCTTAGCCACAGGGGTTTGAATGGTCTTGAACACGTCGTTACGGGAACCAGTTGCTGTTTTCGTTTGCGCCGGAACTGTTGCTTCAGCGGTGGTTGTGGCAGGCGCTGCAGAAACAAACTCAACGGTAGCAGGTGCAGAAGCCAGTTGAGTTTCTGGCTTGACATCCGAAGTAACAATTCTCTGAGCCTTTGCATTATCACGGGAAGCTTGAGATTTTCTCCTCAACTCGGCAAGTCTATCCTCTTTCGAAACTTTCTGTGGCGCAGGTGCTTGTTTCTCTACAGAATTTGTGAAGGTTGGGGCCGAGGCTTCTTTGGCCGCCGATGGTGCTGCCGGGGTTGGTGATTTCTGCGATTCTTGTGTTCCTAATCGCTTGAGTGCTTGCTCGCGTCGCTTGGCTAAATCGTCATGCGCATTTTGTTTGTTTTGTTGCGGACGTGGAGTAGGTCGAGCAGCGGGTGCATTGCGGCGTTGGGTCTGAGATCGCTCACTCATTCTCTTGTTTCTTTGAGCGCTAGCATCGCGAGCAAAAGGGTTGAATGGCTCATCTTTTTTCCTACGTTCGCCGCTAATGAGTGATTCCCCCATTACGTGGTCGTTGATGACTCCTTAAAAACAATTAGCGTCGAAGCAATCACTACACAGCCCAAGTAACCTGAGTTTGGTCGGTACGCAGGTACTGATCAACAGCACTCTCCTCATATGGAGTGACTCGTCCATTTTGCAGTTCAATATGTCCGAGCAGCCCAATCATCGTGCCATTATCGATGCAATACATTCTCGGCGGTGCATGTGAGGTTGACTCTCGTTCACCTGCCATGAGGTTACACATTTCTCGCAAGCGTGTGTTGCATGCAACACCACCGCCAAGAAGTAGTTCTGTTTTACCAGTATGAGACAGGGCTCGTTCAGCAACTTCTACGCATGCTGCAAAAGCATGCTCTTGTAGAGACCAACATACTGCTCCCAGTTCCGCACCGTTGTCCAAGAGACGTTGTGCAGCAGTCATCACCCCCGAAAAGGCAAGGTCCATTCCGCGCACTGCAAATGGCAGTTCAAGATCTGTCAAGCGTGGTTCGGGATTATTCGACAACCATTCCTGGGCAAGTTTTTCAATTACTGGCCCACCAGGGAATGGAATTCCTTGAGCCCTAGCAAACTTGTCGAGCATGTTACCGATGCCGATATCAAGCGTTTCACCAAGAACTCGATACCGTCCATCGAGATGTGCAATGACTTGCGTGTTACCTCCGGAAACATACAGCAATACCGGGTCACTACAACCGCACTGTTGCCTGCCAATTTCGATGTGCGCTACGCAATGATTGACACCGATAAGCGGGACATCTAACCGACTGGAAATGCCCCTTGCAATAGCGGCTCCTACACGCAAGCATGGTCCAAGTCCCGGTCCTTGGGAATAAGCCACTGCATGAATCTCAGAAGGGGATAAATTGTAATTGGCGAGTAATTTTTGGAAAAGTGATTGAGCAATTTCTTTGTGATGATCTGCTGCTTCTCGAGGATGAATGCCACCCTTGTCGGGGCGAACTGTGTCCGAGACGGCAGGGTGAGGAATGCCCTCTGAGTCAACCAATCCGAACGACAGCGTATGTGCTGTTGATTCAATCCCAAGCGTCCAACCGTCCATCTCAACCAGTTAACGCAGATAGCCATTGTTCTTCAACCCTCAGCACTTAGACTGTAACATGCGAACTGTATTCGTCGATGCTGGCCCATTGGCACATCTGTCGGGAAAAGGTACAGTAGCTGGAGATGTTTCTGACAAAGTGGAAGAATTTGTTCGTCCCGCAGGAAGTGGATTGGTAGTTAATGATGGTAAAATCGAAAGAATTGCCCAAACTGAAGAACTCATTGAGGAGTACGGATTGCCGACAAATTACGATACTGTAAGTCCAGATTGCCGCGTAGTTTCATTGAACGGAATGGCAGTCATTCCAGGATTCGTTGATGGACATACTCATTTGCTATGGTCGGGCGACCGCTCACGGGAACTTTCATGGAGGCATGAAGGTAAAACATATCGCGAAATAGCAAAACTTGGTGGAGGGATTCAGGACACCGTCCGATCAACATCAATTGCTACGGACGAACATTTACTCAAACTTGGATACGAAAGGATGCGCAACACATTGCGTTGTGGCACTACGCATATGGAAGCTAAGAGTGGATATGGTTTGACGACAGAATCGGAGTTGAGATTGTTGCAAATTGGTTCGAAATTAGGCAATATGAAGCATTTGCCTACACTCGACTTAACATGGCTCGGCGCACACGACATACCTGCAAATATGAATTCAAATGAATATGTTGAGCAAATACTCTCAGAGCAATTACCTCGTGTACTCGAACAAGGCCTGGCACGTTCGGCAGATGTTTTCTGTGAACCCGGTTGGTTTGATGTTGAACAATCAGAAGAGATTTTGAAAGCGTCCCGTAATGGAGGCATGCAATTACGAATGCATATTGACGAATTCAAAGACGGTGGAGGTGGGGACTTGGCGGCTGAATTGCGCGTAGATTCGGCAGACCATGCGCACTACACGAACATCAATGCAAGGCATCGAATGAAGGATGCGGGGGTTATGACTGGCTTTTTACCGGGAACACCCTATGCAATGGGTGCACAATGGCCGAGTTTCAAACAAACACTCGAGGATGAAATACCTTGGAGTATCGCAACAGACTTCAATCCAAATTGCAAAACTAACAGCATGACTTTCCTCGGATCACTGTTGGTTCAACGTTGCGGCGTACATCCACTCAACACGCTCATCGCCGCCACACGTAATCCATCAGAGACAACACCTCACCCGACGGGGATAGTGCATGGGCGAATCGAGGTTGGGGCTGCGGCCAATTTCAATGTCCTCAACAGCGAGTACTGGGAGGCATGGTGCCTCCAACCTTCCGAGTCCCCAATTCTCTCAACATGTTTGAACGGCGAATTCATTCACCACTGATTTACTCATATTCACTTCTTAAATAGCAATTAATTAATTATAATTTTGAAAGGGATAAAAATGGATATCATTAATGTATTGGTTGAAACTGTGGTCTGTACTGGAGCCGAAGGTAAAGGTGCCAGATTCAAGCGAATGCTCGAAGCCCGTCAAGAATACAAACGTCGACAAGACGGTTGCATCGCAGCATGGATTGGTCAATCCATCGATGGCCAAGGATTGTTCATCGTCCAGTCGGTTTTCGCTGATAAGAAATCATGGAAGAAAATTTCACAAGCTATTTCTGAAATTCTTGATACGAAAGACGGTGGACTCGAATCTGTATTTGGCGGTCCGCCCCTCGTTGGCATGTTCGAAGTCCCTCTCGATTCGCTTAAGATCCCAGATTCAGCCAATTCATGAATTTCAGAGTGCCCCGTTGCGTCGCATAATGTATGTTATACGACAAATCCAGATATTGGGGTTGCTGACGATATACGAGGTTCTACGAAAATGGAGCGCAGTGAGGCGTTTTGAACTTAGATGCATTAGTGAAGAGGCATATTTTCCAACATTTCCACCTCAAGTAGGGGGGTTTTGACAGATTTCTTAGAATTTTTCATATGTTCGATTTACACCCCTTAATCATCGAAGATTCTAAGTCAAAGAGCCATGCCCTTAGAACGATTGACATGACGGTCGTGGAAGGATTCTGTCTGAAATGCAAAACATATGGGCCTATCAAAGATGGTCAGCTCATCAAAATGAAGAACGGTAGAACGCGTATGGCGGGAAGTTGCTCCCAGAACGGTTGTACTGGCAAAATTTCCAAGATCGTCAGTTAATGTCTACATAGCCTACCGATGTGGTTTAATACACCGGTTCAGTGGGCAGGTTACCTAGGGCTCGTGGTCTAGGGGTTATGACGTCGCCTTGACATGGCGAAGATCGAGAGTTCAATTCTCTCCGAGCCCACCATTCGAACATCGTGCGAACTATGAATATTATTTATTCATCTTTCGCAAAGCAATTAATATTTAGCCTTTTTGAACATTGATAGTGTTGAAATCATTCACTGAGCATTTCAGGCTCAGGCAAATCCAGATCGTCCGGATCAATTCGAGCCAGTGGTTTCTCGTCATCTTCCATCGTGAAATCTGTTGAACCACCTTGCCATGAAGATATTTCTTCTATCTCTTGAAATTGTTCGTCAGGAATAGCATGATTGTCCGATAGTGAGTAGACCATTGGGTCGATGACTTCACGTTCGGGTAGTGCGCCCGGCGGTGGGGCTTCACGTTCTTCGAGATGTATGCCGGAATGGAATGTACCACATTCGGCACAACGGACCGATCCTTTCGGCTCAATACATCCACATACCGGGCATGATGATTTGCCTTTGAATGCGCGCAGAGAGTCTTCCGCAGTCATTCTTTCACTCCAAGAAAATGTCTTTTTGGTAACCAGTGACAATGTCTCCAGTATCGTCCTCTTCTATAGTCACAGTTTCCTCTTCATCGTCGAATTCTATTATTGTCCCGAACACATCTTCGTCTTCAAACGCGAGACCGATATGTGATCCGATATCGATTTCGTCGCCTTCATCTCCCTCGTCTTCGTCATCATATTCTTCTTCGTCATCTTCGGATTCTGAATCTTCTTCGTATTCCATATCGTCATCGTCGGATACCTCGTACGCTTCATCGGATTCTTCGGATTCTACTTCATCCTCATCAGAATCTGTTTCAGCCTCGTCCTCTTCAGCATCTTCGGAACGTGCATCTTCAGTGTCATCAGAGACCTCTTTCATTGCTTTAGCACGTGCTCTCCATCCTGGAACAACAACAAAATGCATGGCAAGAGAGCCAATTAGGCCAGCCAGGCCGAGAACCATCATGATGATTCCATCAATGTAAAACCCAGCAGGCATAGAAGATGAGTCACCGGAAAATGGAGTAAGGGAATTACGGCACTCACCAACTTGGACATCGGGGTCACAGGGGTATATGTCGCCTTCATTCCAGTCTTCAAATCCAATCTTATAGTCCGTTTCTAAGGCAATTGGGCCACCTTCGCCGCTTACTCCCAGAGGGCCGATACCGCCCATCCCGTTGATGAGCCATGCAGCGATAAACAGGCCAAATGCCATGTGAATAAGAGGCCAAACAACATCGTTCCATTTCTTACCCATCATTTTCTTTTGAAGCTCTGTCGGGAAGGGTTTGTCCACCTTATCCGATAGGCGCGCTTCATCATCTATTGCTTCATCAAGGTCATCGAGTGATTCCAAAGCCTCGACGAACTCAATGATGTCGATGGAGCCGTCATTATCTTCGTCTACATCAACAAGGAAGGTTTCAATATCTTTGTATGAGACTTCCGAGCCGATAAGATCAGAGATTGAACTTCTAAATTCGGCTGCTGAAATTTGTCCATTGCCATCCTTGTCGAGGGTGTTGAAGAATTTGTTTGGAGAGTCTCCAGTCTCGTCCATTGCATCTGAAATCAATTGTAATATCGATTGATGAGATGGGATTTGCTCGACGATGTCATCGAGGACATCCTCCATGTCCTCAACATAATCTTCGTCAAGTTCGTCGTCATCATAATCTTCGACTTCAGTTGAATCCTCTAAAGATTCGTCTTCACTTTCTGGTTCATCCTCTTCCTCAGCATCATCCAATTCAAGGTCAGCACCAGACGCTTCTTCATTCTCTGAAGCGTCTTCCTCTACAGAATCTGTTTCCTCCTCTTCAGAAGAGTCAGCGTCCAAGTCGGCCTCTTCAACCACAACATCATCCTCTTCATCTGAAATCGTTTCATCGTCTGTAGAAACAGTTTCAGCGGCAGTGGTGTCCTCAGGTTCTAATTTTTCACCTGTAATGGTTTCATGGAGTTCGGAGAGGTCGATTTGTCCATCACCGTCTTCGTCGATGGTTTTCACCAGTCGTTCAACTTGTGACGGAGGTAAATCTGCCAAGTTCAAGCTCAGAAGACCCGTCTTCAATTCTGATGAATCAATGAGATTGTCGTTATTGGTGTCGAACTTTTTGAAGAGAGTTGGGATGCTAATACCGGTTGTTTCAAGCCACTTACGTAAAACTTCAACAACATCATCAGCAACAAATATTGTCCCGCAGTGGCTGCATTTAGTTGAGTCCAGGGCGACCAATCCATGGCAAGCGCCACACTCGCCGAGTGCTTCATCTGAAACACCGGAAAAAGAAATATTACATTCGGGACAGTTCTCGGAATTTAGAGGGACAATCGCCCTGCATGCTCCACATTCAGCCATAGCGACTTCATCTTTCGTCTCGTCGGACATTTCCACACCTGTTCTCCCGAGTGCATCGCCGGATATAATGATTCATAGACTTTGAATGATGAACTCGTAATACGAGCGGTCAAATGCGGCGGGGGTGAAGTATTGGAAATCGGAAAAATATACACATGTGAATTTGTGACCGACGAGGAAACTCTGGCTTGGGTTGATCGCAAAAGTCAGTCTAAGGATGGCCATGTACTGTTGTTTTCTCGGCTGCCGCATCGGCGATTGCTTGAGCATCTCGACATTAACAGCGTCGAGGCGTATTGGTTGTCTGAACGGATTACAGACGGAGCAGTTCGCCCCGACCTCGATGAAATCTCCAAGATGATCCTAGCGCACCTCTCCAACCATAACGGAGTCGTCGTTCTCGAAGGACTCGAGTGGCTTGTTACGCAAAATGGAGAAGACAATACCCTGGGTTTCATCCGGATGCTCAGGGAATCTGTTCACAGGAAACAATGGACGATACTCATACCCATCCGCACACTTGCATTTAACCCGCAATGGCTTGCCAGACTCCGTCGTGAAGCACCCAGCATTGAACTCAGTTCACCACCAGAGTCATCTACTGTCTTAACTGAACAGAATGACCGCCATGAAGTGAAAAGCGAAGTATTTGGTTCGACGCCGTTGACTATTCTTGACGATGGTTCACCGCAACTGGTACAGTTGACGCGGCTTCCCTACAATGGATTTACCAATTCCCTGCTTCGTAAACGCATTCTTCAATGGAGGAGAATGGGACTTGACGTCTCGGAAGTTGAGCCAGCACTCAATGCTACGGACATTGAACAATCGTACGCGTTGTATGCTGTAGTGGAAGAAAAAGTACGCCAAGCAGTCGAACTTGACCGCTACATTACTGCAAACAGTGGAATACTTACTGCAAGCGAAGAAACCTCGGCGAGGTTCAGGATTCGACAATTAACCGGCCTTGAAGAGCTTGCAAAAATCTACTTTGTAGATTAGCGGTTGAGCCTTCCTACTTCCGCCTCAATCCGGGCGAGCCACTTTGAATCAAGCAGTTCACTGGCTACAGCAATAAGGTCTGAACTTGTACTGCGGTCGCCTGAAAGTGGCTGGACGATCGTTCGTACCCTTTGCTTAAGAGCGGATACATATGGCGAAGGCTGGATTGGATTGAGCTCTAATGCTTCGCATGCTACAACCAATTCACATGCCAAGACTTCAGCCAGACGAGTTGTTGCTTGAAGGAGATTCCAGGTTGCAGTCGCCCCCATACTTACGTGGTCTTCCTGTCCAGCCGATGTCGAGGTTGAAAAAATTGAACGGGGTGCTGCATGCCCATGTAATTCGGAAAGCGAAGCTCCAGCCACATATTGAACAATCATGAGGCCGGACTCAAGACCTGAATCTTTTGCGAGGAAAGCTGGCATTCCACTACGGGCTGGATCTAGCATTTGGTCAATTCTCCGCTCGGAAATCGAAGCCAACTCAAACACTGCAGCAGACATCGAATCAGCGGTCAATGCTAATACTTCTCCATGGAAATTCCCCTGTGAAACGACTTCATGAGGGCCGGGATTTGCATGATCCGGGAAGACCAATGGATTGTCAGTGGCACTGTTCAGTTCTATGTTCAATGTATTCTGAAGGGCTGAATACCGTTCATAAACCGCCCCGTGGACTTGTGGTGCGCATCGAAAAGAGTAGGCATCTTGCACTTGGTCACAGTCAGCATGAGAGGCCATAATCGGAGAGTTGGCCAAAAGGGTACGAATTCGTTGTGAGACAGCGAGTTGCCCTTGATGTGGTCTCGCATTGTGAACGCGTTCATCCGCAGGCGTAACGCTTGCTTGCCTTGCTTCGATGGAAGTGCAAAGTACCATGTCTGCATAAACCATAAGATTCGAGAGACGCT
>Ga0206682_10004394_pt1 | contig 11506 bp, 6 predicted proteins | sample M240m12015metaG_FD_155444 | JGI IMG/M metagenome (GOLD analysis project Ga0206682, IMG submission 155444) | Ammonia-oxidizing marine archaeal communities from Monterey Bay, California, United States - M2 40m 12015 | ecosystem: Environmental > Aquatic > Marine > Intertidal zone | place: USA... | reverse complement strand
AATCAAACACTAATTAAATGGCAGAAGCAAAGAATAGTTTTTTAGCGTCTAAAATGAACAAAGATTTAGACGATAGGCTTATACCTAGTAACGAATATAAAGATGCTTTAAACATAGCTGTATCAAACTCTGAAGATAGTGATGTAGGTGCTTTAGAAAATATTTTACAAAACACAAATGTATTGCCTATTTCAGAAGAAACTAATTTAGGTGAAGACAACGGTAAAATAATAGGTCATGTAGTAGACAGTTCTACCGATAGTGTTTATTTGTTTTGGACGAATTACACGGATGACTCTAGTAATAAACTAGACAATCACCAAGCTTCATCCTCAGGAACTAACTCTGCTATATTAAGATATAACGCAGCGGATGACGTAGGTACCTTAGCTGAAATATTAGTTATAGGAACCTTTTTAAATTTTTCAACTACACATCTTATACATGGAGCAAATGTCGTTGAAGACCTACTTTTTTGGACTGACAATAGAAACCAGCCAAGGAAAATAAACATAAGAACAGCTTTAGCTAATAACGCTTATTACACAAAGGAAGACCATATATCAGTTGCTAAATACGCACCTTACAAACCTATAGACTTATACAGAGACGAAAGCGGTCAATATAAATCTACAATGAAAGACGTTGTTAGTGAATATTTACCAGATGGTACCACAGACAACCCTGACTACAACGATATATATACAGGTGATAAGAATTTTTTAGAAGACAAGTTTGTTAGATTTAGCTATAGATTTAAGTTTGATGATGGAGAGTATTCAATTCAAGCTCCGTTTACACAAATAGCTTTTATACCTAAACAAGATGGTAGTTTTTTAGCAGGAGACGAGGACAAAACCTACCAAAGCACAGTAGTTAGCTTTATGGAAAACAAAGCTAATCAAATATTTTTAGTTATTAATTTACCAGACAACGGTAATGATTTAGAAAATAATTACAAAATAAAAGAATTAGATATATTATACAAGGAATCAGATGGCATAGCTATTAGCGTTCTAGATACTATTTCTATAGATGAAATAAAAAGCAAAGCTGCAAGCTCTAGTGTTTATGAATATAACTATCAAGCTAGAAAGCCTATTAAAACATTGCCGCAAGAACAAACTACAAGGGTTTATGATAAAACACCTGTTAGAGCTTTAGCTCAAGAAGTTTCGGGTAATAGAGTTATATATGGAAACTATGTAAACAAACACACTGCGCCTGAGCATTTAGATTACGAGGTTACAGTTACTCAAAAATTTTCAGATGGACCTAACGATAGCAATTGGTCTTATATAGAATATCCTGAGCATACTGTAAAAAGAAATAGAAATTACCAAGTGGGGTTTGTTTTAAGTGATAGATACGGAAGGCAGTCAGATGTAATACTTTCTAAAGTAACCAGCGACTTCAGCTCGGGGTCTAACTTTAGATCTTCAAGTTTTTACTTTCCATATAGATCTAGCGCTACAGACTCTGTAACGGTATTGGAAGACATAGGTAACTCTATAAAAATACAGTTAAATGAAAAAATACAAAGTACTAAAAGCAACTTAACAGACGCAGATTTAACATCTACAGGAGAACCTGGCTTGTACAACGAAACTACTAACCCTTTAGGTTGGTACTCCTACAAGGTTGTTGTAAAACAAAATCAGCAAGAATACTATAATGTTTATACACCTGGTTTTCTAAACGGTTTTTTATCAAACACTACAGAACAAGGAGAAACATCTCACGTGTCTTTATATAGTGACAATATAAACAAAGTGCCGAGATCTTTAATAGAGGTTGGTCCTGATCAAAAATTATACAGAAGTGATGAAACTTTATTTCCTGTAGTTAATAACATTCTTTTATCAGGAAACTTAAATAACAATGAACAATTTTACCCCGGAGAAAAAAAATATGAAATACCCACTATAGGGGCATATGACGAACTAAACAACTTAGGGACAGGCGGTGCTGATGATGCAATATACAACAGTGCTGACAATCCCTTAATAGCAAGAATAAGTACGCCAAGCGCTTTAGGTGTTACGCATACTCATATGCTACCTTTTTTATCCGTAGCTGAAACGAGTCCGTTTGTATCTAATATTGATATTTATTATGAAACATCAACAGCAGGATTAATTTCTGAGCTAAATAATAGTGTAGACGCCGACTCAGGAACTCCTATAAGTGGATTCAGTGGGTTTGATTATACACACAGAGAAAACCAAAACCCAGGAGGAAGCGGGACTGCTGTGGGAGCAGCTAATTCTCCTTTCGTAACAAGCGTTATAAATCCTGTTGATAATTTAAACAATGCTTTACCTAACACTGAGTTACTTAGTTTTAGTGTATCAGACAAGTTAAACAGGAATAGAACCTCTAGTTTCGACATGATTGCTGATGGAAATGGATATAGAATTAAAATAACAGATCCTTTCTATTTTGGTATTAACGCCTCTACAGCAGAAAGCTACACGTTTGCTATGACTATGCGTAACACAGATGACAACACTACAGCAGATGTTGACGGTGCTACTACATCATCCCCTTCTTTCACTGCACAAAACATTGCAACCGGTAAGCCTATATTAACAGGACAAGAAGTATATAGTGGAAGTTCTTTTATTGGTTTAGTAATTAGCGTAAATGGTTTAATTGTTACGTTAAATACAGCTGTTAGTTTAGATGACAACTTAGCTTTAACTTTTAAAGCAGTTAGAAGGGTTATTACAAAAACAGGGTTCTTATCTAATATTGCACCAAGTGTTAATTCTATCGTATATACTCAACCTTCCTATTCTACAATGCAAGGAGTGTACGCTACTATAAATGCTGTTAACGGTACTTTTGATTCTACAAAATCATCAGACGACTTAACTTATAGCTGGAATAGTGAACAGCCTTTGTTGTTCGGAGGCTATGGAGATTTTAACTTTGGGAACTACGGTACAGCTCATATAATAAGTATAAATAATCCTAATGGAGGATATGTATCTTTATCTTTGTTACAAAACGGAGAAATACGTATTTTCTCAGGAGCGTTTGACTTTCTTTCTACGTTTAGTCTTAAAGCCACTGTAACAGACGCTGGAGGAGCTTCTGTTGAAGCAACAATAACTTTTAACGATGTAATACCTGGAGCTTTTACAAACGCATTCAGTACAGCTTTTGATATATAAAATAAATAAATAAATAAATAAATGGCAATTTTACAATACGCAAAAAGAACTATAGACTCTAAAATAGAAGAGCTTATAAACGACAATACTTCTAAAGATATATCCGCAGCGGATGTAAGGTCTATTGTTAAGGACTATGTTACCAATTCAACTTACGCTCCTGTTATGATATATGCTGGTATATTAAAACGGAGGTCAGGAGCTGGTAGTAATGATTCTATAATTGAAGATTACTACTATAATTCAGAATATTTTAATCAGCAAAACGAAAATAGTCCAATGGCAACGGGAAATATAGTACAGCTATCTGCCGTAGGAGCTCCGGGAACCGCTAATGGGACTTACAATCAAAGATACGGAAATGTTAGCTCTGGTACTGGAGACTTGCTTCTTGAGTATACTGTTTCAAGTAATGTTATAACAAACTTAAAAGTTACTTATGCTGGTTTCGGAATACGACCGGGTTCAACTTATAATTTGGTTTTATCAGGTGTTACTATAGTTGTTACTTACAACGGGGTGATCAGTAAAAACTCTTTGACGGGAGGCAATCACCGGTTTACAATATCCACTAACTTAGATATTCCAGCTAATGGTAATGCCATACGTAATCATTACAAAGGCAATACATTGCTTACTGTTTCAGGAGCTACTGCTGATATGACTGATTCAAACGAATTTAGAATAAACAGCGACGGAGATTATTTAGTACAAATTTATAGAGTAACTTTATAAACCTAAAAAGTTATATAAACAAGTAATTATAAATACATGGCAGCTATACTAGAAGTAAAATATTTTAACTCATTTTTATTACGCAAAACCGTAGATGGTAGTGGAGATCCTATTTGGAAAGGTTCAACCTCTGTTAATAATGCTGCTAAAAACTGGATTATTGAAGAGTCTAGAATTAGAGGTGGGTACAACAATACTTCTGTAGATTTTGGAGCTAAAGCTTACTTAGTAGCTGAAACAAATAAAGGTTCTATAAGGCCAAGTGGGTTAATATATTCAGGTATATTTAATTCAAGAACAGGTGTTAATAATACTAATCAATTCCCTGTAGGTGAAGAAATAACTAGAAGCTTAGACCCGTCAAACGGTAGTATTCAAAAGTTGCACGCTGAAAATACCAACCTTACTATATTACAAGAAAACAAAGCAAGTAGAGCATTGATAGATAAGGACGCTATATATTCTGCTGAAGGAGGATCCCTTACAACTTCAGGAGCTCAAGTAATTGGACAGGTAGTTCCTTATGCAGGAGAGTACGGTATATCTAAAGATCCTGGTAGTTTTGCTGTTTATGGTTATAGAAAATACTTTACAGATAAAAATAGAAACGCAGTTTTAAGATTGTCATCTGACGGAATAACTGAAATATCAGCATATGGTATGAAAGATTTCTTTAGAGATAAATTCGATGAAATAGATTTAAACACCGCTAATGTAGGTAATATTGTAGGCGGTTTTGATGTACATACTAAAACTTATGTAGTATCTTTGCAAAACAGCGTTAATGATAACTACGACACTCTTGCTTTTGACGAAAGCTCTAAAGGTTGGGTTAGTAGATACAGCTACAAGCCTGATAATATTTTTAGTTTAAAAAATAATTTTTATTCAACATTTAGCGGAGGCGCGGCTGGTAGTAATAACAATGGTCTTTGGAAACACTACTTTGGTGAAGATTATAATAAATTATATGGGCAACCTGTTGCTTCAAGTATTACCACAGTTTTTAACCCTAAAGTTTCTTTATCTAAAAACTTTTTAACAATAGGTTACGAAGGAAGTAATGGATGGCAAGTGGATTCGTTTATTTCAGACTCTACAGGTGTTGATAGCGGAGTAAACTATTTTGATAGAACTTTATCTATAAAAAGTTATGACGAAGGGCAGTATGTTATAAACCCTAATGATGGACAGCCGGTGAGACCTGTTAATTATCAATCAGTATTTAATACGCCAAATCCCCCTTATACAAAATTAAGAGCAGGTTTTAACAGAAAAGAAAACAAATACGTAAGCAATATTAAAAACAATAGCTCTGGTAGACCAGGTGAAGTTATATATGGTCAATCAATGTCTGGTATTAAAGGTATGTTTGCTACAGTGACTTTTTCTGTTGATGCTACAACAAACATTAACGGCAAGAAAGAATTATTTGCTGTGTCTACAAATTACACAGAGTCATCATATTAAATTAAATGAAATTAAAAGCAAGAAAATTAATACACGAAGACTACGATACCATAGTTGAATGGTGGAAGTCTTGGCCAGAGTGGGAAGCCTTAAGTAGAGACCTACTGCCTGAAAACGGAACAGGCGGTATAATGATTGAAAGAGAAGGTAAACCTTTAATAGCTGGCTTTTTATATGCAACCAACTCTAATATATGTTGGATGGAGTGGATTGTTTCAGATCCTAAGCAAAGAGATAAATCAAAGGCTATGTCTTTATTAATATCTTCTTTAGAAAAGTGGGGTAAAGATGCGGGTTTTAAAGTTGTGTTAAGCATTGGAAGAAGTAAAAGTCTTATAAACGAACATAAAAAACTAGGTTATACGGTAGATGATAATCCTAGCTACGAAATAATAAAAAATATATAAATATGGCAGCAGTAACATCAATAGCTTTAGGAGCAGCAATAGCTGGAACAGCAGCAAAAGGAGCTCAAGCTATTAGCGCAAATCAAAAAGCTCAAAGTGCAAAAGGTGATGCGCATAGAGCTAAAAATAATCTTGCAGAGCTAGAAGCTTCAAGGCAAGAAATTATAAACCCATATGAAGGTATGGAAAGCGTTGCGGGTATGGCAACAGATGTTTCAGGTACTTTGAAAAACAGAATGGCTAACATTGGCGTTGCTACTCAGGCTGCTGAAATGCAAATAGAGCAAGCTGATATAGCTCTAGCAAACACGTTAGATACATTAGCTGCTACTGGAGCAAGTGCTGGTGGAGCAACCGCATTAGCTCAAGCCGCAATGCAAAGTAAAAAAGGAGTATCTGCAAGTATAGAAAAACAAGAAGTTGCTAATCAACAAAACGCGGCTCAAGCGGAAATGAGATTAGATCAAGCTAGAATGTCTGAGCAGCTAAGACTACAAGGGGTATCTATGTCTGAAGCTAAACGTATTCAACAAGCAGAAGCTGCCGGTAAAGATTACACGTTTAAAGCAACCGAAACAAGAGAATTAGCTGGTTTAGATAGAGCTCAAGCTCAGGTAGAAAATGCTCAAGCAACCGTAGCTGGCTATCAACAAGCTAGAGACGGTGCAGTTGCAGGAACTATTGGCAGCTTAGGTAACTTAGCTACATCTGTAGGGGGTGTAATGAACGCAGCTACAACAGCTAGCAACGTTGCAGGTGTAGCGAAAGCTCAAAATTTATACAAAGCAGCGCAAGATGCACAGGTAGGTGTGCAAAGCGTTACTACAGGAAACCCTCAGATTACTGGTGAAATTATTATCTAGAAAAAATAAAAAATAAAACATGAGTTATAGAAATCCAAAAGCAGCACCGTTAAATTTAAACGCAGGAGCATTTAAGGGCTTAGAAACACTTGCTAGCGATGTTTATAAATTTGCCAACGAAGAACAAACTCGTAAAGGCCAATTGATAAGCGAAAGTTTAGCTGCTCAGCAAGCTATTGATGACAACATTAACAAAATGGGGTTGTCTCTTGAAGAGGGTGAAAACAACTTTGAAAAACAAATATTCGAACAAGCTCAAGCCGCTAAGCAAAAGATTGCTGCTCAATACGACGCAATGAGTAGAACATTCTCAAGCCCAGAGCAAAGAGCTAAAGCTAAAGCTGAAATAAATAAATTAAACAAATATCCAGAATCATTAGCAGCCGACCTTAGTACAGGTAAATATCTTGTTGATCAATTCAATAAGGGTCTTTTAACCCAGCAAGGTCAAACAGGGTCCATTAGTAAAACTAATAACCTTGATTTATTAGAGGTAATTAAAGATATGAAGGGTGGTGGTAAAAATACTAGAATAGAAACAAACGAAGCTGGAGCAAGAACTTTAGTAACAAATGTTAATGGTAAAAGCTATAAGCTTAATATTTCAAATATTACAAATGGATTAAAAACCAATCCAAAGCAAATGATTTTTAATACTGTATCTGATGATTCTAGTATAACAAAAAACTACCAAGCTGTAATGGGTATTTCTGGCAACAAAGACCTACCGGCTTTAGTTAGCGAAGGTGTAGTCAGTAAAACCTCAAAAGAAACAATTGCCGGCAAATCTTATGAAGTATACACTATCAATAGAGACATGCTTAACCAAAAAGCGTCTACCCTAAGTAAATCCTTAGTAGATGATCCTGAAAACTATAATTACGCAAATAGTATTTGGCAAGATAAGTTAGGTAATTCTGTAAGCTTAAGAGAAGCTATAGTTAAAGAAGGTAAAGAAAAAGTATTAAACAAGATAAGAACACATTATGTAGACCAAGCTATTGAAGCTTCAGGATTAAACAAAGCCGTTTCTGCACAAATGCCTAAGCCTGAAAAAGCTGATAAATACGAATCAGATAAAGACCTTAGAACTTTAGCAAAAAATGCTGAAGGAAGAGAACTTACAATAAAAGGAATAAAATATAGAATCAAAACCCTTGATAAAAAACAGTATATATTAAAAGCAGATAAGCCATCGGATAAACTAGGCGAAAACTCAATTATTGAATTCGAATATAATGACGAAAATAAAATTCCATTGTATACCGTAAATAAAAAAACAGGAAAGAAAACTTTAAATTATGAGTTTTTTAGATCACTAACAGGAAGTATAGGAAAAAAACAATAAACTAAATTAAAAAACAATTATGAGCGATTACCGTCAAGAAGGAACAGGGAAAGTAATAACTGAACAACAATTATTAAAACTTGCTGCAGTCAATGGTATTTCTGTAGAAGAATTAATACAAAAAAACAATTTAAAGTTAATAACCGAAGACTCGGGAAATACAACAGGCGCTGCAACAACAACTGCAAATGTAGTGCCAGCAAACCAAGCAGTAAATACGGATTTAACATTGGAAAATGGTTCATCGGGATCACAAGATCCTGATCCAAAATCTAAATACTACGTTACACCAGAAGAATTAAGTAAAGGAAGTGAAGAGGACATAGCCCCTTTTTTAAACAAAAAACTTTCTAGACTAGGTATAACCGTTGAGCAAGCTACTGCTTTAGGAAGCCTTGATGCAGTATCGTTATCAAATATAGATAAAGCTGATCCTAACTTAGGCGTTTTAGCTGATCTTCTTAAAGCTATTAAAGTTGGAAAAAATCAAAGTAAAGAAGATTTACAAGCTTCTGCGGAAGCAATTAATCAGTACATAAAGCAAAGTGGTAATTTAGATTATTTAAGCACTTCTGCTGGAAAGGAATCTGCAGTATATGAAAACTACGCTGAACAAATACAAGCCCCAGACTTAACTAAAGACGAATTAAATTCTAGCATAAAAGCGGAAAGGCTAAAAAAGTTTCAAGAGGTAGACGATAGTACATCGACTATGACATTTAAAGAATACCGTGAGTCTGGATTAATGAAACCTGAAGAGGCAAAGTTTTACAAAGGAAGCGGGAATAAAAAAATAAAAAAACAAGCTACCAAGGAAGACTTTAATAGCGCTGAAGAATTTAAAGCATATAAAGACTACCAAAAAAATGGTTTTGTAAAAGACGTTAGCGACAATGAAATAGCTTTGTACGATAGAGAACGTAAAAATAACTATGCCTTAGCCAAGTCTTCTGAGTACGTTAGCGACTTAAGCCCTGAGCAAAGAACATCTATATTAGCATTAGCTTCTGAAGACGAAGAAAAAATATCTAACTTTAAAGACAATGCTACCACTTTATTTAACACAAAAGAAGAATTAGAAGTAGCTTTAGATAATTATAGTAAGACTCAATCTAAAGAAAACTACCTACAAGCATTTGCATTGCAATCATCTTATTTAAAGCAACAAAATGATTTGCAAAAAGCTCAAAAAGCATTAGAAGACTCTGGCGTTGCAGATAGAGAAAAAGCTATTCCTTACGCTATTGACGACTTTAATAGAAATTACGATAGACTAGAACAGCTTGTCTCAGCCACTAAATCAATGGGTACAGACGTTATGTATAGCATGGCTCAGTTAAGTATTCTTAGAGACCCTGGTTCTTTAATGAAATTAGCAGCTGGAGCTAAGCTATCTACTTTAGTGGAAGAGCAAACAGGCTTAGTTTCATTAGGTGGCAGTATGCAGAAAGAAATGGAAAACTTTCAAAGAGCAATAACTGTCGATGAAATAAGTAGCGTTAAAGATGCGGGTAGATGGGTTGCTGGATCTATACCTAATTTACTACCTTCTTTAGGTATGGCTATGACCGGACCTGTAGCTATGCCTTTATTCTTTTTATCTGGAGCTGGTGGTAAAGGAATGGAAATGGCTATTAAGCAGAAAGAAGCTTCTGAAAGAATGCTTAGCAACAACAAGTTGTTACAAGAGAATCCTGACATGGATCAACTAGAACGCGCTTCTATTGAAACTCAAATGGGTAAAGACTCAGAGATACTTAATATATCAGATTGGAGAGTATTAAGTAATCAAGCAGTAGCAGGTATAGCTGAAGTAGCTTTTGAAAGAATAGGTACAATGAGACTTTTAAAAGGGTTGAAAGATGGTGTTAAAATGCTGCCTCCTCAAACAGTAAAAGAAGGGTTTGAATTTGTTGGTAAACAATTAGAAAAAGGCTTACGTGTAGAAGGGGGATCTGAATTCGGTACTACATTAGTTCAGAATTTTGGTGATATTCATATTTTAGGAGAAGATAAAAACTACTTTGAAGGTGGTCTTGAGAGTTTTGCTCAAGGAGCTTTAATGGGTGGTGGTATCGGAGCTGTTACCGCATTTAAAGGTGTTAAGCAGGCTGTAATAAGTGAATTAGCAAATAAAGCAGAAGTTGATGAGTTGTTTAGCATAACTGCTAAATTAAGAAATTTAGCCAAGATAAAAAGCATTGAAGGGCCTTCTGATCCAACTTTAAAAAACTTAGACCTACCTACAGAGACTCAACAAACTGTAGATGATTTAGTAGAAAAAGGTAAAGCCTTAGAGAACGGGGTTTTGTTTAAAGTAGGTACGGACTTATCTCCAGAAGCTTTAAAGAAAGTAGGTGAAGTTAATAAGAAAATACGTAGACTAAATAAAAGATTAATTGATGCTTACGCTAATCCTAATATAAAAGCTAGTGAGCTATCAAGCATAGAAAAAGTGCTAAGAGGAGAGTTTAATGAATTAGCTGGGGAAAGAGAGCAAATCTTAACTAACGAAACAGATATAAAAGCTGCTAGAAAAAATGCAGCAGCGCAAGGTGTTTCTTTTGATAGCTCTCAAGGTTATGAGTTTTACAAGACAAAAATGCTTGCAGAAAGTTCTCAATATGTAGCAAACGATTTTGCTAACTTATCACCTGAAGCAAAACAAGCTGAAGTTGATGAAGCTATTGAGTTATTAAAAGCAGAGCAAGAAGAAGGTGCAAAAGAACCTACTGCAAAAGAAATAAACGACAAAGCTTTAAATAATTACATTAATAAAACGTATAAAGCAAAAATAAAAAAAGGGCAAGCAAATGCTCAAAAGTTTGCAGAAGATGTAGGACTTGATGTTGAATTTATTGTTGCAGAAACCAACAAAGAAGCCGCGCAAGCTTATAAGGACCTTAATCCAGAGGGAGCTGAAGTGATCGTTTACAAAGATAAAGACGGAAATAATGTAACTCGAGAAAAAGCTATCTTAGATGGTAAAATAGAAGGTATGCAAATTGGTAGCAGCAAAATTATAATCAGCTTAGAAGCTTCTACTACAAACAGAAGAACAGGTGTTTTTGCTCACGAGGTGTTACATGCTTACGCTAAAAAATACTTTGGTGAAAATCAAGACAATATAGATGCCGCAGGAAAAAGTTTACTAACGTATTTACAAAAAAGCCAGCCTGATTTATATGCTAAAGTTAAGTTTAGAATTGATGAAAGCTACGCAGATAAAAACATTGAAGGAGATCTTGTAAAAGATGAAAATTACTACGAAGAAGCGATGAACGCTATGTCTGACGTGTTAGCTGACGGGCAAAAAGTAACAGAAAGTACAATTGATAGAATTAGGTTTTTTGCAAACAAATTTTTACCAAGCAAGATTCAGTTAAAAGATGGTGAAAGCGCATACTACTTTGTAAAAGATTACAATAAAGCTAGTCACTTCGGAGGAGAAACAGTGCAAGACCCTATAGTTAAAACTGTTGTTAATAAAGAAGACGAAAAATC
>Ga0206682_10004389_pt1 | contig 11511 bp, 4 predicted proteins | sample M240m12015metaG_FD_155444 | JGI IMG/M metagenome (GOLD analysis project Ga0206682, IMG submission 155444) | Ammonia-oxidizing marine archaeal communities from Monterey Bay, California, United States - M2 40m 12015 | ecosystem: Environmental > Aquatic > Marine > Intertidal zone | place: USA... | reverse complement strand
CCGCACGCCGAGGTGCGCCACGCGCGCCGTGCTCGCGGGGACGGCGCGCCAATCGAAGCGGGTCGCGTTCGGGAACGACAGGTCGTTCCCGAAGTCGAAGCGGCGGAAAAGCCGCTCCACGAAGAAGAAAAAGCCTCCTCCGACGTTTTTCCGTCCAGGCTTCGCCGGACCCTCTCCGTGCGTCGCCGCTTCCGGCGCGATGACGTGGAAGTCCGCCACCAGCGCCTCAACCTCCCGCTTCAGCGCGGCGAGCGCGGCGACTGTCTGCGCGTGCTCATCGTCAAGGAAACACGCCGGGACGGACGTTTTCGTACCGTGACCGCCCGGCGCCCCGGCGGCGGCGGCGGACACCTCGACGGCGATGCGCGCGACGCGGGCGGCGGCGCCTCTGAAGGCGCGCTCGGAGGGACGCGCGCCGAGGCTCGAGGCGAGCCGCTCGCACGCCTCCAGGCTCCCGAACGCGCCGCTCAACCCGTACCGCACGTCATCAAGAATCGCGTACGGGTCGTGCGGCGACGCGTGCTTACGGTCGTGCGCGGGAGCCCGCTTGCGCGAGATTTCGCCGAAACGGCCGTTCTCCTCGAACGAAAACGCCTTCGCCTTCGAGCGCGTCTTCGTCTTCGCGTCGCCCTCGTCGCTCGACGAGCGGTTCTCCTCAAAAAAACCCTCTTTAAACCCTGCGCGTTCACCCTCTGAGTGTTCTTCGCGGAACGTCCCGCCGAGCGCGGCCGCGCCGAAAGAAGCCTCCGCCGCCGCCACCGCGCGCACGGCGGCGACGTGCGCGTCGCGCGCGGCGCGCGTCAAAACGCGGAGCTTCTCGACGGCGACGGACGCGTCGCCGCCGCACAAATCCGAAAACACGAACCGCGGGGAAAACGCGCGCGACACGTGCGCCGTGGCGTCTATTTCTTTGACGTACTCGTCCGCGCGCCGTTCGAGCGCGCGCAGGAGCTTTCGTGAACGCGCGCGCCAAGCGCTTTCGCGCGAGCTTCCGTGTACGCGCGCGTTCGAATCATCCGTCGAATCCGTCTCGGATCGATCGTACGAGCGCGTCGCGGCGGTTTTCATCCCCGGGGCCGAAGGCGGCTTGAGCTCGCCCGCCGCCGCCGAGACGAGCGCGTTGGCGAGCGCCTCGACGGCGTCCATGAGCCGCGGCGCGTGCGAAACCGACGCGCCCTCCGCGATGGAGCGGAGCTGCGCGATGCCGGAGGCGACAACCTGCGCGTCGGAGCGATCGTGCTGCGCGAGCGGCGACGAAGAAGAAGAAGAAGAAGAAGCGTCGACGAAAAGCACCGCGCGGAGCACGGCGATCTGCTCGCGCGCCGCCGACGCGTGCTTCTCCGCGCACGCAACCGCGAAGTCCCAGTCGCCGCCCGCGCGCTCGAGCGCCCGGCGCAGGTCGAAGACGAGGGCACCGTGTCGCCGCCGGGGCGCGCGGATCGCCGCGAGCCCCCGCGCGCGCGCGCGCGGCGAAAGCGCCGCGAGCGCTGTCACGGCGCCCTCGGCGGCGCCGGCGCTGTCCGCGGAGACGCGCCCGCTGGACCCGCCCCAGCCGCCCCGCGACGCCGCGAGGCGAGACCCGAATCGCTCGGAGTCGGTCGAGGACCGGCGTCCGTCGCGGTCGCGGTCGCTCCCGAACGACCCGCGGTGGCTCTTCCCGTCTGAGTCCTCGTTGCTGTCGGCGCTGGCGCCGCCGCTGGTGCCCACGCTCGAGCTGCTGTACGCGTACAGACCGGAGCGCATCACCTGGTCCGTGCTCGCGGACTTCTTCGGGAGCGACGGGAGCGGCGACCCTCCGGGCCTCGCGTCTCTCGCGTCGTTAAGATCGTTCCCGCCAAAGCCGCCGCCGGCGATGTTCGACTCCAGCCCGTCGGCGAACGCGCGCAGGTCCCGGACCGCCCGCCGCGCCGCGCGCACGGCGTGTTCGCCGGCGTCGCCGTCGAGCAGCGTCGCGATCGCCGCGCGGAGCGGCGGCGCGCCGAGCCAGTCCGCGGTCTCGCCGAGCCGCTCCGCGTCGCGTCGCCGCTCCTCGGAAAGACGCGTTCCGGCGCGCTCCGGTTTCTCTCCGAAATCGCCCTGGCTCTCGAAACCCGAGAGACGCTCGCTGTCGCCCGCGAGAGGCGAAAGCGAGCCCAGCGGCTTCGACGTGAAGCTCTCCGCGTCGGCGAGGAAGGTGCGGAGCATTTTCTCCGCGAAAACGACGTCGCCGTCCAGCGCGCGCACCGCGCGAGGGAAGTCCACGGGGGGGGCGCCGGCGTCGGCGCCGGCGTCGAGATGGCCGAGATCGCCGAGGTTTCGAGGTTTCGGTTTCGAGGTTTCGATTCCCGACGTTGACGTCGCCTCCTCGCCGTCTGCAGACGTCGGCGGCGAATGAAAGAAACGTCTCGTATCCGCCGCCGTCGCCGCGGCGTCGAACAAGTCGCCGCGCGCGGTGGACGCGTCCACCAAGCTCGTGCGCGCCAGCGCGGGAGGGGGTTTCTTAAAGCTGTCGGCCGCGCCTCCCAGCGCCTCCCGCGTCCTCCGCGCGAACCCCGCGGTTTCCTCGCGCGAGCACACCGCCGCGCAGTCGAACGCGACGGTTTGCGCCGCGCGGCGGAGCTCGACGTACGCGGCGACGACGTCCTCGAAGATTTGCCCTCTTTTGTCTTCTCCGCATGTCTTCTCGAGAGCGTGGTCGAGCGTTTCGTCGCACGAAAACACGAGCGCGTCCATGCGCCGCACCGCGTTTCTCAACGCGCGCGCGCCCACGGCTTTGGCGTCCGCGGCGACTGTTCGCGCCAAAGACGCGAGCGGTTCGCGTTTCTGACGCGAGCGGTTCCGCCCGGCGCCGCCGGCGCGCGACGCCGCCGCCTCGAGCGCCGCCGGCGACGCCGCCAGCGCGGCGGCGTCTCCCGCGAGGCGCGCGAGCGTGACGCAGAGCCTCGATCCCAGCGCCTCGCTGGCGGCGGCGACGTCCACGTCGGTTATCGCGGCGAGGTCAGCGACGTCTGCCTCGAGCTCAGCGAACCGGTCGGCCATCTCGCGCGTTCTCTGCTCGAACGTCCGAGGCGCCTCGTGGGCCCCCGAGTCGGGCTCCAGCGCGTCCAGCGGCACGCCCTTGGCGACGCGCTCCAGCCGGTGGCACGCCTTGGACAGCGCGTCCGCGTGGAGCGTCGCCGACGCGCCCTTCATCGAGTGCGCCTCGAACGCGAGCGCCTTCAGAGCGGCGTCGCGCTTGTCCTTCGCGGCGGCGTCGGCGACACGCGCGTCCGCGAGGCGCGCATTGGCCACGCACCGCGCGATCTGGTCGGGGGCCTTCGCCAAGAACTCGTCGCGCATCACGGCCATCACGAACTCGTAGTCGCCCCCGACCTGCTCCAGAGCCGCGGCGACGTCGATGGCCCTGGGGCGAGGCGCGGGGAGCCGTAGCTCGGTAGGGAAGCTCGTTGACGTCGACATCGCGGTGGCCACCGCAACGCGAAAGGCACGTGTCGCGCGAGAGGCACTCGAGCTCTCGCCGCCTCGCCTGCCGCGAGTCCGTTCCTTCGAGCGTTCGCGCCCGCGCCGGCGCCCGCGCCTGAACTCGGCTCGAACCGAGCCGCGAGGTGCGCGCGCGCGTGTCTCGACCGCACGTGCGGCGTCTGCGCACCCCTGGCGCGAAGTCTGACCCGTCGCAAAAAGCGCACGACACGTAGGTTTTGTCGATGAGGTTGACGTCAGACGACGACGTTGAGTAACGAACCGTCGTTCTCGGTCGCAAAACTAACACTGCGGACGCGTGTCTCAACGCGCGGGACGAGATCTCATCAACGGCGACCGCTCTTTGCAGTCCTCGAGGCGCGCGACCGCACCCGTCTTCCCCGCCGCGATGCAGCAGGCGCTCGGCGCCGGGATCCGCCTCGCGGTACCCCCCGAGTTCTCCCTCACCCCCCCCCGGGGCGTGCCTTCCGTGGGCGAGGAGCCCACCGCGACGGAGGATGCGGCGTTCGAGTCGCGCTTCGACGTGCGCCGCGAGCGCGACGTGCTCCGCGAGGAGTGCGGGGTGGAGGGAGCCGACGCGGGCACCTCGGGGAGGGACGCGCCCGGTCGCGCGGACGGGCACGTCTCGGGAGGGACGTCGTCGACTGGCACGAACGACCGGGACCGGGACCCGGACCGGGACCCCACCTCTTTGGACGCGACCGTGCGTCGCATCGCGCGCGAGCCCGACGCGCCCGAGATCGATAAGTACGCGCGCGCGGGGTATCCGCGCGACACTGCGACGTTCGCGGTGGCGATGTGGGGGGACGACGAGAGCAAGGTGGTAGATTTCTGCGAGGGGTTCGCGCGGGGTACGGAGATGGGCCTGGACGGACCCACACTCGCGGGCGCGCTGGCGGCGTGCGACAACGACGTCGAGCGAGCCGTCGCGAGCTGCGTGCGATGACGTCTTTGTAAATACTTTTTGTACATCGACTTGATTGACAGCCATCTCTCATCGTTTCGCGAAGAACGCACTCACGGAGGCGGTCCCCGCGGCGTCTCGAGCCTGCCTCGCTCTCTCCCCGGCGCGCTTCTTGCCGCCCCCGCCTCGCGCCGTATGGGATTTCCCTCTCTTCGAGCCCGCGCCCGCCCCGGCGCTCCGGTGCTGCGGCTCGCTCTTCGACAAGTCAAACGCGAGGTGCTCGTCCGCGTGCGACTGCGCGTCGCTCCCCGGGGCGGTCCGCAAGCCGCAGCGGGGACACGCCACGAGCGCGTCGGTTCGCGCGGTCACACACGCGTCGTCCGCCGAGACGTCTTCCGACGGTTTCGAGACGGTCTCCGCGAAAAACGCCGTCTCGCGTTCGCTCGAAAATCGCGCCTTCGGAAATACGGCGCCGAACGACGCCGACGACGTTTTTACGGCGTTTTCGCTTCGCGTTTCGTTCGTCTCCGATTCTTCGGCGCGACTCGACTTCGGCGAGCGCACGAGAGAACGACCGGGCGACGCGGCGACATCACTATCACGCACCGGTCGCCCTATCGCGCTGTCGGCATCGCAGACAGCCCTACTATCACGCACCGGTCGCGTCGGACCGGAAGAAAAGCCGGAAGAAAAGCTCTTTGTCTTTTCGTCCGCTCCGACGAAGAAACGCTCGATACCGCCGCCGCGCGCGCCGGGGATGGGCGCGAAGTCGCTCGCCGCGAGCCCGACGCGCGTGCACGGTAAGGTCGCCTCCGGTCCAAGCGCGTCGAACACGCGCGTGGCCGCGTGCGTCAGCGCCTCGCCCGCTCTGGGTGTGTTCCCCGAGCCCAACGCGGCGGTGGCGTCGGCGGGAAACGCGAACGTCTTGCTTCGCGTCTCGAACGACTCGCGCGGCGGGAGCGCGCGCGCGTTTGGTTCGGCGCGCCACTCGAGCCGAACGGTTCTCGGCGTTCGCGAAAACCTGCGCCGGTCCTCCGCGAGCCGCTCGGCGAGCTCGAGCGCGAGCACCTTCAGCCACGTGTGCGCTCGCGCCTTCTCGAACACGGGCTTGAACGACTTGAACGCGGTCACGGACTTGGCGCCGTCGCGCACGTTCGCCACCACCGGGTCGGAGTCCTCGCCGCGCGAGACGCGCTCGAGCCACGCCGACGTTTTGTCGTCCAACCCTGAGCCCATTCGGTTTCGGTTTCGCGCGTTTGAAAACAGAAAACGCAGCGACGCCGCCGTGAACCCCCCTTCGTACGAGGAACCCCGCCCGGTGCCCGACCGCGCCTGGCGCTGCGCGGCGGACCGCGACGCGCCGGGCGACTTGGAGGGTCCCTCGGCGTCTTTCTCGGCGAAACGCTCGACCAGCGCGCGCTCGACGCGCTCGCCGAGCTTACCCCCCAGCCCTTTGATCGAGCGCATCGGCAAGTTCTCGAGCATCTCGCTCACCGCCAAACGAGACACCACCGTTTGTTTGTTCGGCTTGTTCCGCGCAGAGGCCAGCTTGGCGAGCATCTTGTTGTGCGCGATCCCGCCGGACATCGTGTACCCGGTCTTGGCGAAAACGGCGGCGCGCGCGCGGCGGCACGCCTCCGCGCCGAGCGCCAGCCGCGCGTCCGAGACGCTCGCCTCCGGGCGCAGCGAACGCACGTGGCCTGAGGCTTCCATGCCGGCGGTGATCAGACGTGCGGCGATATCGTTTGAATTCTTTGAATTCTTTAGAATCGCGTCCACTTCTCGTGTGACGTCGACGTAGGCTTCGTCGACGCTCGCGCGCTCGACGGCGCCGTCGGGAAAAGCGTCCGCGAGCGTCTCCATCACCGCGACGGAAGCGCGGCGGTACCGCGCTAACGAAACCTTTCGCCGCTCGCGGTCTGGAGCGTCTTTTTTTTTATATTCGTTCGTGACGAAGTCACGTCTCGATCGCTCGTCGTTTCGCGTGACCGTACCACCATCACTTGGACGGTACGTCGTCGCGCGCCGAAGCGCGTCGTCGAGATCGTTTTCGTTTTCGTTTTCGACAGTATAATCGTTTTTCTTTGTCTCGTTCGCATCTCGCCGTGGGTGGTCCTCCGCGACGTGTTCGTCATCCTCTTCGTCCTCGTCGTCCCCGATGGTTTCGACGTGCACGAAAACGACGCCGGGACACAGCTTCGCGGCCTCGTCCACGGTGAGGTGCCTCTTGATCCCCGCGGCGCGCGCCGCGTAGTTCACCGCGATGATCCCGCGCCACTGCTGGACAACCAGCGGCGTGCTCGTGTGGATGCCCAACCGCCTCGACTCCACCTGCGCGTAGAACGCGTCCAGGTCGAGGTGGATGATCACGCGCCCATCCGCGGAAGGGGGCTCGGCGGAAGCGCGGGTCGGGCCGGCCGGGGGATACATGCCGTCGAAGCGTGGAACAGTCTACGCCTCCTCGGACGCGTCGTCGCGGTCTCCGAAGGCGAGCACCCACAGGATGGACGCGAGGACGGTCCCGACCAGCGCGGACGTGTGTTTCTCCACCGTCTCCGCCTCCGTGGGGTCGGTCGGCTCAATGCGCGCGTGTTCCCACCCGCCGCCGCCCATCGAGTCGCCGCGGGTGAGACGCGCGCGCGAAGGTGACGATCGGGGCGTCCGAGGAGTGAGAAAACGTTCCGTTTCCGAAAAACGAGCGCGGTTCGGAACGTGGTATCGGCGCGCGCGCGTCCCGAAGCGGTGCCGATGGCCGCGAAGATTCGCGGAACGGCGTTCGGAGGTGCCGTGGTCGCGCGGTGAGTGTCATTTGCGGATATTTCATATGTGCCATTAGTCACGGTATTTTTGTTTTTTCGTGGACGATCGTCTTCTCGACAAAGACGTTTCGGGACAAGTGTTCGAGATGCGCCTCGAAACGATTTCCGCCGCGAACGCGCGGGGAATTTCTGACTGGACCGCCGGGAACGCGCGGGACGCTTTTTGGTTATCCACAACCCGCGCGGCATACCAGCGCGCGCGACGTTCTCCTCACGCAGACGTCCGCGACGATGTCCGCGATGACGACGCAGGCCCACGCGGCGCGCCCCGCCGCGAACGCTCCGCGCGTCACGGTGCGTCCCCGCGCGCGACCGCGCGCGCGCGCCGGAGATCTTCCCGAACGTCGTTCGCCCAACGCCTGGGTTTGCGAACCGGCGAACCAACGTCTAGTCGCGCGCCCCGCGCGCGCGCGTTCTGCGGCCGCGACGCCGTGTCTTCGCTCGTGACTCACCGCCGAACGATCCCCCGCCTCTGTGTCGCCTTTGCTTCCCTCTGTCACATCGCAGGCGAGCGCGCGCTCCACGCGTGCGCGCGCTGTCGCGCCCCGCCGCGCGTCGCGACCGACCCCATCCCCCGACGCTCCCCGGGGGCCGGTCCCCCTCCGCGCCATCGGCGTGGAGGCGAGCGACGACGCGAGCGCGGACCCTGAGGACCTCAAGGCTGCGCTCGCGGCGAAGCAGGACGCCGTGGCGAAGGCTGCCGAGGGCACATCCCTCGCGGACACCGCCAAGCTCCTCGAGGCCCTGACGAAGGACCCCGAGGCGGAGGCAAAGAAGAAGGCCGCGGCGGAGGCCAAGGCGAAAGCCGAGGAGGAGGAGGAGGAGGAGGAGCCCGAGCCGGAGCTGACGTACTGGGAGAAAGTGCCTCCCCCCCCGCCGCGCCCGCCGGTGACCGTGACGTTCAACATCGAGATGGAGACCAACTTCGGCGACCACCTGTGCATCGTGGGCGGGCACGACCTGCTCGGGAACTGGGTCCCCGCCCAAGGCATCGAGATGGATTGGGTGAAGGGTATCGAGTGGAAGGTCACCGTGGCTCTTCCGGCGCACTCGCTCATCCAGTACAAGTACGTGATCCGCAGCGGCTGGGCGGACGACGGAACGTGCACGTGGCAGGGCGGCCCCGACGGTTTGATCGCCACCGGCGCCGCGCACTCCAACCAGACGATCAAGGACATCTGGCAGCACGGCGACTGGGGCGACGCCAACCCAAACGTCGCGGCGATTCCCGCCGCCGTCGCCGCGCACGAAAAGGTGAAGACGCCCGAGGAGTGGGAGTACTCCAACAAGGCCAACGTCGCGGTGTTGCCGGAGTGGGCCAACGATGCGGTGTTCTACCAGATCTTCCCGCTGGGGTACTTTGGCGCGCCCACCGTGAACGACCAGTCCGCGAAGATGGTTCCCCGGCTGAAGCAGATCAGGGACCACTACAAGCACTTCCAGGAGCTGGGCATCGACGCGGTGTACTTCTCGCCGCTGTTCGAGAGCGGCACGCACGGTTACGACACCTTCGACTACTTCGAGATCGACCGCCGGCTCGGTGACGTCAAGCTGTTCAAGCAGATCGTGAAGGAACTGCACGAGATCGGCATCAAGGTTGTGCTGGACGGCGTCTTCAACCACACCGGCAAAGGCCACTTCGCGTTTCAGGACTTGATGAAGAACGGCGCGAGCGACTCGGAGTTTGCCAACTGGTACCACGTAGGCGTGCGCCGGTGGGACTACGAGGGCTGGTGCGACGCCAAAACCGGGTCTTCCTTCTCGTACGACTGCTGGGAGGGACACCCCGTGCTGCCCAGGCTCAACCTGGACGAGCCCGCGGTGCGCAACCACATCTTCGACATCGCCAAGTTTTGGCTCGAGGAGGTTGGCATCGACGGGTGGCGCCTGGACGTGGCGCACGAGATCGAGCCTGATTTTTGGCGCGAGTTCCGACGGGTGTGCGACTCGGTGGATAAGGACTGCCTCACCGTCGGCGAGATGATCCACGGCAACTACAACGACTGGGTCGGGCACGACCGCCTGCACTCGGGCACGAACTACCAGATGTCGCACGCGACGTGGCACTCGCTCAACGAGCACAACTACGAGTACTTTTACAACGCGCTGCGCCGCGAGAACAACTTGTTCAGCGGCTTGAAGCTGGTCAACTTTTTAGGGAACCACGACGTGAAGCGCATCGCGTCGAACCTGGACAACCCCGCGCACTACACGCACGCCATGGTGGTGTTGATCCTGATGAAGGGCATTCCGTGCCTGTACTACGGCGACGAGTTCGGGATGGAGGGCACGCCTGAAGATGGCACGGACGAGCACTCGGGCGGCGACGACGCCATGAGACGGCCGATGCCGGATTGCTCCAAACCCGGCACGTGGCCCGCGGTGGGCGTGTCTCGGCTCGCGCTGAACAAAAAGCTGCTCAAGATCCGCAAGGACCACCCCGTGTTCTCCAACGCGGGCTCGCAGGAGATGGACAACATCAACCTCGTCGCCGAGGAGTGGCCGTTCGAGCAGATCACCGTCGTTCGCGAGACGGAGGATGAGGTTGGCGTGCTGGTGTTCAACTGCGCGGATCACGAGGTGAACCCTTGGCCGGAGGTGCAGCTGCCCGCGGGGTGCATCGCCAAGAAGGGCGACAAGTTCGTGGACCTGCTCGCGCACACGCCGGAAACGTTCCTGGTGAACGACGGCGGGAAGATCTACGCGGGGCCGTGCGGACCCAACTCGGTGAAGGTGCTCCTCTACCAGAAGCCCAAGCCCAAGCCGCCGCCCGCCCCGAAGAAGCAGCTCGCGAGCACGGGCTTCTCCGTCCCGGGCTCGGCGGCGGCGGCGGCGGACCCCTACGCCACGCCGCCTCCCGCGCCGACCACCACGCCCGCGTACGACCCCTACGCCGCGCCGCCTCCCGCGCCGACGACTCCGCCCGCGTACGACCCCTACGCCGCGCCGCCGCCGGCGACGGCGACTCCGCCGCCCGCGCCGGCGGCGCCCGCCGCGCCCGAGTTTGACCCGTACGCCGCGCCGCCGCCGCCGCCGCCGCCCAGCTTTTTGGATCAGTACAAGAAGCAGAGGGGGCAGTGATTCACGGCAGGAGAGATTTCGCGACGGGACGGGAGACGAACCGTCGGCGGCGAGGAGGTTGTGAGGAGAGAGACTTTTTTAGCCGTCTCGGCGGGCGCGAGAGCCGAGGCGGCACAGCACTGCGGCGAGCGACGTCCGGAAGAACGTGGGCCATTGTACGAAACGTAACGAACGCAAACCGTGTGACGACTGTCGACACGTATCTACGAGCTCATGCATCTCCTGTACGTACGCCAACGCACGACGCGTCTCACATGCGCGAACTGTCCCTTCCCCAGACACTCTTTTTGATCCAATCGCCGGCGACGAGAAACTTGTTCCGCCACGACACGCAGTTGCTCATGTACACGCCGTACCACAGCACCATCGTGCCGAACCCCGTGCTGATAAAGTCCCCGGGAAGCTCCATCGCGGCCTGCTCCGATCCGAGCGTCGCGAAACTCCCGAGGTGCGTGTACGCGAACGGCGCGACGTCGTCCGACGCCTTCGACGCTTCGCCGCGCGCTCGCCGCTCCCTCGCCGCCGCGTTGAGCGCCCGGGCGAGGTACTCGCCCTGCTGGTTGGCCACCTGCGCGGTCGCCGGGTGGCTGGACAGACGCGCGTCCGCCTCCGCCATGGCCTTGGCGAACTCGCGGAAGTCCAGCGCGCCCGACTTGTCGTCGTCGAAGCGATCCATGATGCTCTGCAGGTGCGAGTCTCCCGCGTCCGCGCCCGCCGCGCCGTCCTCGGGCAGGAGCGCGCGCACCTGCGGGTACGTCGCAGAGAGCTTCGAGAGGATGGCGATGAACTCGTTCTTGTCCACGGAGCCGTTCCCGTCCGTGTCCGCCTGCTTGAACAGCGCGGACGCGGCGTCCGTGAGCTCCAGGACTTTCACCCCGGGTTTACTGGGATCCTCCGCGCTCTTCACGTCCGCGCAGTCCCCGATGGCGTAGACGCCCTCCGCGCCACGCACGCGCAGGCGCGCGTCTACGGCGAGCGCGCGGCGCGCTCCGTTTTGGCGCAGCGCTTTTTGTGCGGCGCCGACGAAGGCGCGCTTACCGAGGCCGGTGCTCCAGACGCACACGCCGAACTTCTTGACACTCTTTTTTTTCGTGCGCTTGTCCATCACCACGACCGCGTCTCGAGAGACGGACAGAACCCGCGCGCCCGTGATGACCTCGATGCCGTCGCGCTTGAACTTCTCCGCCGCGTACGCGCTGATCCGCCGGTCGTAGGTGTTGAGGATGTGGTCCGCGGACTGCACCAAGG
>Ga0206682_10004388_pt1 | contig 11512 bp, 10 predicted proteins | sample M240m12015metaG_FD_155444 | JGI IMG/M metagenome (GOLD analysis project Ga0206682, IMG submission 155444) | Ammonia-oxidizing marine archaeal communities from Monterey Bay, California, United States - M2 40m 12015 | ecosystem: Environmental > Aquatic > Marine > Intertidal zone | place: USA... | reverse complement strand
TTAGTTCTAACTTGGGTTTTTGATTCCTTTGCATATATAATAGGATCTAAATTTGGTAAAAATAGAATTATGCCGAAAACTTCCCCTAAGAAATCTTGGGAAGGGTTTTTTGGAGGAATGGCATTCACAGTTTTATCTGTATATTTTTTAAACATTTTTTTTGATTCATTTTCAATGAATTTTTTATTACTATTGGCTTTAATTGTGCCTTTTACAGCTACAGCAGGCGATTTGATAGAATCTCATTACAAAAGAGAAGCTGGGGTCAAAGACTCTGGAAACTTAATCCCAGGGCACGGAGGATTTTTAGATAGAATGGATGCTCTTATGCTCTCAATTCCTGTTTTATATCTGTTAATAAATATATTTAAATGAAAATACATAAAGAAGGTTACCCAACAATACTAATAACTTTTTTACTTATTACACTAATAAACTTCTTAAGTTATTATTACGCTAAGCTACTAATTATACAACTTCCAATTCTTTTGTTCTCGTTAGTATTTTTTTACTTAATTCTACATTTTTTTAGAAATCCAGTTCGAGATGTTGAAGTAAATAACAAGCATATTATTGCCCCTAGTGATGGTAAGCTTGTTGTTTTAGAAGAAGTCTTTGAAAATGAGTTTTTAAAAGAGGATTGTACTCAACTAAGTATTTTTATGTCACCATTAAACGTTCATAAACAATGGTATCCTGTTAATGGAGAAGTAATTTACAGTAAAAATCACGATGGTAAATACTTAGTAGCATGGCATCCAAAATCTAGTACTGAAAATGAGCGATCTACTATTGTAATTCAAACAGAAGACAATCAAAAAGTTCTATTTAGACAAATTGCTGGTGCTGTAGCAAGAAGAATTTGTAATTACTCTTCAAAGGGTGATAAAGTAAATCAAAATATGGAAGCTGGTTTTATAAAATTTGGTTCTAGAATTGATGTATTTATTCCTAAAGGAAGTGAAATTAAAGTTTCACTAAATGATATAATTATTGGGGGGAAAACTATCCTTGCCGAAATTTAACTTCCATATTTTATAGATTATTTCAATAAATTAATACTTTTGTATCGAAATTAAACTTCTTTTGGTGCTTAAAAAGTACTCACAAGAAAATTCTTTTGAATGAAAAAACTATTACTATCTCTTGGTTCTATAGCAATTTTTGGGATTGGAATAACTACAAGCAGTCTTAATCTTTTTGAAGTTACCAAGTCAACTGAAAATAATATTTCGAAAATAAATAAAAAAGTTTCTAATTCCGAGAAAGAAAATATTTCCCAGGAATCAACTTTTGAAAGTTCTTGTTGTCCTGAAATTTTAAATAATTAAAATTTTTTAATTATTAGCTTTTTTTCTTAAAAGTGGAGAACATCTGTATCTATCTTCGTGATATATTTTATAAAGCCTATCTATCTTATCAACTACCCAAGAATAAGATTTTTCTTCTCCCCATTTAATCAATCCTTTTGGGTAATTAACTCCTTTTGTCATAGCTAATTCAATATCTTGTTCACTTGCAATTCCAAGGTATAAAGCGTCCATAGCTTCATTGATTAACATCACTAAAATTCTTTCAAAAATCTCTTTCAATAACTTTTCATCTGTAGAAGGTAAAACTAAATCTACATTACCACCATAATCATAGTAACCTTTAGAAGATTTTCTTCCAAGCCATCCCGCATCTGCATATTGTTTTTGGGTAAAAGATGGTTTGTATCTTGGATCGTAATAAAATGCCTTAAAAACAGATTCTGTCACTGCATAATTTACATCATTACCAATAAAATCCATTAGCTCAAAAGGCCCCATTTTAAAACCTCCAATATGTTTCATCGCAAAATCTATTGTTGCAAAATCAGCAATTTGCTCTTCATATATTCTTAATGCCTCACTGTAAAAGGGTCTTGCAATTCTATTAACAATAAACCCTGGAGTATCTTTTGCGACTACTGGTTTTTTATTCCAGTTTAAAAGTAATTGATGTATTTCTTTAACTATGTTATTATTAGTTTGTAAAGCTGGTATAATTTCAACTAAAGGCATTACAGGAGCTGGATTAAAAAAGTGGATTCCTATAAATCTAATTGGATTTTTCAAGCAAGATGCTAGGCTAGTAATTGAAATAGAAGAAGTATTGGTCGCTAATACACAATCGCCACTAACTATAGACTCTATTTGAGAAAATATTTCCTTTTTAGCCGCACTATTCTCTACTATTGCCTCAATAATCAAATCTGAATCCTTCATAGATTCTAAGCTTTCTACAATTTTAATATTAGATAAAATAGAATCTTTTTTAATAGAGTTTATTTTCCCTTTTTCTATAAGCCTTAACAATACTTTTTCTAACTTTTTTATAGCTTGTTCACTTACAGATTTGTTCTGATCATATAAGAAAACATTACAATCAGAAGTAGAAGCAATTTGAGCTATACCAACACCCATAGAACCAGCACCTATTATCCCAATATTTTTAAAACTTTTCATAAAAAAATCTATTTAATAATTAAACCATACTATTCAAAGTCATCGTAGATCAGATATTTTTTTCTAATTAATTTAAACTTCTCTAACTCCATTTGGTAAGTTTCTCTAATTTGTACTCCACTTGCTCCTCCTTTAATTAGATTCATAATTTTATCTGTACCCGCCAAGAGATTGAAAAAACCATTTTTATTAAAAAAATCTAAAGACTCATTAGACATCTTAAAACTTTTTACCAACCAATTAAAATTTAATGAATTGATATTTTTCAAAGAATCCAAACTTAAAGTCCTTAAATCTTCTCCAAAACAATCAATCTCTTTGTACTTTGGATATTTAGAACCATAGGATGATTTCGGAGTAAATTTAAATAATTTAGAATCAAAATATGGTGCTCCATAAATCTGAAAAGGAATATCAGTTCCCCTTCCAATACTAACATTAGTTCCCTCAAAAAAACATAAAGAAGGATACAGGTAAACACTTCTCATGTTAGGTAAATTAGGGGAAGGGGGAATAGGTAAATTATATTTGATCAAGTGGTTGTAGTTCAAGCATGGTATTACTTCTAAAGAACACTTTACAGAGTCTTTAAGCCACCTTTCACCATTTATCATTTTAGCATATTCCCCGATAGTCATTCCGTGAACCACAGGAACTTCATGCATTCCAACAAAAGATTTAAACTTTGGATTGAGAATTGGCCCATCTACATAAAAACCATTAGGATTAGGTCTATCAAGTAAAATTAATGGAATGCTATTTTCAGCACAAGCCTCCATAACATAGTGCATACTACTTATATAAGTATAAAATCTAACTCCAACATCTTGCAAATCAAATAGAATTAGATCTATATCCTTTAAAACTTCTTTAGAAGGTTTTCTTCTACTTTTACCATATAAGGAATATATGGGCAATCCAGTTTGCAAATCAATTTCATCCCTAACCTTCGCACCTGCATCTGCATTTCCTCTAAATCCATGTTCTGGTGAAAAAACTTTAACAATGTTTACTCCCTCATTAAGAAGTATGTCTACTAAATGGTCATTTTTAATCTTAGATGTTTGATTGGCTACAAAACCAATACGTTTGCCCTTTAATTTTGAAAAATAAAGAGAGGTTCTTTCAGCACCAACAATTATGGAATCAGACTGACAGGTGGCAGCTAAAGTATTTAGGAAAAAAAATAATAATAAACACTTAGTTGATATAAAATATTCTTGAAAATGTTGATGTTTGTATATCCTTAGCATTATTAATTACAATTTACGAAAAATTGAACTTTGAATTATATGTAGCCAAAAGAATGCTGAAAAATAAGAAGCATTCTAAAAACTTTTCGACACCAATTGTCCTTATATCTATGATAGGAGTTATGCTTGGTGTTTCTGTTATGGTAGTCACTATAAGTATTGCAACAGGTTTTCAAAATAGAATTAAACATAAATTATTAAGTTTTGGAAATCATATTCAAATAGAATCTATGTTTCAAAGCAATAATAATGAAACAAGTCCTATGATTACGTTAAACGAATCTTTTACCAATTTATACAATTCAGAAGACATATATAAAATACAAAAATACGCTTATAAGTCTGCTATTATTCAATCTAAGAGAAAACCAAGTGGTTCAATAAACGAATTAGAAGGTGTTATTTTTAAGGGAATGGAAAACTTTCAGGAAAGCTCATTTTTTAATGAATATTTATTGGAAGGTAAATACCCAGATAAGTCCAAAAAATATAATGATACAATAGTTATTTCCAAGGAAATTTGTAAAAAACTAAACTTAACAATCAATGATAAAATATCTGCTTTTTTTGTTTCTGACGGAAAACCAAAACAAAGAAATTTAACAATTGGTGGGATTTACGAAACTGGACTAAATAAAATCGATTCTAAATTTATTTTTATAGATTTAAAATACCTCCAAAAAATAAATAAATGGGGAATGGAACTTAAGGTTTCATCTTTATTTACAAAAGATTCTTCAAAAATAGAATTTACTGCCAATAACTTTTCAAAAAATGGTAAGATGTTATTTGACTGGGGCATCAATAAAATTGTTGCAAAAAATCAATTTGAAATTCCAACTAATATAGATACCCAAATAAATTTAATTGGCTATGAAGTAGATAATTTTGAGCAAAATAACCTTTTATCAATTGCAGATACATTAATTATTTCTTTTACATCTAGTAATAAAGAAATAACGTTTAGTAATAGCTTGGGAAGTGAACAATATTATACTGGCGGTTTTGAAATATATACTAAGGATGAAGAGAAAAAAAATCTTGTAAAAAATCAACTAAAACTTGACTTTGGTCCAGAATATAAAATAACGACCATAGAAGAACAACACCAAGAAATCTTCTCGTGGTTAAACTTAATTTATCAGAATGTTTATATCATATTAGGTTTAATGATAGCTGTTGCAGTAATTAATATGTCTTGTGCACTACTTGTATTAATTGTAGAAAAAACAAAAATGATTGGCATTCTTAAAGCTTTGGGAATGAAGAATTTTTCCTTAATTAAAATATTTGTTTCTCATGGTGGTATTTTACTGTTTTATGGATTTTTAGCAGGCAATAGTTTGGCACTAATAATTATTCAATTGCAAAATAAATTTGAATTCCTAAAACTTTCTCAAGAAAATTATTATTTAGATGCAGTACCAATGGACTATCCAATATCGACTATTATTATTTTAAATTCTGGTGCTTTTATTTTTTGTCTAATTACTATGATTTTACCCTCTATAATAAGTTCTAAAACTAGCCCAGTTAAAGCAATTAATTCAGAAATATAGTTTTCTAAACTAAGTTATTTAATGCAGTTGCAATTCTATCCATTGCATCTTTAAGTTTTTCCATTGAAGAAGCATAAGAAATTCTTATACAATTGGGAGAGCCAAAAGCATTTCCAGTAACAACTGCAACTTTAGCAGTTTCCAAAATATACATTGCAAGTTGATCGGAATTATTTACTGTAAAATTTTCGTAAGACTTATTAAAAAAAGCACTAACGTCTGGAAAAACATAAAATGCTCCCTGAGGCTGATTAATATTTATGCCTTTAATTTTATTTAACTCCTCTAATATGAAATCTCTTCTACTTAAAAAAGCATCTCTCATTGAATGAATAACTGATGGATCTGCTGAAACTGCTGCAATTGCAGCACGCTGAGAAATACTAGATGTTCCAGATGTAAATTGCCCTTGTATTTTAGTACATGCTTGTGCAATATGTAGGGGCGCTCCAATATATCCTAAACGCCATCCGGTCATTGCAAAAGATTTAGAAACACCATTTATTGTAACCACTTGGTTATACATATCTGGAAAAGCTGCAAGAGAAAAATAACTTCCTGTAAAATTTATATGCTCATAAATTTCATCGCTTAAAACTGTAATAAAAGGATAATTTACCAAGACATCTGCCAAAGACCTTAACTCTTCTTTTGAATAAACACTTCCAGATGGATTACAGGGAGAACTGTAGATCATCATTTTTGTTTTATTAGTGATAGCATTTTGAAGTTCAAAAGGAGATATTTTAAAATCATTTTTGATGGAAGTATCAATAAAAACAGGAACACCCTCTGCCATTTTAATTATCTCCGCATAACTTACCCAATATGGTGCAGGAACAATAACTTCATCTCCAGGATTAATTAAGCTTAAAACCACATTGGCTATAGACTGCTTAGCGCCTGTAGAAACAACAATTTGCTCTGCACTGTAATCAATACCATTATCTCTTTTAAATTTATTTGAAATAGCTTCCCTAAGGTCCTGATAACCATTAACAGGCATATATTTTGAAAAGTTTTTATCTATACCCTCTTTTCCGGCGTCTTTAATAAAATCTGGGGTATTAAAGTCGGGCTCACCTAAACTTAGGCTAATGATATCAATACCTTGAGATTTTAATTCTCTGGCTTTACGGGCCATTGCTATGGTTGCAGACTCTGATAGTCTGTTTACTCTTTCGGATATAATTTCCATAAAATGAATTTTAAAATTAAATTACATGATTTGAATTTATATTAAGTTGATTTTAAAAAAAGAAATAAACAGGTTATTCACTATTGTAACAATTCAAGAATTTATCCGTAACAGCAAATATGAAAGATGTATTAATATTATCCATACCACTTGCTGGAATCTTGGTTGCCACCTATTTGATGTTGCAATATTTTCATAATAAAAGCACCTATGAAAAAGGTAAAGAGATTGACATTCAAAAAACAAAAACATTTTTCCCTTTACAGATACAAGCCTACGAAAGAGTTATTTTATTTTTAGAAAGAATTGACCCTAACAATATGATTATTAGAACTCATAAAAATGGAATGAATGCAATAACTCTACACAGAGAATTATTAAAAATAGTAAGAGAGGAATATACCCACAATATGTCTCAACAAATTTATATAAATCCCAAGTCTTGGAAAACAGTTTTAAATGCAAAAGATGAAACCATTCAAATTTTAAATGTAGCTGTAAATAATCTATCAGATGACTCTTCAGGGATAGATTTGAGTGCAAAAATATTTGAATCTATTGCTTCAAAAAAAATTAGCCCAACGGAAAATGCGAGAAATTCAATTGTTAAGGAATTTCAATCAACTATTAAATAAATAAAATTCTATTTTTCCGGCACAGGGTTAGCAGAGGCAGGGTTGTTGACTGGCTTTTCTTCAACATGTCTTTCAGTAATAATATTCATTTCATCAATTAAATGTTTCGCTCCAGCATACTTATCGATAATAAATAAGGAATATCTTATGTCGACAGAAATCGTTCTCTGAATATTAGGTTCAAAATAGATATCTCCACTCATTGCTTCCCAATTACCATCAAAAGCAGTACCAATTAACTCTCCATGCGAATTGATAACAGGACTCCCAGAATTTCCGCCGGTAATATCGTTGTTAGAAAGAAAGCCTACAGGTAATTTCCCATCTTCTTTTCTTGCATAAGGTCCAAAATCCTTAGTGTTATACAAATCCTTTAGTCTTTGTGGGACATAAAATTCGTGATTTTTATCCTCAGTTATAACTTCTTTTTGCATTACACCCTCTAAAGTGGTATAAAAATCATAATGAACAGCATCTGCTGGATCGTACGGAAGAACATTACCATAAGTAAATCGCATGGTTGAATTTGCATCGGAGGCCTTATTCATCCCCATTTTTTGTAAACCATCTACAAATAATCTCATTCCTTTTTTATAGTCACTATCAAAATTTGAACCAGGAGTAATCACTTTTGATCTGTAGACATCTAAAAATTCGTTTTTTAGTTGGTATACCAAATCCTTTTCTATCATTTTTACAGAAAGCTTATCACTTGTGAGCCATGCTTTAAATAAATCGTAAGATTTAAAGGGACTTTTCTTAAAATAATTAGAAGCAAATTTTTTAAAATCTCCTTTATATTTATCATTTAAACTTATTAATAATTCTGGCTGGAATTCTTTAGGCACATCATTTGCATAAAGTGAAAGAACTGCTGCCAAAGTATTTTCATCTATTGTTGAATTATAATCCTTATAAAATGATTCGGCTTCCTTTAAGAAATTATCTTTTGCATCCTCAACACCCTCTCCAGAATTAAGGGCTTTAAATAACGGTGTTCTTGGGCTAAGATTTCTTAGCATGAATAAAATTAGTTCAGAACCTACTACAGCTTCTTGAAAATAAACTTTTGGAATAGTATATTTCGATGAATTTTTAAGTGCGTTTTCAATAAGAGGAAGAGACTCAGAATAGGTTTTATCCAACCCATTACTTTTATACCAAGCACTAAAAGAATTCTCAATTTTTTGCTTTTTATCAAAAACTTTATTTTTTACTAGTTGTTCACTTTGACCAATAAAATATTTCCAGTAATTACTCACTCTAGCATACTTGGAAGCGTATTGAATCCTAACCTTTTGGCTCTTAGACATTTCTTGATCCATAATGTCTAATTTAATTCCTCTAATTTTAACTCTAGCCGGTTGCTCTACATCTACAGCTTGTTTTACCCCCCAAGAAGTTAAAAATCTATCAGTACTTCCTGGATAGCCCATAATCATTGCATAATCTCCGTCTTGAACACCAGCAATTGAAATAGGAAGAGAATGTTTTGGCTTTAAGGGTTTATTGTCTTGGCTATAAGAAGATGGTTTATTTTCTTTATCAGCATAAACTCGAAACATGGTGAAATCTCCTGTGTGTCTTGGCCACATCCAGTTATCAGTATCTCCACCAAATTTTCCTATCGAACTAGGAGGTGCACCAACTAGCCTAACATCGTTAAAAATATTATAACTAAACATATAATACAGATTTCCGTAATAAAAAGACTTGACCTGAACTGCAAAATCATCTTTATTTTTACCCTCAGAAGCAGTAGTCTTTAAGGAGCTCATATTTTTTCTTATTATAGAATTTCTTTCCCCTTCATCCATACCATCTTTAACACCTTCTAAAACTTGATCGGTCACATCGCTAATATTATTCAAAAACCACACTCCAAAATCTGCAGGAATTTCTTGTTCTTTAGTCATTGCCCAAAAACCATCTGTTAAATAGTCATTTTCTGTAGAGCTATTGGCTTGAATTGTTCCAAAACCACAATGGTGATTAGTCATCATTAGACCTTGGTCGGATATAATTTCACCTGTACAAAACCCGCCACCAAGTGCAACTATAGCATCTTTTAAACTTGAATTATTGGCATTGTAGATTTGTTCAGGAGTTAATTTAATTCCACATTCAACCATATTTTTATAGGTTGCCTCTCCTAGCAACATAGGAAGCCACATTCCTTCATCTGCTTTTACAAATAAAAAATTAATTGAAACAAAAAAAGTAAAAATTAGTTTGGTGTAAAATTTCATATTTAAAATTTGATTTTGATTAAAATATTTTTTTAAAAATAGTAAAAATAATATAGGGAGGTTATTATTTTTTAATCATTATCATCATGCCATCTCGAACTGGCATTAATACATTGTTAACTCTACTGTCTGAATGTACTTTTTCATTGAAAGTTTTTAATGCCTTAGTTTCAATGTCATTTTCTGATGTTGGTCTTGTTACTTTACCACTCCAAAGTACATTATCAGCAATTATCATACCTCCTTTATTTACTTTTTGTATAACGGAATCAAAATAATTAGAATAATTTTCTTTATCTGCATCAATGAAAACAAGATCCCAGTTAAAATTTAAATCAGGAATTATATCCAAGGCATTTCCTACCATCATTTTAATTAGGTTTTTATAAGAAGATTTGTTAAAATATTTCTGGGCAAATGGAGCTAATTCTTTGTTAATATCTATAGTATACAGCACCCCGTCATTTTGTAGTCCTTCAGCCATACAAAGTGCACTATAACCAGTGTAAGTCCCAATTTCAAGAATGGTTTTTGGTTGAATAGATTGTGACAACATACTTAATATTCTGCCCTGCAAATGACCCGAAAGCATTCTAGGCTTAAGAATATTTAAATGTGTCTGCCTATTTAGGTCGTTTAATATAGTGGACTCTACCTGGCTGTGTTCAAGAGCATACTGCTCTATTTCTGGGGCCAAAAAATCCATTTAACTCAGTAGCTCTTTGGTGATTTTGGAAATCAAGCTCCCATCGGCTTTACCTTTTAATAAACCCATTGCCTTGCCCATTACCCTACCAATATCTGACATGGAAGATGCTCCTAGGGAATCTTTAATATTTTTTAACTCTTTGGTTAATTCTTCTTCCGATAATTGTTTAGGCAAATAAATTTCTAAAACGTTTGCCTGTTCAATCTCTTCATTAGCCAAATCCTCTCTTTTCTGATTTATATAGATTCGGTATGCATCCATTCTTTGCTTATAAAGCTTTGATATAATTTGCTGAGCCTGTTCATCTGAAATATTTCCAGAAAAACCTTCTTTTGTTTTTTCTAATAAAAATGCAGATTTAACAGCTCTTAATGCAGCTAATTTAACCTTATCTTTAGCCAACATTGCCGCTTTTAAATCAACTGGGATTTGATCCTCTATTTTTCCCATATTAATCGACGTTGTCGTGTAAGAAGCTATTGTTATCACTTAACCCAGTTTCTTTTTCACCGCTATCGTTGATATTTTCCCACAAGGTATACCTTGAGCTAGAGGAATCATCAGAATATTTCACATCCTTTAGGTCTACATTTCTTCTTTTATAAGCTGGCTCACTCTCCATTTCATTTAGACCCAATGGAGATCTTAATTTATCTGTAGCCTTTCTTATTCTTTCTAAACGTTCATCAGAAATAGCCTTAGGTTCTACTTGCTTTACTTTGTCTACTATCTTCTCTTCTTCATTTGTAGTCATTAAATCAGCATCTAAAACTTGGGTATTTTCTGATTGCTTTAAGTCTGTATCTAAGATGGGTGTTTCATCATCTTCTAATAAGAATCTTACCTTGCCGTCATTATGTTGTGTGTTTTGTTCATAAAGATTAGAGTTATCAGAATCTTCAGGAACATTAGGTATTTCATTTTCCTGACTAACTTCATCATCTTCAAGGACAAATCTTTTCATAGTACTTTCTGAAGAGATTGGTTCTGGGTTCTCTTCAAAACTTTCCTCAGCAGTATTTATTAGTGGGGCTGTTAACTGCTCAGATTCATTGCTATTTGTTTCTGGTGAATCGTCTTCTAAATTCATAATATTTTTCTTTGGAGCTTTCATTGAAAGTCCAGTATGAGGAGTTGTATTAAAACCTGTTGCAATAATTGTAACACATAATTTATCACCAAGAGATTCATCATATCCGTGGCCCCATATAACATCAGCTGTACTTCCTGCCTCTTCTTGAATATAGTCTGTTATATCAGAAATTTCATCCATTAGAACCGCTTGTGTACCATAAGTGATATTGAGTAAAACATATTTAGCACCATCGATATTATTATCATTTAGAAGCGGAGAATTCAATGCATTTTCAACACATTTTATTGCTCTGTTTTCTCCTTCTGCTTCTGCTGAACCCATAAT
>Ga0206682_10004386_pt1 | contig 11513 bp, 1 predicted proteins | sample M240m12015metaG_FD_155444 | JGI IMG/M metagenome (GOLD analysis project Ga0206682, IMG submission 155444) | Ammonia-oxidizing marine archaeal communities from Monterey Bay, California, United States - M2 40m 12015 | ecosystem: Environmental > Aquatic > Marine > Intertidal zone | place: USA... | reverse complement strand
TACCTCCTCGCACGTACGCCCATCAAGGGAGTCATAGAATTCGCATTGTACCAGAATTTAGAGTACTATCAAACATTTCAGAGCTGGGCTGAGCAGACATTACTGCACGACGAGTGCTTTGTATTGCGATCACCGCACTTGGCGTTTATTCCCGCTAGTATCTACGGTTTGTACGGCTTTGCGGGGGTTGTGAGCTGGGCTGCAAGTGCAGTGCTTAAGGCTGCCACTGCTGTTGTGCCTATCTTAAGTACGATATACGCGATAGAACTAAATAATAAAATTGATTAAGGATTAAGGATTTGTTAATATGTACCGCAGTTTTCCTTTCTTTTTATCGTCGTGCCTTTTCCTCTTTTTCCCTTCTTCTACCCAAAACCGGCTTAGTTTTTCATCTACTGTGAAACTCTTTGTGCCGTAAATGCCAAAAGAAACAACAAGCACCACAACAGGTACATAGATTACCCAAGTCCAGTCGTACCACGGCTCTACAGTTTCGACAACTATTTTTGGAAGTAAGTTGCAGTTCTTCCCGAAATATTTCCCAGTGCACGCACATCTGTAATCGTTTATAAGATCTGTGCAGGTTCCGTTTACACAAGGGTCGGGGTCACACTCATTGATTTCGTGTTCGCAGAATGTTCCCTCGTAGCCTCCTGTGCACGCGCAGGTGTAACCATTATGACCATCAACACAAACCCCATCATTAACGCAAGCGTGCCCTTCACAGTCGTCACTACTGTCTGTACACAGCGCACCTTCCCACCCAGGAGCAGTTGAGCAGTTGCAGGTATACGACTGATTGCCGTCAACACAAGTCCCGCTATTCTGGCACGAGTGTCCGGAGCAGTCGTCGACATCGTCTTCGCACAAAATACCTCCCCAACCATTTACACAATCACACGTGTAAGTGTTGAGCCCGTCTACGCACGTGCCTCCATTCCTGCAAAACCCAAAATAATTCGTCCAATAACAGTCGTCAACATCTTGGTCACAGTAGGTACCTTCCCAACCCGCTACGCAATTGCAAGTGTAAGCATTTATTCCATCCACGCATGCACCATTCACGCACGCGTGCCCTACGCAGTCGTCTACATCGTCGCTCTCACAACGTATACCACTAATACCTTCTGGACAAGTACATGTGTATTGCCCGGGTGCTACACTTGTGTTAATAGAACTTTCCATGCAGGTTCCGCTATTCAAACAGGGTATGTCAGAGGGCAAATTTTTATTGTCAACCACACAATCCTGATGGTAAAAGAAGTTGATATCCTGATTAGGTGCCCAGAAGTTAGACACTGGGTTCGGGTGAATCTGTGGTGGCAACACGCCAGAGTTTATCATAGCGCACGCTGGAAGCTCACTTAAAGGAGCGGAAACATTACTTGTGCAGTAATATCCGTGTTGCCAAAACAAATACGGGTGACTTGCTGGGCACGGATTGCACTCATTTATGTCTATTTCACAGTCTGTGCCTTCAAACCCAGTCAAACAAGTACAGGTGTAACCTGTACCAATATCATTGCAAGTTCCACCGTTAAAACACGGGTCTGGGTTACAACGATCTACGTCTAATGAGCAGTTTGTGCCCCCAAACCCAGGTTTACAAAGGCAGGTGAATGACTCTGTGCCATCAACACAGCTAGCGCCGTTTTGACACACCTGATAGTCGTAAACGACTACCTCGTTCTGAGAAAATGTACCGACGGTGACTCTTAACCCATCGCCACTCAGAGCGACATCGTGTCCTAATCTTACGTCTGAAGCACCCGAGATTTCTAAACCGAGTTGTGCCCAATCACCGTCAAAAAACTCATATACTTTGACGTACCCATCGTTGTCATCGTTGGTTGAACCAAAAAATGGCGCTCCCACTGCCAGCCTTGTCCCGTCGTCACTGAGACTTAATGAGAACCCCTGTCCTGTAGTTTGTTGACCACCGTGATTCTCTAGAACGCCAATCACGTCAGTGCCTCTTTGTGTCCACGTACCCCCCTGATCCACAAAAACCTGTACTGTACCCTCCATTGAAAGAGCAGAATCAGTACCACGCTTGTGCGACCCCACAGCAATTGTTAATCCGTCTGCGCTCATGCACACGTCATGACCGAACCAGTCGTTCGCAGTTTGACCGTTCAAATCCAAACCAACTTGACTCCAGCTACCACCAGAGTAGGCATAAACGCGAACCTGACCTGCGCTGTTACCATTATCGTCATTGGAATACGATCCAACAATGACTCTGTCACCAACAGAATTCATTTTAATTGAGAACCCGAAATTATCGCCATTAGCTTCTCCTAGCATTTCAAAACCTGTACTAAATCCCAAAAGAACCCACGTAGAGCCGTCGTACTCGTACATCACTGCTCTACCTTTTTGATTAAAACTAAAATGTGGTGCACCGATAGCAATACGATCACCATTGGCGTTCAATGATACTGCATGACCCAGATACTCACTTGAAAATCCCTCCAAATCCTGACCTATTTGATTCCACGAAGATCCATCGTATGTGTAAATGCGAACATTACCACATCCGTATCCACAGCCACCGCCATTATAACCGTCCAGATATGCTCCGACAGCAACTGTTAATCCATCATCACTAAGCGCAACTGCTCCGGCAAACGCACCATCGTCACCGTATATATTTGAACCCATTTGAGTCCACACTGTCCCATGAAGCTTGTACACACTAACGTATCCTTCTCCTTCAAAATTTGGATTTGAAGGGGACTGAGCTTTCGGTGCGCCGAAAGCAACAACTGAACCATCGTAATTCATGATCACGTAACTACCAAACTGAATTGAAGAAGGCCCAGTTATACCGTTGCCCACCTGATTCCAAGCCACCGGTGATGTCCTCGACAAGGAACAGTCGTCTATGTTGGTCTCGCAGTTTGTACCGGTGTAACCAGCCACACAGTTGCAAGTGTAGGAGTTTACACCATCGACACACGTGCCACTGTTCTGACACGGAGCTGCTACACACTCATCAATATCAGTTTCACAGTTTGTGCCAGTGTAACCAGCCACACAGTTACAAGTGTAGGAGTTTACACCATCGACACACGTAGCAGCGTTCTGACACGCAGCTGCCGCACAATCATCAATATCAGTTTCACAGTTAGTACCGGTGTAACCAGCCACACAGTTGCAAGTGTAGGAGTTTACACCATCGACACACGTGCCACTGTTCTGACACGGAGCTGCTGCACAATCATTAATATCAGTTTCACAGTTAGTACCGGTGTAACCAGCCACGCAGTTGCAAGTGTAGAAGTTTACACCATCGACACATGTACCACTGTTCTGGCACGGAGCCGCTGCACAATCATTAATATCAGTTTCACAGTTAGTACCGGTGTAACCAGCCACGCAGTTGCAAGTGTAGGAGTTTACACCATTGACACATGTACCACTGTTCTGGCACGGAGCCGCTGCACAATAATTAATATCAGTTTCACAGTTAGTACCGGTGTAACCAGCCACGCAGTTGCAAGTGTAGGAGTTTACACCATCGACACATGTACCACTGTTCTGGCACGGAGCCGCTGCACAATCATTAATATCAGTTTCACAGTTAGTACCGGTGTAACCAGCCACGCAGTTGCAAGTGTAGGAGTTTACACCATCGACACATGTACCACTGTTCTGGCACGGAGCCGCTGCACACTCATCAATATCAGTTTCACAGTTCGTGCCAGTGTAACCAGCCACACAGTTGCAAGTGTAGGAGTTTACACCATCGACGCATGTAGCACCGTTCAAGCATGAGTTTCCGGGACAGTCGTCTATGTTGGTCTCGCAGTTTGTACCGGTGTAACCAGCCACACAGTTGCAAGTGTAGGAGTTTACACCATCGACACATGTGCCACCGTTCTGACACGGAGCTGCTACACACTCATCAATATCAGTTTCACAGTTTGTGCCAGTGTAACCAGCCGCGCACGTGCAAGTGTAGGTGGTATCACCATTATCTGTGCAGGTGCCACCATTTTGACATGGATCGGGACTGCAAGCTGTGTCCGCGCAGCTTGTGCCAAAAAAACCAGAGTTGCAACCGGTGCAAGTGCACGCCCCGGAAATGCCACCAATGGTCCCCCCGTTGATGCAGTAGAATTTTCCATCACTGCCGTCGTGGGCTACGTCTAAACTTTTACTGCATGGGTCACCTAGGCAGCCTGCACCGCTGAATCCTGTGCTACAAGTGCATGCACAACCTGCTGTGAACCCTGTTATGGTGCCACCAGCAGTGCAGTAAAAATTTCCGTCTGTGCCGTCATCTGTTGGCTCGTCTGTTGCAGTACAGACTTCTTTAGTTTCGCAATTCATAGAAGAAGGACTGTTATAGTAGCCTGTGTTGCATGTGCACTCATATTCACCTTGTGCAATGCTGGTGTCAGTAAGACTGTCTGCACAAGAAGCAGAGTGTACCGCAAGGCAGTTGCCTAAGCCACTATTGGCTGCGCACTCGTCAGAATCTGTCGCACAAAAGGTACCCTCCCAGCCAGCAGCGCAGCTGCAAGTGTAACTTCCACCTCCTGGGACGCATACGGCGCCGTTTAAACATGCGTGTCCAACGCAGTCAGCATGCACATTTTCACAGTTGGTACCGTCAAAACCAGTTCCCGTACAGTCGCATATATAACCTCCACTGGGGTTATTTGAGCAGCTGCCGCTATTCTGACAGGGCTGTGGAATGCACGGGCAGTCGTTTGTTGCACCATTGTTGTACAAATTAGTAGCACCAGTAGCACCTGCATCAAGTGTAGACCAACAATAAACTCCAGTGGAAACTGCTGTGTTGTGGAACATTTGATCAACATTTGTTGCCGCAGTCGTGTCCCAGTGCACAGACAAATCATCGTCAAAAACAGTTGCGTCTAGAAACATTTGCAAAAATCCAGTAGCTGCTGAGGTATCCCAACTCGAAAGGTCACCGTTGAAAGACGATGCTTCATTAAACATATACGAAAAATCGCCAACAATTGATGTGTCCCAACTGGAAATGTCGCCATTAAAGGTGGTCGCTTTCTCAAACATTGATGTCATCTGTGTCACACTCGATGTGTCCCAATTACCAATGTTCTGATTGAACACCTTAGCTTCCTCAAACATTCGCCCCATTTTCTTTACATCTCTTGTGTCCCAATCACCAATATACTGGTCAAATGCCCACGCTTGCTGGAACATAAATTCCATGGTCGTAACAGAGGATGTATCCCAATTTAAAAGTTGTTGGTTGAATCGTATAGCGTACTGAAACATTTTTTTAAAATTTTTCACATTTGAACCAAACCCCCAGTCTAGTGCACACGGTTCGTTGTACATGCACTGCTCTTCATACGCACCTGCTGCAGCGTTGTACCCAATGTTAGTTGTACTAATACCGTAGACACTACAAATAACTTGTGGGGAGAAAACTGGCTGGCCTACACCGGACGTTATTCCAGCTGTATTGTGTCTGCATATTGGCGTCCCAGACGGGCAAGTCGCAGGATCCCACCCGTTAGGACCACCACAATTTCGTATTTCAGCCCGCCAATCAAACTGTGACGTAGGAGCATAACTATCCAAGCAGTGGCTCACGTCAGTGTTGCCGGTGGTTGTTGTATACTTGCCTCTTGGACATAGAACACACGAACCAGGGGTGCCATAGTAATTTTCTTGACAACCTGCAGGACAACTCACTTCGAAACGCGCAGCTGCAACGTTGCAGTGGTTCGAGCACTTAAAATATCTAGTGGTGCCATGAGAAGCTGACAACTCGTCAAGACTAAATACAACTGTCCCACTACTCTGGTACCCTGTGACCGCTGCATTAATATCTGCACTTGCACAATCAGAGGTGGTTGTCTCCTGAATATTATGATTTCCTGTCCATGTGACCTGCACCGGGGTGCCTGGGCAAGCGACAATTTGAGCAAACCCGTAATCAAAAGCTACCGTTGCATAGACCGATTTTAAATTTAGAAACAAGAGCAAAAGCCCCATTATACCCCACATGTTTTTAATAAATGAAAGTCTTCTTATAGTAGTATATTTAAACATTTCCTTTTGATTTATTGTTGTTGATAATTGTGTATCTTACTGCTCGATGGAACGTTTCTTTTGCCTTTCTCCTGCCACACAACCATTCAAATAATTTTTCGCATAAAGACTTGGGAGCAGGCTTGCCATTGACAAAGCGCCCCAGCTGCTCCACAGGTGTTAACTTCTGCACACCCAGTGCTAAAAATCCAACAACAGCCACACCCAGAGCAACCATAACCCAAGTTAAGGCCTGCGCCTGAGGCGCTAATAATTCCAGTTTCTTCTCCAGAGTTCCACAATCAGATCCAATCCAACCATATATGCATTTGCAATGGTAGGTATTAAGTGCAAGGGTGGTTCCGTCTGATGTTTCTGTACAATATCCATTTACACACGGGTTGGGATCGCACTCGTTTGTGTCATTCTGGCATCTTAACCCTTCGTATCCAGGAATACAACTACAATTTCTTGTATTTGGACCAGAAGTTGTATTGCAGAAGGCTGTTCCATTCTCAAAACACAACTGTGGGAAATTTGTATTGTTTGTTGAAATACATTCGTCAATGTCAACCTCGCAGAGATCGCCCTCAAACCCTGGATGGCACACACAGTTTCTTGTGTTTGGTCCGTCATCCGTGTTGCATGAGGCAGTGGTCGCGTTGTTGCACAGTTGTGGAAATGTTTGTGTCGTCTGATTACACTCGTCAATGTCAACCTCGCAGCGCAAACCCTCAAAACCAAGTTTACATGAACAGTTCCTCGTATTTGGTCCGTCACCCGTGTTGCATGAGTCTGTTCCAGTCGTGTCGCACAGTTGTGGAAAGGTTGTTGTCGTCTGATTACACTCGTCAATGTCAACCTCGCAGAGATCGCCCTCGTAACCTAGTTTACATGAACAATTTCTTGTATTTGGTCCATCGTCCGTGTTGCAGAAGTCTGTCCCAGTTGTGTTGCACAGTTGTGGAAAGGTTGTTGTTGTCTGATTACACTCATTAATGTCAATTTCGCAGAGATCGCCCTCGTAACCTGGTTTACAAGTGCAGTTGCGGCTATTTGGTCCATCGTCCGTGTTGCAGGAGTCTGTTCCAGTCGTGTCGCACAGTTGTGGAAAGGTTGTTGTCGTCTGATTACACTCGTTAATGTCTATCTCACAATCTGAGCCCTCGAAACCATCCGTGCAATTGCAAATGTATAATCCAAACCCTATAAATGAATAATTGTTCGAGTCAAAGCAGGTTGCTCCATTAAGGCAGTTGCCAGAACCGCCATTGCATTCGTCTGTGTCTACCAGACAGTCAAGTCCTTCGTATCCCGTTTGCGTGCAGTAAACACACTGTCCGTCCCCGGCTGGTGACTCTGTGTCTGGAGGACATCGCCTGCAGTTTCCAGAATTTAAACTGTTATTACTCGCGTCCCAGGCGTAAGTAAATTCTGGTGTTTCAATATCTGACGTATAGCCATACCCATAATCACAAGCATGGTCAGCACACGCTGCTCTGTGAGACGTTTGGTTGTTCACCATGCCAACTGGACAATTCTCGCACTCGTGGTACCCCTTAGAAAAGTTGTAACCAAGTCCGGGGGCGCACTCGTCACAATGATCCCCAGAAAACTGGTGCATGCAGGTGCAAGTGCAAGATCCAGTAGTACCACCAATAGTACCATTGTTATCGCAGTAGAAATTTCCATTAGTGCCGTCGTCACTTTGAGTTGTTGTGGCATTGCACGCATCTGATGTTGAGCAGTTTTGGTCGCTGTACCCCTGCAGACATGTGCACAGGTAAAACTCACCCGGAGGAATTATAGAAGGGTTACTATTAGAGTCATCACATTGCTCTGCATTCACGCAATTGCCCATTCCACCGTTTGGAGCGCACTCGTCAATGTCAATTTCGCAATTATCGCCCTCATAACCTTCGGGGCAGACGCAGGTGTATGTTCCCTGTCCGTCTGTGCAAGTTGCGCCGTTCTGACAATCTCCAAAACCACCGTTATGACCACAATCGTCGCAGTCTGGTGTGTTAAAACCATCTAGACATGTCTCCCCACTGCAGGGGTCAGGCGTGCAAGTGTCAACACCTGACACACAATGGTGGTCTATGAAATAATTTTCGTAACCTGCGCCAGCTGGTACAAACGTGTATCCATCTTCGCACTCTCCATCTACTGGTGCAACGTCCCAGCAGTAAGTTTTACCAGAATTTACATTATATGAAAAACTCTTAAAAGTCCACCATTCACGCCCAACATCAGACCAGACAGCGTGATTGTTGTAAAAATCAGGAGATCCCAGGGTTGGATTCCCGTCAAACTGAATGCAGGCACGAAACGCAGCAAGTACTCTTAAATCAGTAGTAGTTGCCCACGATGGAAAGTCAGCCACTCCCATATACGGACGAACCTGGCTAACTTGATTATTATAAGAGTATCCGTTTGTGGTTTCTCCTGGCTCCCAGTTCTTATTACAGGCTCCATTATTCATTGAGCTCGTTTTTACATATGTTGACCCCCTGTAATCATCGGCTCCACATGGGGTATCCGCTGAATTGCGCTCGCACCGGTGCCCCTCAAACCCAGAAGGACAAAAGCAATTGTCCTCACCGTACTTGGCAAGCACATCAGCGTCATCAAAGCAAGTCCCACCATTTAGACATTCTTGGTGTCCGCCTGTTCCACAAAGCTCGTTCTGGCAGATTTCTCCGTCGTAACCTGAAACGCACGTGCACACAAAAATACCCAGCGGAATACTCGGATCAGTATTACTTTCAGTGCAACTCCCGCCGTTTAGACACGGACTGGAAGCGCACTCGTTAGTGTCAATTTCGCAGTTAACGCCCTCATAACCTTCGGGGCAGACGCAGGTGTACGTTCCCTGACCGTCTGTGCAAGTGCCTCCATTAATACAAGGGACACTGGATGGAAGGCTTGTAGTATTCACCACACAAGGGTCTTGGTTTGCACCCCACGTCTGTGCCACTCCGTTTAGAACAGGAGGAGGCACGCCTGAACTAGCCATACTACAAACGTTTCCACTCTGATCTGCGTCTGCGTAACACCAGTACTGAGTGCCATAAAGTGGTCCACCCAAAAACGGATGCGAGTCGGGGCAGGGGTTACAGTCGTCACAGTCTGCTGTATTAAGACCATCTAAGCACATAGATGGACTGTTAACGGTGTCAATCTTGCAAAAGTCGTTTCCACAAAAATCTGTTGCAGCCTCACATCTGTGGTGAATAGTGTAGCCAACGTAAGCTCCCGGTGTTTGATATTCAAAGCCATCTGGACAGGCGTTATTAACTGGTCCGTACCTGTCGCAATAACAGCGCCCATTACTGGGATTAACCCAAAATATTTCAGACTCCCACCAATTATACTTGCTAGCGTAATTAATGTCCTGATGAGAGGCACTGCTATCTTGGACAAAGCCGTTGAAAGAATTGCACGCACGGAAGCATTCGAGAGTTCTTAGTGCAGGTGTATTAGCATACGCAGGCATGTCATCACCTGCATAAGGGCGTAATCGATCATCGTAAGTATACCCTATACCCGCATTTCCCTCAGTACAATACTCTATAGGATTTCCAACATTATTCACCTGTTGCACGTAGTATGACCCCCTGTAATCATCGGCTCCACATGGAGTATCTGCTGAATTGTGCTCGCACCGGTGTCCCTCAAACCCAGAAGGACAAAAGCAATCGTCCTCGCCGTACTTGGCAAGCACATCAGCGTCATCAAAGCAAGTCCCACCGTTTAGACATTCTTGGTGTCCACCGGTTCCGCAAAGCTCGTTCTGGCAGATTTCACCGTCGTAACCTGACGCGCACGTGCACACAAACTCCAGAAGCGGAATACTCGGATCAGTATTACTTTCGGTGCAACTCCCGCCGTTCAGACACGGATTGGAAGCGCACTCGTCAACATCGACATTACAAACTTGACCTTCCCATCCAGGTTTGCACACGCAATCGTAGAGATTTGCACCTTGGTAGCATAACCCTTCGTTTTCGCACGGCTGATATGCTGTGCCAGCTGAGCAAAATGTTGTTTCGCAGAAATCTCCAGATGTACCGGCACATCCGCAGTTGTGTGTAATTATATACCCAACTGCATCATCCCCAGACTCTGTTTGGTCTGGGCACGAGCCGTCATAAGCATCTTTGTAGCAAACACACTCGCCTGTTACCGCATTGTGCTTAAATGCACTTGCAGTGAACCAATAGTTGTTTGTCCAGTAGTTTGCTTCTTGCCCAGTACTTGACGGATCTTGGACTGCACCTGCGCCACCCATACAAGCGTCAAAACACCCGTCCAATGTAGTCAGTGTCCCTGCTGCGTATGGGCGAAGAACGCCCTCGTCACTTGAGCCTTTGCACATTGTATACGACGTTAAAGGTGCTAAGCCCGTCTGGGCTGCGTACGTGTTGTGTGACCAACCATTTGTGTTTGCAAGCAGCGAATTAGGAGTTGTCGCCCAAATGTCTTCGTATCTCGTGCAGCCCAGCTCACTGTAATCGACACCAGTGCCAAACAGATCCAATTCAATCGTACAATACAATCCACCCCAGCCGATGTTACACGTACACACAGTCTGATCCGCATTAACAGGGTGAATACTACAGACTCCGTTGTTACATGGGTCAGGGTTACATGGGTTTGCTGCTGTGAGTGCTACGTCACAGTTTTGCCCTTCAAATCCCTCACGGCAAGCGCAAACGTGTTTCACGTCGTAACCTTTGTAATTGTTATTTGATAAATAATCATTTCCATCTGTGTTCAAACAATCAGTGTGATCAGAATTTAATTCCTCTTCGTAGCAATAAGCACGACCTTTATCAGAAGTATGTGAATTGGTAACGGAAACTCTGTGCCATCGCGTAAGATCGTCCCAGTAGCCATCCTCGGAGTAATGGTCATCGTTATTATCCATTTGTGTTTCATTATTGTAATTTAAACACGCTTCCATACCCAACTGGTGGCGTAACTGATCCTCGTGTTCTCCGGGATCAAGATCATTAAAAACATTGCTTCCGTACGCTCTGAGTTGCCCAACGCATTCTTGTTTCGCAAGATTTACACTGTTGCAAGTATTATCGTAACAAAACTGTACACTGTACCCATTAGTTATGTCTTGGCGTTTGCCATAAGTGTATCTGTACTGTGCATCAGAAACACACGGTGATGTATCTGAAGTTTGGCGCTCGCAACGATCACCAAAATACCCTGATGGGCATGTGCAAACTGGTTCAAATCCTGACATTGCGCATGTTCCTCCGTTTTCACACCAACCAGCCGGGCATTGGTCAATAACTCGGCATATGCACTGATACCCATTGCTAGCACCGCCGGGTGAAACGTAACTTCCTGCGCCGCAATCTACAGTTTCGCGATTTGTATCCCAATCACCGTCCGTATCGGCAATCATATAGATACGCCCTTTTGCAACTGATAACGTTCCACCACAACCGTTGCAC
>Ga0206682_10004379_pt1 | contig 11525 bp, 6 predicted proteins | sample M240m12015metaG_FD_155444 | JGI IMG/M metagenome (GOLD analysis project Ga0206682, IMG submission 155444) | Ammonia-oxidizing marine archaeal communities from Monterey Bay, California, United States - M2 40m 12015 | ecosystem: Environmental > Aquatic > Marine > Intertidal zone | place: USA... | reverse complement strand
CGGTGCCTTTTCAGTCCGCGACTTTTCAGTCCGCGACTGAAAAGGCGCTTCGGCCACGACCGCCTGCGAGACGCCGCTCTCGTCAAGCCGGGCGAGCTCCACCTCCCCCTCCGGACCCGGACCGACGCCTAAACCTCCGTCCCCCTTTGATGTCGCGTCCGCCGCCGCGCGAAGCAACGCTTCGACGTCGCCGTCGCGGTTTACGTCGCGCCGTTCCCGCCGTTTACGTTCCCTCTCCTCCCGCCTCTTCTGCATGCGGCGCCACTGGCTGGCGGTCTCCGGCGCGTACAGGAAGCCCAGCGCGCCGCCAAAGGAGGTGAGCGCCGCCGCGCACAGCATCGGGAGCAGGAACGGGAACGTCTCGAACACGGTGTCGCCGAAAACGCCCGGCCAGCGCTCGGCGGGTCTTTGCAGAAAGCCGCCGATGGCGGGCGCGACGCAGGACGCGAAGCCGAACGCCATCGCGAAGATGGAGAACGCCATCGTCTGCTGGCTCTTCTCTGTGGTCTCCCCGACGTACGTCTTGACCACCCCCGCGTTGCCGTTGAGGAGCCCGCTCAGGAACCGACCCGCCAGGCACTGCGCGTAGGTGCGCGCCGTGCCGAAGACGAGCACCGAGAAGGTGCTGTTGCACATGCCGATGAGCATCACAGGCCGCCGGCCTATCCGGTCCGACAGAGCGCCCCAGGCGTAGGAGGAGAGGAGCTGGCCGACGGAGACAGCCGCGCCCGCGGCGCCGACCCACGCGCCGAGGTCCTCCTCGGTCCGAGAGACGCCGTACGAGTCCACCATGAACGGCAGGAGCGGCCACACGATGTTCAGGTTGAACGAATCCACGACGTTCAGGAGCGCGACGACGAAGAAGAAGAACACGGGCTTCTCGCCCTTCGCCTCCAGGGGGGGGAGACGCGGTGTCCGCGGGGGGCGGGAACGATACATGTTCCGGGCGCGTGCCTCGGTTCTGACGCGAGCCGAGCGCCGTGCCTCTCCGTGACCACCCTCCCGCGGTCAACCGTGACTCGACGCGCGCGCGCGAGTGACGTCACGCCGCCGGTATACACGTATTATCTCAAGTCGAGGCGTGTCCCCGAACCCGAGAAATCAGCGCGTCGTCGCGTCGCGGTCACAACGCGTGGCGCCGGTTGGCATGGGGTGAGGGGTGCGTGCCGGGGTCGCAGCGAAGGAGACGTCTTTGGTCAGCGATGGGGGCGAATAAACGGTGTTCGCATGGCAAGGTGAAAGGCAGCTGCGCGGCCTGCAACCTCTGCCCGCATGGCAAGGTGAAATACGACTGCGCGGACTGCAACCCGTGCCCGCATGGCAAGCTGAAACGCAAATGCGCGGATTGCAACCCCTGCCCGCATGGCAAGGTGAAATACGACTGCGCGGACTGCAACCCCTGCCCTCATGGCAAGCTGAAACGCAGCTGCGCGGACTGCAACCCCTGCCCGCATGGCAAGCTGAAAGGCAGCTGCGCGGACTGCAACCCCTGCCCGCATGGCAAGCTGAAACGCAGCTGCGCGGACTGCAACCCCTGCCCGCATGGCAAGCTGAAAGGCAGCTGCGTGGACTGCACTCCCTGCCCGCATGGCAAGCTGAAAGGCAGCTGCGCGGACTGCAACCCGTGCCCGCATGGCAAGCTGAAATACAACTGCGCAGACTGCACCGGCTGCCCGCATGGCAAGCTGAAATACAACTGCGCGGACTGCAACCCGTGCCCGCACGGCAAGCTGAAGAAGAACTGCGTGGACTGCAACCCGTGCCCGCATGGCAAGCTGAAAAGCAACTGCGCGAACTGCAACCCCTGCCCGCATGGCAAGCGGAAAGACAGCTGCGTGGACTGCAACCCGTGTCCGCATGGCAAGCTGAAAAGCAACTGCGCGACGTGCAAGCCGAGACAAAACGTAGAAGTATTACGGTAGATATTCGAGAGGTGATTCGCAATCGACGCGCGCCCTCCGTTCTCGCCGGTTCTCGCCGCGCCGCGCGCTTCGACATCGCGTGGCGTCGCGTGCCGACGACCCAAACGTCACATCCATTCCGCCTCACTCCTTGTTGACGTTCCCCAGCAGCGACATGCCGGACCTGTCCTCCACCTCCTCCCACCCCGGTCCGCTGCGCGGGTTCGGCTTCGCCTTTCCGAGCAGGTCGTCGCGGCACATGATCATCTCGAGGTTTTCGTCGGAGATGTCGGCGCTCTGCGGCACGCCGTCCTTCTCGTCGACGTCGCCGCGCAGAAGCGCGATTAACTCATCCGTGCTCACGCCCCCGCCGCTGGCTTTCTTGCGCCCGCCCTTGAGCGTCGCGTCCGCCTCCTTGCCGATCTCCTGGCGGAAGTTGCCCTTGGTGATCACCAGCTTCTCCAGCGCGAGCTTCGAGTTGGCGCGGCTCAGCATCTTGCCCTCCACCGAGTGCGCCGTCGCCAGGCGGAGCACGTGCACGGGCTTGGTCTGCCCGATGCGGTGGCACCGGTCCATCGCCTGCATGTCCTGGTGCGGGTTCCAGTCGCTGTCGTAGATGATCACGGTGTCCGCGGCGGTCAGGTTGATCCCGAGCCCGCCCGCGCGCGTCGATAACAGAAACACGCCGTACTCGGGGTCGGTGTTGAACAGGTCCATCTGCGTCTTGCGGTCCTGCCACTGCACGGACCCGTCGATGCGGCACACCTTGAAGTTCCCGCCTCGCTGTTCGAAGAAGCTCTCGATGAGGTCCAGCATGCGCGTCATCTGCGAGAAGATGAGCACTTTGTGCCCTTTCGCGCGGAGCTTGGTCATGAGGCGGTCCAGCAGCCGGAACTTGCCGCACTGCGCCACGAGCTCGTCCGCGCTCGGGAACATGATGGACCCGTCGAGGCCGCCGGAGATCAAATCCGGGTGGTTGCAGTTTTTGCGCAACTGCATCAGCATGTTGTTCAGCGCGGTGGCGCCGACGGGCGCGGACCCGCCCGAGATCTTCTGCAGCATGTCCCCGATGGTCTTGTCCACCAGCGCGTCGTTGAACTTCCTCTGGGTCTCCACCATGTGCGCGTACAGCACGATCTCTTTCTTGCGCGGCAGGTTGGTCTCCACGTCGCCCTTCAGGCGCCGCAGCAGGAACGGCTTCAGGATGCCGTGCAGCTTCTCCACAACTTTGACGCGCTTCGAGGCGTCCTCGTTCGACGCGTCCTCCTTGTCCTCGAAGTCGAACCACCCCTGGAACTGGCTCAGGCTGGTGAAGACGTCGGGGAGCAGGAAGTGCAGCAGCGACCAGAGCTCGGGCAGGGAGTTCTGTAGCGGCGTGCCGGTGAGCAGCAGCTTGTTGGCGGTGGGGATGAACTTGAGTTCGCGGATGAGCTTGCAGTCGAAGTTCTTCAAGCGATGGCCCTCGTCCACCACCAGGTACTTGAAGTTGTACTTCTGCAGAAACTTGCGGTCCGCCATCACGATCTCGAACGACGTGACGATCACCGGGAAGTCGTGCGTGATGGGCTGCGACGTCGGCAAACGCTTCGAGCGAATCTCCGCGCGCTCCTGTTTCGACCCGTGGTACAGCACCGCCGGGAACTCCGGGCAGAACCGGTTGAACTCGTTGATCCAGTTGCTCAGCGTGGACAGAGGGCCGAGGATGAGGTACGGGCCGAGGATGCCTTTGTTCCTCAGGTGGCTCAAAAACCCAATGGTCTGCACAGTTTTCCCCAGACCCATCTGGTCGGCGAGGATGCCGTTCAAACCGTTCTGGTACAGCGCCACGAGCCACCGCACGCCTTTCAGCTGGTAATCGCGCATCTCCACGGTCATCATCGGCAGCAGCTTTTTCGTCTCGCTCAGTTCGTCGCCATCCGCGTTCGCGCCGCCGCCGTCGCCGCCCTTTCTCCGAGAAGCACCCGGCGCGTCTCCCTGCTTGGCGCTCTTCTTCTGTTTCTTACGCGCGCGCTCCGCGTGCGTCTCCTCGTCCAAGCCCTCCATCTGCTCGGAGAGGAACTGGGAGTAGATGGTGGTCTGGTTGAGCAGGTCGTTGAGGTGCGTGAACTTCTGCTCATCCAGGTCGACGGGCTTCTAGCGCGGGTTCACAGGCAAAGAGGGTCACGGGAGAATGGTCGTGGGTCAGTCTTCACGCGTTCAGTACCTATCGACGAATGTGGTGGAGAACATCCATCGACCGTCGACAGACGCCGCCTCCGAAGCGTCGAGCTTCGAGCCTCGCGGGAAGGCTCGCGTCTCGAAAAAGGTCTCTTCTGAAAAGACGCTTCTTCCGAATCACGCGCGTAAAAAAGCCGAAACGCTGAGAGACGCGACGGGACCGCGCGCGTGGACGCGACCGAGATCTGGGGCTGAGCGGTCCGCGCGGCGGGCGGCGCGCGCGCGCGCCGGGAACGCGCGCGTCTCGTCTGAGTCGCCGCGGGATCGTGAACGCCGGTCGATTCGAGCGCATCGCGCGTTCCCCGCGCCGCGCGGTTCGCGTCACGCGCGTCGGCACCGAAACTGCCGGCGTCGTCGCCCACGTGGATGCGAGCGCGGAAAGGAAAACCATCGCGGCGGTGTCGCGATCGCGCGAGCTGTCGTACCTCTGTCTTGCTGGCCTCCTCGGCTTTCTTGCGCTCCTCGCGCAGCTTCTGCTCCTCCTTGAGCACCTTGGCGTCCACCAGCGCGAGGGATTCCTCCTCGGCGTCCGGCAGGTCCGCGGGGACCCCGCCCTTGGCGGCGTGCGCCTCGCCCTCGGGCTGCGTGTGTCGGATCGAAGTGGGCGGGAAAGGGGAGCGGCGCGAAAGTCTCGGCGAAACGGCGACGTTCGCGGCGGAATCGCACGCGCGATCGCCGCGGATGCGCGCGGGAAATCGCGGGAAGGCTGAGACACGCACCTCGACGTTGACCTCAGCCATGGTTGCGCGGAGGGTGCGTGCGGTGAACGGCGGCACGCGCTCGGCGCGATTTGAAAGCCGCTCGGCAAGTCGTCGAGAGAGACCAGCTGTCGACCGGAGAGCGTTCGTTCGAAATCGCGGTTCGTGGGCCCAAAAGACGCGCGTGGCAGGTTAAACCTTTTCCGTCGGAACACACGCGCGCGCGTTCCGAACGATCTCGAGCGCCAGCCCCCACACATCCGTCGACGCGCGCGCCACGCGGTCGACCCCACCGACGCGTCCGTCTTCGTAGACGCGGCGCCGCGACCGGAGGCCTCGCGACAGCCACGGCGTCTTCGCGCGCACCCCGACGGACGCCGTCGCGCGCCTTCTCGGTTTGATTTTTTCGAGTCGTTCGTGAACGGCAGCAAGCGGGCGTCGCGGAGTCGCTCGGCACGTCACGATGGCGGACAATCCGTTCGAGGAGAAGGGCGCGGCGAACCCGTTCGCCGAGCCCGGCGCGCGCGGCGGCGCGAGCGGGGGCGACGACTTCCGCAACCCCTTCGAGCAGCCCGCCGCGCCTTCGCCCGCGGGGAGCGTGCCCGCTGGCGGGAGCGCGTACGAGTCCGAGCCCGCGCCCACCTCGACGTTCGGCGCGTACGATACCGGCGCGTACGGGGGCTCGAGCGGCGCGTACGCCGCGTCTCCGGCGTCCGCCGCACCCTCGGCGTTCAACGTGCGTCCCCGCCCCACCCCGTTTCTCCGGAGCGCGAGCGCCCGCGCGTCACCTCGAGAAATCTCACGTCATCGTCCGTCATCGTCTCGTGTTTCCACGCACGCGCCAAAATTTTTTGCGTTCACGTTTTTTTTTCAGGACGCGGCGGACCGGCGCGACCGGCGCCGTTCGCGCCTTTCCATTCGCCTTCGCTGACCTCAATCGCTGACCTCAATCGCTGACCTCGATCGTCCACGGTACGCACACTTCGCACCACACTCTTTCCGCAGCCTCCCCCCGTTCCCGGCGGCGGCGAGGCGTCGATTCGCGTCCGCGAGCTGGATGACCGCGAGCGCGTCCTGGACGCGCGCGAGCGCGAGTTGGCGCGCCGGGAAGCCGAGCTCCTCGCCAACGGCGGTTTGCGAGAAAAGAATTACCCGTTCCCCGGGGTGTTCGTGTTCACGTACCACTCCATCGAGGAGGAGATTCCGGAGCAGACAAGACCGGTGGTGCGCATGGCGCACTACTCGTTCATCATCACGGTCGTCGCGCTGTTCTGGAACTTCATCGCCGCCACCGCGGCGGCGTTCAAATTCGGCGCCATGGGCGGGTGGTTCATGAGCGTCATCTACCTGGGCGCCGGAGCGCCGCTCGCGTGGTACCTGTGGTACCGCCGCTTGTACAGCGCGTGCAAGCACGACAGCGCGATCGGTTTCCTGTGGTTCTTCATGGTGTACCTGGTGCACATCGGCTTTTGCCTCTACGCGTTCCTCGGTATGGGCGCCGCGGAGTACTCGACGACGGGCGTGGAGAACTGGCAGAAAGCCGCGAAGGGCTCCGCTCCCGTCGGGTTCATGTACCTCGCCGGGATGATCCTGTTCTTGATCGACACCCTGGTTTCCATAAACACCATCCGCATGGTGTACTCCACGTTCCGCGCGGGGGGGCACACGTTCAAGGAGGCGCAGGAGCAGGCCAAGCGGGACGCCGTGCGCAACGCCGCGCAGAACGCCGCGTAAGACGCGGCGTCGTTTCGTAAACGCGAGAGGACGCGCGGAGCGAGAACGACGCGTCAGTCTTATAAATAGCGCGCGCGCGCGTGTACATACGAGAACTTCTAAAAGTAGTACGTACTTTCAATAAACTAGCACGTCCGCAGCGGTTCCTCCCACTGCGTTTCGTACCGCTCCTCCTTGGCGAAACGGTACACCTCGAGCTCGCCCGCCATCAATCTCCTGAGCTCGCGCATCTCCCTCTCGTCCCGCTTGTACGCGTCCAGGCGTTTCGTCTTGGCGTCATCCATGCGCGCGCGCGATCCGTTCCGGCGCGCGTTTTCAGCCTTGGCCTGCGCCGCCGCCGCCGCGTCGTTCGCGCCCGCCGCGTGCTCGGCGCCGATGTCGGCGAAGTCCGGTAGCGACTCGCGCATGTGCTTCAGCCCCCCCTCGAGGTCCTCCAGCAGCAGGAAGCGCATGCACGGACTGGCCAGGTTGCGCTTCGCCGCCTCCACCGCGCAGTGCGAGTCTGGCGCCGCGCCCGGCGCGAGCACCTCCACCATCCCGCCCACGTCTCGGTAAAACTGCGTCGGGGACGCCGGGCACCCGGTTTCGAGGTACCCCTTGCTTTGCGCCTCGTTTCGCCACTCCTCCGTCCACGCGCCCATGTTCTCGCTGCCCTCCAGGCAGGCGTACTGGTAGAAGGACATGAACTTCTCCCAGGGGTCCCGTAGGACGGTCAGGTAGGCGCAGGGCGCGTCCACCATGTCGCACGCGCCCATGGACAGCGAGCCCTTGGAAACCGCGCGGTAGCCGCCTTCGTAGCTCGCGCGCATGCCCGGGCCGGTGAATTGCGGCGTCGCCGTGGACGCGCCCAGCTCCGCGTCGGCGTCGCGCTCGGCGTCGCCGAGGAAGGCACTGAAACGCGCGCCCGTTTCGTTCGCCTCCGGAGGTACATTCTCGCGGCCGGCGCGTTCCTGCGCCAGTCTTTGAATCGCCGCGCCCCGCTTGCCCCCCTCCACGTAGCGCCAGGCGACGTTGGCGAAGGACGCCTCGGTCATGTCCACCAGCGGCTTCGTGTTCCACGTCTGCACCAGCGCCTGGTCCCAGCGCGGGTCCGGGCCGCCCAGCCGCGCCTGCCGGCGCGTCTCGGAGGCGTGCAGCAGGCTCTTGAAGTACGTCCCGCCAGCCTTGGGGACGTGCACGAAGTGGTAGAAGTACGCCGTGCCCGGGCGCGTCGCCGCGAAGAACTTGCGCGTCAGCGCTCCGGACGCGGCGACGTCGACGGTTTTTCGTTGTTTTTCGTCACCGACGCTTCGCGCGTCTCGCGCTTTTTGTAGACTTGCTTCGGAACGCGGCAGGCGGTAGGGCGCCTCCACAGCACCCGTGTACTTGGGGTCGCCGGCCATGCAGTCGTAGAACTCCTTGCGCCACTGCGCGTTCGCCTCGGGGTCCTCGCGCCCGGTGAGCGGGCCCGCGCCGCCGCGCGCGCCCAGGCCCGGGCGCGCCGAAGCCGGGTCCAGGAAGGCGCCGCCCACGGTTTTGTGCCAGCACGACTGCGTCGGCGCGACGAACGTCTGGCACGATCGATCGTCCCCTTCGTACTTCTGGCATAAGGATTCGTCCCTGTGCGGGCCGCCGTCGTGACGCGCAGATTGCTGCTCGCACTTTGGCGTTCCGAAAGAGGGCTTCTCTTCGGGAATTTCCTTCCGAGTCGCCTCCTCCGCCTCCGCCTCGTCGCTGCGGAACAGAAGCGTGGGCGCGGTGGACGCTTCCGTCTCGGTCGCGTCTTTGAGCGGAATCGCATCGCGGCTCGTCGCGAGCATCGCGTCGCCCAGCGCGGCGGCGCGGAACGTCCGTTCGTGATCATCCATCGGCGCCAGTTCGTCCTCGTAGCTCTGCGGCTCGAGCCGTGGGTCCGCGCGGGTCCGCGCGCCCAGCGCGCCGACGTCGTAGTCGCGGGTATCGAACTCGACGTCGCGTTTTGGCGTTTTTTCTTCGTCTCCATCCTCCTCCTCCGCGTCCTCCTCCGACTCGTCCTCGTTCGGCTCGGCGCGCTCGTCTCCCCGCTCGGGCGCCTCGCCGGTGACCGCGGAGCGCCACGCGTCGGCGTCGTTCCAGGAAACCGTCGAACCGTCGTCCACGTCGCCGGCGTGTCCGGCGTCGTTCGACCGCTCGTTCCGCGACGAACGGCGAAGGCCGAGGCCCGTCACCGCTACCTCATCCCCAAAGACGCCGCCGTTCGCTAGCAACTCGTCCGAGGGGCGCAGCAAGTCGTCCAGGTAGTGGTCCGACTGCGCCGGGTCGTATGCCTCCTCCGCGCGGCGCGCCTCGTCAAGCGCGCCGTCGCCGGCGGAGGCGTCGGCGTCGAACGCGTCGGTCCACGCGACCGCGCCCTCGTCCGAGTCCTGCGGGTCATCTGCGTCGCCGCCGGCGGCGCTGACGAAACTCGAAACCAACTCGGCTTCGGGTTTCTCGTCCCAGGCCAGCGCTGATTCCGCGCCCTCCTCCACCCCGAGCCGCGAGCGGAGCTCCTCGTTGAACACGTACGTGGGGACCTCGGGCGCGTCCCAGGGAACCGAGCCGTCGGGGTTCACGGCTCGAGGCTGGGAGCTCGGGCGCGGTCGCCCTTCGGAACCTTCGGGAGACGTCTTCCGTGAATCGAATCGGCGATTCGAAACGACCCCGCCTTTTTCTGTCGCCAAAAGCGCCTCCAGCACCTCGCGCACGTCTCGGGGCGCGTCCCACTGGATGGACCCGTCCTCGTTGAGCGCACGCTCGAGCGTCTCGAGCCGCGCCGCTTCCGCCTCGTACCGCGCCTTCGCCTGCGCCTTCGCCCGCGCCTCCTCCTCCGGCGACGCGAACGCGCGCCCGGCCGCGAGGTCCGCCTCGTAGGACTCGACGTCCGCGCGAGGGTAGGCGTCGGCGCCGAGGCTCGCCATCAGCCCGCCGGCGCGCGCCGCCGCAACCTCCTGCTCCGTCATTTCCTTGTCCCTCTTTTCTCGCGGCCGCGCGTTGAGTAGCGCGGACGCGTCGTCGTAGTCGGCGCCGACGAACGCCTCGCGGAACTCGCGCTCGGACGAAACCGCCGCGGCTTTCTTCTCCGCGCGGTTCATGGTCTTCTTCGCCCGCACGTCGCCCAGCCACGCGTCGTCGTAGTCGCCGCCGCGCGCCGTGCCGCGCGCCCGCGCGTTCTCCTGGCGCGCCGCGTCCGCGAACAGTCCCTTCCCTCTCTTCCCTCTCTTCGTTCGCGCAACTTTTTCCGCGTCGGTCGTTTCCGTTTTCGTTTCCGTCTCGGGACTCGAAGCGTCGTCGGTCGTCGTCGCGTTTTCCCCGCCGTCCGCCTCGAGCCGTCGCCACCGTTCCTCGTCGGCCCGCCGCTTCGCTCGCGCCGCCTCCGCCGCCTTCGCCGCCGCCGCGTCGGGCTCGCGCGGCTTCAGCGCGCCGTCGTTGGCGGACGCAGGCGTGCTCCTGTCGCCCCACGCGCCCGCGCGCACCACGCGGTCGTGGTACGGGTAGTACGTGGACGTGCCCGCGCTCGCCTTGCCGATCGCCGCGACCTCGTCGGAGGTGGGCCGGCGCGGCCTCGGAGGCGCGGACGGCGCCGACGGCGCGGGCGGTTTCGGGGGCGGCGCGTACGCGACGTCCCAGGAAACGGACCCGTCGTTGTCGTAGTTCTCCTCGTACTCGTAGGTTTCCGAGGTTTCCGAAGTGTCAGAGTCGTCGTCGGACGACGCGTCGTTTGAAGCGTCGCCGGAGTCATTATTCGCTTTCGGTCGATCGACCGGCGCGTCCCCCAAAGCCGCGGCGTCGAAGCGCCGGTCGCGAAGGCTCCGCTCGCGCGCGGCGCCGAGACGCGTTCGGTCCCGCGGCTCACCGGGAATCCCCGACTCGTCCCCGTCCCCGTCCCCGAGGCTCGAAAAAGCGGCCGGCATCTCGTACTCGTACGGCGCGCGCTCCCACTTCTGGAAACGAGAAGGCTTCTTCGCGGGTAACGCGGGGGCGCTCCGAAGACTCGGGATCGACCCCGCGCGTCGCGTCTCGGCAGACGCCGAGAGGGGGGTCGCCTGGGGGGCAGCCCCGGATACGCCGCGCGCCGCGCCCCACGCGCCGCGCTTGCCGTCCCGCAGGCTGAACGCCGAGTCGTCCGCGAGGTCGAAGGCGGTGGCCCAGCGGCCCTCGTGGCTCTCGCCGAGTCGCGCGCGATCGTCGGACCCGCCGAACGCGGCGACGCCCGCGAAGTGACCGAAGACGTCGCCGGAGACCGCGGCGACGCCCGCGAGCGCGCACGCGCCTACGGCGGCGACGCGCACGGCGGTTCGCGCCGCCGAGGACCCGCGTCCGTCGACGTCGCGAACGTCCGCGCCGCGCGACGCGGAGGCATCCTTCACGAGGAGCTCGTCCGTTTCCGAAGATCCCCGCGTGGCGCCCGACGCCGTGGGGGCGGGGGCCATCGCGCGAACGAACGGCGCGATGCCCGGCGCGCTCGTTCTCTGCCGCGAAACGCGAGTGACGCGAACGCGCGCGTTCGAACGCGTGCCTGAGACGCGCGCCTCGCTGTGCCCGAGAGGACGAGTCGAGGTGGTTATTGAGCGCTCGAAGCATCGCGTTGCCGTTTTTTGGTGTTACTTCCTTTTATCCAGACTAAATGCTCAGTGATTGAACGTTCCACAAAAGGCCAACACCCACCGATTTCGGAAGCGAGAGCGGGTCGAGACTGTTTTCCTCTCCGTCTCGAGACGCACGCGGCGCCTGTGGCCAGAACGCAGGACGCGACGGTCCCGGCGGAGGCGATGGGTGACCGAGCCGCGGCGACGCAAGCCGATGAGCGGTCGACGCTCCTGGTACGGCTCCTCGCACGGATACCTCCACGCGCTCTCGGGGGAGACGCTCCGTCGCGCTCGATCTCCCTTCCGTCTCGTGTCGTCCGAGGGATGGCCATTTCTCAACACCTGCCTGACCGCTCGCCCCCCTTCATCCCCGCTCTCCCAGGCCTCGACGT
>Ga0206682_10004377_pt1 | contig 11528 bp, 3 predicted proteins | sample M240m12015metaG_FD_155444 | JGI IMG/M metagenome (GOLD analysis project Ga0206682, IMG submission 155444) | Ammonia-oxidizing marine archaeal communities from Monterey Bay, California, United States - M2 40m 12015 | ecosystem: Environmental > Aquatic > Marine > Intertidal zone | place: USA... | reverse complement strand
CCGCGCCTCCCTCGCTCCCGCCGAACAGAAGCCTCGCTCGCGCCGCCGCGGTCCTCAAGTCCGGATCCGTATCCGCGACGGGACCGGAGAGCCGTTCGAGAATGCCCACGAGCATAGCGGCGGTTGAGCCGGAAGCCTCCAGCTCCAATTTCGCCAGCGCCGCAGTCACCGCCGCCGCCGCCGCCGCGGCGCCGACCGACCCGCCGCGCCCGCTCGCCGCGAGCGACGCCGCGGGGGAGAGCACGGACGCGATCGCCGGCGTGGACTTTGCCACCGCCGCGATGTTCGAGTCCGGCGTCACGCGCGGCGGGGGTTCCTCTCGCCGCGGAGGTTCCACCGCGACGAACTTCCTCTCTTCGCCGACAACCTTCTTCGTCTCTTCGCCGTCCAATCGCGTCTTGACCGTGGAGTCGTAGTCCGCATCCTCCTCGTCGCTGTCATCGTCCACCGCATCGCGTCGCTTATCTTCATCGGTCATCTTCGGGGGGCCCGCACCGGGTTTATTGAACCGTTTCAGCGTGCCGTCGCCGAAGTCCCAACTCGGGGCGGAGGCTTTGTGATTTTGAACAGTACTCGCCCTCGTATCCTCCGCGGTCGCGTTTGAAGGGCTGTCATTCATTTCGCTCGTCGATGCGACGCGTGTCTCCCCACGCATGCGTCGCGTGACTCTGTCCACGAGCTCGTCGCATCGCTCGGGCGCGTCGGCTATGAACCTGTGGTTAACGAGCTGCGCGGCTCGAGGCCGTCGGTCCGGGTCCTTCTGCAGGCACGACGCGCAAAACTCTTTAAACTCAGCTGAGAACGACGCACCCTCCAGCCGCGGTGGCGGGTTCTTGGGTATGAAGAAGAGGACCCGCATGGGGTGCAAGTCGCTGTAGGGCGGGGTGCCGTTCGCAGCCTCCATCGCGGTGATGCCCAGCGACCAGATGTCGCACTTGGAATTGTACCCGTCTGATTCGTGCGCTTGGATGACCTCTGGGGCCATCCAGAATGGCGTGCCCGTGAACGTCCGCCGCTTGTTCCCGCCCAGCGTCTGCGTCAGGGTCCCCGCGACGCCAAAGTCCGCGAGCCGGATCTCGCCCGCGCCGGTGAGCAGCACGTTCGCGCACTTGACGTCCCTGTGAATCTTCCCCTCGCCGTGGAGGTAGTCGAGCGCGTAGAGGAGATCGCGGCAGACGACCGCGCACGCGGACTCCGGGAGCGGGCCGCCGAAGGCTTCCGAGATGAGGTCCGCGACGCTACCGCCCGCCATGTACTCCATGGCGATGGCGAGCCGGGTGGACCCTGGGTCGAGCCAGCAGCCGAGGTACTTGGTCACGAACGGCGAGGAGCACTGCATCAGGTACGAGATCTCGCGCTGGATGTCCTCGACCTCGTCCTCCGCTTCCTCCAGGTCGACGAGCTTGACCGCGACGACATCGTCGGTGAGCTTGTCGCGCGCGGTGTGGACGTCACCCGCGCTGCCACGGCCGATCCGCGGGCCGAGCTCGAACCTCTCGCTCGTCAGCGCCATCCCAAAATTGTGTGAAGCGAATCGTTTAGCAGCTCGCTGGTTATGAAATATTCACCAAGCGTTTCTATCTCTACTCATCTCGTCTCGTCTCGTCCACAATAAAACCTCTCCTCCGTGTTACCAGTCGAACTTCTTGAGCGTGGCCTCCGCGTCCATCAGGTCCTTCGCCGTCTTCTTCCGTCTGTAGAAGATGGGGCAGTCCCTGCTGGTGCATAGCACGTCCTGGTGGAGCGACCCCTGGCACCGCTGGCACTGCGTCCACAGCCGGTTAAAGTCCCGCTCCAGCGCGTTCACCGAGTTCAACGCCTTCTGCAGGTGCTCGGGCTCCTTGGCGAGGCAGTGCGTGCACAGCGCGGTGCTCTGTTTCTCGTCCGTGATGGAACTCCTGCACCCCACGCACGACAGGCGAACCTTGGCGAAGGCCATGATCCCGCCCGCCTTGGCCGTCGGCGTCGGCATGGCGATGGTCCGCGTGTGGTCACCCTTCAGCAGCTCGCTCTCCGCCTTGTCTTTGCCCATGATGGGCTCGAAGATGCGCAGCAGAGGGTTGGCGAGGAAGTGCGTGAGGTAGTGGTGCGAATCGATCGGTATGTTGTTGTCCATGGCGAAGATGGGATCTTCGGATTTTTCGTAAGATTTCGCGTTTTTGGGTCCCTTGATCATGACGTAAGCCACGCGGTCTCCGACGACGGGGGCGGTGACCGGGTCCCTCACGGCCATCTTCTTGGCGAGCTCGACGTGCGGTGCGTTGATGGCGTAGTCCTCGGGCGCCTGCGAGAGGGACTTGGTGATGACCAGCAGCGACATGTCCAGCTTGTTCATGAGAAGGTCGGAGATTGTGTTTTTGACGTAGGACACCGCGCCCTTCGGGTCGCGGTGGATGAGAATCTTCTCCAGGCAAGCCTCGATGACCTGCCGCACCATCAGGCAGTTATCACGCCTCACAGTCTCGATCCCCTTGGTGTCCATGTAGTCGTACTTATCCGGCTTTGTCCACAGCAAGCCCGCGTAGCGCTTCTTGCTGATGAGCAGGTACGGAAAGTAAACCTTCTCAAACTCCAGCTTGATGGGCTTGATGAACGTCGCGCTGACGTACTCCGCAGCCTCCTCGCCCAGCTTCATCGCCTCTTCAAGCTCCGGGACGTTGAACTTGATCATGACCGAGTCGGTATCTCCGTAGATGACGTCCGCGTTCGCCTTGTACCCGTTCGCCGTCGTGTACCTCGTCTCCACCATCTCCTTGGTGTGGTCAATCATCTCGCGGCCAAACGCGGTAGTCGACGATGAAATCTCGAGGCACGGGAGCGCACCGACGGTGGCGCCGGTGAAACCGTAGACGGAGTTGGCGCTCACCTTGAGCGCCAGCTGTCGGCCGTCGAGCACCGCTTTTTCCAAGGGATCCTGCGCCTTCTTCAAGTCCGCCTTGGCGCGCTTACGCGCGGAGAGCAGCTCGTTTAAAATCTCGGGGAGGATACCCTTCTCCTTGTGGCTCTTGACAAAGGTATCGCCGCACGGGGTCCGCGTGATGTCCTCGGGGGCCAGGAACTGCACCTTATCCCGCGGCACGAGTGTGCTGTAGCACAGGTTGTGCGCCATCATGATGGAAGGGTACAGGGAGGCGAAATCGAGCGTCGCCACGGGCATCTCGTAGTAGCCAGCCTTGGCGTCGAGGACGGTGGCGCCCTCGTACGCGACGCCGCCGTCCGCCTGCTCGCCGCCGCCCTTCTTGGCCATGTGCGGGACCAGAAGCCCGCGCTGCTTCGCCTTGCGAAGAATCTGCGACAGCACCTTGATGGACTGGCCTCTGGACAGGAGGAAGGAGAGGGGCACGCCGGTGACCCTCGCCATCTCGATGTAGTTGTACATGTACATCAGCTTGTCCAGGAGTCTCTGCGGGAGGTAGGCATCCTTGAGGCAGTACACCGCGAGGCGGCGGCGGGTCTCGGCGGTGCCCGCCTGCAGCTCGCTGATCGCGCTGTGGTGCACGTCCTCCTTCTGCTCTCCGAGAAAGTGAGCGGACACCGCGTTGAGGGAATAGGACGAGAGCTTGTGGTCCCTCTGCACAGCCTGGAGGAGATCGAACTGCACGCGGCCCTCGATGGTGATCTCCTTGCTGTCCCTGGTGCCGTACGCCTTGGACGAGAACGTGGTGTCCTTCATGCGGAGCTTGCTGCCGATCATGCGGCCCCAGTAAGGGAAATCCTCAACGTTGAGCCGTTCCGCTCGGTTGATCAAGTACGGGAAATCAAAATTCACGATGTTGTACCCGATGAGCAAGTCCGGATCCGTGGATCGCAAAAACTTACCCCACGACCTTAAGAGCTCGCGCTCATCCTTGAACGATAGCACGTCCGCGCCGACGATGGGCGCGCACGTGTCGAGGGTCCAGATGGCCTTGATGATCGGCCTATCGTCGCCCTGGCACGTCACCATCGTCGCGATCTGGATAACCGGATCGTAATCGGCGTCCGGAAAGTGCCCCTTACGGCCGGCGCACTCGATGTCCACGGAGAGGATACGAAACGGCGCCAGCTTGCTGTACTGGCCCTCCGGTGGGTGCGAGATCACCTTGTCGTACACGACGTCGATCTCGTACTGGCACATGCTCTGCTTCTGGGATTCGCGGATTTTGTAGCCACCCGCGGGGAGCTCCAACCAGTTCCCGCCCACCACTCCGCCGTCCACCATGAACCTCAAGGTGTACAGCACGTTCGACTCGAACGTCTGGAACGTCATGGCGGAGGCGTACAGGCCGGGGACCATGACGCCCTGCTTCTCCATGATCCCGCGAGCGGTGGCTACCATGTTGGGCAAGGTGACCGTCACCTTGACGAAGGTGCTCGTCTTCCCCTCCTGGAAGTACATGAGCGACTGCTTATCGCGGACGAGCTCGATGGACCTGATGAACGTGCCGTTGCCGCGTTGGTGTCCGCCGCGCTGGTTCGCGGCCATCGAGTTGTTCAGCGAGGACCGGAATCCCTCGCACTGTTCGTCTTTGAAGGTGTCGGGAACCTTGGCGTAGAAGTAGGGCTCGAAGCCGTGCACGTGGACGCACACGCTGTTCCCGCCGGCGGTGACGCCGAAGATGCGGAGCCTCGCGGCGTCGCCCTGTTGTTTACGGCCCGGTCCGAGCATGGCGTGGGGTTCTCCTATGACGTAGTCGATGTCGAGCTGCTGGAAGCAGAGGTTGTCCTTGGAGGCGTCGAGGGCCGGGGCGGGCTTGCGCTTCCAGTGCTCCCTCTCCGCGTCGTTCGTGACGTTCACCTGTGTACGTACGGGACGGATAGACGAGAAGCTGAGTGTTTGGTACGTGGAGAGGACTTCGCGTGCGTGGGATGCGTATGAGACGCGGTTGAGATGGCCGCGGTTTCGTTTGAAAAAAAGAGGGCACCGATCGATCGACCCCGTCGCGCACCTTCTGGTCCATGACGTCGTTGAGGAAGACGTCGTCGTCGTCGGGGTCCTCGTACTCCTCGGGCAGCTCGGGCTCCGCGTCCATGAGGTCCGCGGACGGGCCGCCGTACGCTTTCTTGCTCGAATCAGGTCCCTCGCCCTCGCCCGGTCTCTTCACGCCGCTCATGGTGTTCGCACTCAGATCGCGCGGGCTCTCCGATGTTTTTTTCAAACGCTACGCTCTCGGTCACGCTTCCACCCGTGAACGAGGCCTTCACCGTTCGGTTCGAAAGCGGTCGAGGGGCTTCCTACACGACGCTTCGCTGAAGTTGGGTCTCTCGCGCGCGACTCGTGGGTTGGTACCACACCGACGCGTGCCAGAGTGGGTCTCTCTCAGCGTCCGATGGAGGAGGCCTTCCACGAAAAAGTGTTCCGATACCAGCCAAATGTGATAATCTGGTTCTCGGCGATTCAAAGCGCTGGAGAACGCTGGAGAGAATTGCTGGAGAGCGCCAGCGCCATATAAAAAGCAGGAGAGCGCCAGCGCCAAAAGAAAAAGAAGTTTCTCACCGAAAAAGCTGCCCCGTCCCTGACCACAGGAGCAGTGCTCGGCAGAAGTCTATTCGCGCAATAAATATCTACGCGTTCCGTTGTGACTGAAAACGCTGTGCGAGCGTCTCTCCCGAACCGCAATCGCAAACTCAATCTCTCCGCACCCACTCTCGCTGATATTCTTTTTTGCAATGCGGAAACGTGGGATGACTGGGCGATGGGTCTGGGTTAAAAATCCCGAGCTGGAACACGGCGAGCCTCAGAACATCAATCGGTTCACCTTGCTCCAATGAAAACTGTTCCCCGTGTGGCGTTCCCGCACCTGATTCGCCAGGGTGTCGCAGATTTTTCGGCCCAAAGGTCCAAAGGGAGGCTGTTTGTTCATAGAGCCAGGCTGGTTTGCCAGTCTCAAACTCGTCCTTTCATCACGGCAGAGTTCACCGAGGACAGACACCGCACTTTGCACATCGCGCCTCACGACGGACGTGGGCGGGAAGACCACGGTAGCCGGGTAGGGAAGGGTCTCTAGACGGGTTACTTTGGGGTAGAACCTAGGGGAGGACACTCGCGGCTGTCAGCGCGCGTGTCTTCGCACGGTCGCGGGTCCTCGCGGTGGGCGTCGTCTGAGAGTTCCGAAAGGTGCGCGAAGCAGGGACCCATCATCGGCTTTTTTTCTTTTGTTCCCGCGTGGGCCCGATTTTCACGGCGGGGTGGCGCGTGTTCTACGCTCGCGGCGACGGATTGGGAAGGAGACATCCGAGTCCGACCGCCGCGACACCGGCACCGGGTCGGTGGCCAACCCTCCGGGCGGTCGAACGCGCCGGAATTTCGACCAAGGGACCGTTCCGGGACCGTTCCCGGCGCGTCCCGGTTTCGCGCCATCGCGCGATTGGCCCTTGAAAACCATTCCGGAACGGAGAGGACGCGATTTTTCACCCCACGGACCCCGCCGGAGACGGCCTCGTGGGGCGACGTCGCACTCGCCGCACCCCGGGAGTACGGCGAGTCCAGTCGTACCACTCGTGGAGGACACCTCCGGCGCGTTTCCCGACCGTCTCGCGCGTCGCGTCTGCGCCGATTGCCGCCGAATTTCGCCTGACCGTCCAGTGTCCGACATCGCTTTTTTTCTTTAGGTCTCTCTCACGGCGACTTCCGTTCCGAGGGGTCCCGTGTCTGCGTCGCCCGCCATGGCTTCGGTGAGTGCCCAATCGCCCTTTTGACCCCACGGATCCGCGGAGGGCTCACGTACCGAACGTCTTGGCCGCTTCACCGCGCCCCGGACGCGTCGCACGTGCGTCCATCGCGCGTCTCCGGCGGAGCTCGGCACTCATCATTTCGCTCCCTCCGGCTCCCCGGTGCCCCGCCCCGCCTGGCAACCGCGTTGGTCTCACGTGCCCCTCTCCCCTGTTTATTTCTCAGGTTATGGAGGTTCCGTCGCACGACGGGCTCCTGCCGGGTATCCCCGGCAAACGCTGCGCGCACTGCAACACGCAGACGACGCCGCTGTGGCGCAACGGACCGGACGGGCCAAAGACGCTCTGCAACGCGTGCGGAGTGCGCGATAACAGGCGGCACGCCAAGGTGCGCCCCCCCCTCCCGCAACCCTGGAAAATCTTTGATGACGCTTGAGGCGCCCGCATAAATCTTTTCTTTTTTTCCGAGATGAATGAAGAGCCCCGAACCGCCGCCGCACCGAGACTGACCCGCGCGAACCCAACTCCGAACCTAACTTTCACAGCAAAACCGCAACGCGAACGCTCGCCCGAGGCCCCGCAAGCCCCAGGCGCGGGAGAACAAGCCCAAGGTGGCGGCCGACGGAACCCCGCTGGTGGGGGGCAACCGCCCCAAGCGCTCCGCATCCGCCCCCACGTTTCTCGGATCCGAGGAGCTCGACGCGGGCGGCGGCCGTCGCTCGGCGCGCTGGAACGCGGGCCTGCTGACCAAGCGCGCCAAGCTCGAGGCGCAGCAGACCGCCGCGCAGAAGGCTGCCCGCCGCGCGCAGTCCATGCAGATGGACCTCGACGCCGACGGCAACATCCGCCTCCCGTCCTTCTCCACAGTGGACGATTACGACCAGAACTCGATGTCCGGGTTCGTCCCGCCGGCGGGGTACATCCAGGCCAGACCGTCGACGCTCGCCGGCAGGTTCGAGCCCAACGGCCCGGCGCCGATGTACACCGCCACGTCGCAGGATCAGGCTTGGCTCAACGCCGTGAACCGCGACAGGGTCGAGAAGGAACAATCGGAACGACTTCGCGAACGCGAACTCGAGACGCTCTTCGACGTCTTCGAAGAAGCCAGCTGGCACAGCGGCGCCATGGTCCCGTCCGCGCACGCCGCGTACGACATCCTCGGGTACGGCGAAACCTCCGTCGCGGAGGCTGAAGCGGCTGTCAAGTCCGCGCGGTCCATGCCAGAGTTTGACCTCTCGTGGGCGGAGGCGGAGACCGACCTGCTCTCGCCAACCGGCGGATCCCGCGCGGCGGCGCACGCCCCTTGGGAAGACGCGGTCGGCGCTGGACTCATCAGTTCGCGGTCGGATACCGTCACCCCCGCGCTGGGCGCGGAGGCGGCGGTTCATATCCACGCCGGACACAAACGCGCCAACTCGCTCAGCGATTCGCCGCCGGTGACTCCGACGGGCTCGGTGGAACCCGGCGACTTCGCGGGTAAAGGCGCGCCGCGCTCGGACCAGGACCCGAGCGAGGGGACGGACGCCGCGGTGCTATCGCCCGGTTCGCTCGGGTCCGGGTCCGATCCTTCGGTGGATGCGGATGCGGATTCGACGGATGTGGACGAGGACGGATCAGACGCCGAAGTGGCGGCGGCGGATGGGTCGGGAAACGGTAAGAGCAGTGATCTTGTCACGAGGGGAGGGAAGGTGAGGGCGACGAGGGCGACGCGCGCGACGCAGGCCACACGGGCAGCGACGCGCGTCGTTCGTTCGACGCCCACGAAGAAGTCCTCCAAGAAAGTCGTGAACACCTCCCTCAAGAAGGTTAGCAGGGGGGCAAGTGAGCTCAGAAAGAAAGGTCCTTTCAAACACTCCGCCGAGGCGAACAACACCAAGCTCGGCGCCAAAAACGCAAAACACAACAACAAGCAAACAACCACCAAGCGGGTGCCCAACGCCAAGGCTAAAACAAAAAAGGCCAAGGCGGCGGAGCCCGTCGTCAAGTCGCGGATCCCCAACGGGCCCACCCACGAGGACGCGGAGCTCGTGTACGGTTACTACCGCGAACTTCGCATTCGAAACGGCGGCAAGGCTCTCCTCGCCCGATTCGAGTGCCCGGCGCCGCCCAGCTACCGCGCGCGAGCGCAGCTCGGCGGCAATAAAGAGGTTTGCGACGACAACGAGCTCGGCGACGACCGCGGCAAGACGACGTTTGAACCGCACCAGTACCAATTCGTGCTCGGGTACGAGGGCGTCCGCCGGCAGCAGCGGGAGCGAGCGGCGCGGTGCGAGGCGATCGCCGCCGCCGCCCGACGCCGCCGCCGCCGCGCGTGCTTCAACCCGGCCGCATCCAAGCGCCGCCGCAAGCAGCAGGCTGCCATGGAGGTTGCCATCGAGGCGCCGCTGACCATCGTGCACGAGCCCCTCTTCGCGGAGCCCGAGCCGGAGGTTGAGTACCAGCAGTGGACCGACGCCGGGCCCGAGGTTCACGGCACGGATCACCAAATCTACAAGATTGAGGATTCGTACCCGGCGATCGAGTCCGAGTGGGAGTCCGACGACGACGTACCTTTGGCCACCCTGCACGGCGTCGACACTCCCGAGCCCACGCTCGCGGAGTTGCTCGCGCGGACCAAGCGGGACGCGGATACCCAGCTGAAGAAGGCGACGATCGCGCTGGAGCGGCCGTGCCCGACGCAGTCGCCGGGTATTCCCGACAGCGTCATGAACCGGCTGTCCAAGGCTGCGAACGAGGTGATGTCGAGGATCGTGGGGTTGAAGCCGACGCCGCTGCCCGCGTTTCACATGCCGACGCCGGAGACGACGCCGCGCAAGCCGCGGGAGACGCACCGGTTCAAGCCGGTGGAACTGGACAGCCCGAAGGCGACCGTCGAGGTGGAGGCGTGATTGCGCGACATGACATCCCGTGTCTCCTCTCGCGCCGACGCCGACGTTTGTTTGATATCTGCAAGAAGAAGTTGTGTATTTATGGAGTGTGTCGAAGGATGAGGGGGATGGCTCAGAGACTGAAAAAAGAGATTTAAAAAAAGAGAGAGGGTGGAGAGGGTGTGTGGGACGGTGCCGGCGAGCAAAGTATTACGTTATCAATTCCAAATCGAATGTAAACAATCGCGTTCGTCAACGTCGCTCGTCGCTAAGGGTAACGGTCGCCGTGGTCGTGGTCACATCGGCGTCGGCGCGATCCGCTGGGGCTTCTTCTCGACGCCCCCGTCCGCCGACTCGATCGGCCGCTTCTCTCCGACCGCGACGCTCACCGGCGCGGCGGGATCCACCGGCGTCGGCATCACCCTCTTGGGCCCGTCGGCGGTCACGGGCTGGGGCGCGATCCTCTTGGGCCCGTCCGCAGTCACGGGCTGGGGCGCGATCCTCTTCGTCTGACCGCCATCCACCTGGGTTTGTGCCTGGGTCTGCGCCTGGGTTTGCGCCGCCCTCTCCGCCGCCGCCTTGGCCGCCTCCGCCGCTACCCTCGCCCTCTTCTCCGACGACAAAACCCTCCGCGCGGGTAACACGTGCGCGATGTGCTCCGGGACCTCCTCCGGGGCCAACACCTTGCCCAGCTCGCTCTCCGTGAACGTCAACGCCGAGCAGTACCCGTCCGAGGAGCTCACCACCAGCTTCATCCCGCACGGCGACCACGCCGCGTCGGTGATCGTGGCGTAGTGTAAGCCCGACACGAACGCCACTGGGGTTTCCTTACCGGTGTCGTACACGGCCACGGTGTCGGTGGTGCACACGGCGAAGACCACGCGGTACGGGAGGTCGACCGTCGGAGCCGGCTCGGCGGAGACGGCGGCTTCAGCGTCCGACGCGGGTTTAGCGCCGCCATCCGCGGGGATGGCCACGTCACCCTCGGCACCCTCGCGCACAGCTGTGTCGGCACCCTCGGCACCCTCCGCCTTGACCTCCTCATTCACCTTGACCTCCGTTTCCTTCACCGACGCGTCGTCCGCTCGCTCCGGCGCGGGTGTCGCGGGCGCGTCCACCCCGGGCTTTTGGTACAACGCCGGCGAGAACCGCACGCACACCGCGGGGGCGACGCACGGCAAACGCATCGCGGGCCGGGCGAACCTCCCGCGCTGGTAGAGGTACGTCGCGTGTTCCTCACCCTTGTGCGGTTCCCTGTGCACGCCGGCGGGAATCGCGAGGAACGATCCGCACGGCGACCACGCCAGCCGCCGGAAGAAAGATTCCAGCGTATCGTCCTGGAAGAGCAGCCCTTTCGTTCCCACCGCGCGTCGTATCTCCTTCTGGCACACCAGCTTCTTGCACCAGCCGCCCAGCTGCGTAGGGTCCACGGGCACCTTGGATCGCGGGGTCGTGGCGTACACGTTGACCTTTCGATCGCCCGAAGCCGACGCTACGAATTCGCCTTGGGGATCCCACGCCACGCCTTGGACGTAGTGCTCGTGTCCCTCGAGGCGGATCAGCCCTCGTGCGGTGGACTCGCTCCACACGATGGATGAGTTATCGACGGACCCGGTGACGAGCGCGGCGCCGCCGGGGGCCCACGCGAGGTCCTGGACGTCGTCGGAGTGTCCTCGGAGGGTGTTCGCGGTCTTCCATGATGTGAGATCGCCGTGGAGGTTCTTGGTGCCGTCCGGCGCGCGTCTCCAGAGGAGGACCTCGCCGGTGTCGCCCCCCGACGCGAGGATGTCGCCTCCCGGGGAGAATCGCACGACGTTGACGGCCTTGGTGTGCGCGGTGAGGGTCTCGAGGTGCGTCACGTCGGCGTTCCCGTCGGCATCTTCACCGAGGGACCAGAGCTTCACCTCCTTATCGGCGCCACCGGTGACGAGGCGGCCGGTGGCGGGGTCGAAGTCGACGGAGAACACGGGCGCGGGCTTGGGCGCACCCGCGGTGCTCTCCGCCTTCGCG
>Ga0206682_10004376_pt1 | contig 11528 bp, 24 predicted proteins | sample M240m12015metaG_FD_155444 | JGI IMG/M metagenome (GOLD analysis project Ga0206682, IMG submission 155444) | Ammonia-oxidizing marine archaeal communities from Monterey Bay, California, United States - M2 40m 12015 | ecosystem: Environmental > Aquatic > Marine > Intertidal zone | place: USA... | reverse complement strand
TCCATCAATTCGGGAAGATTTGCAGCATGATACTTTGCTAATGCTGTTTGCATGGTTCTTAGCTCCTTTAAAAGCGAGTTTGTGTTTTGTGGACCCCTAAGGCATCCATAATATATTTATAGCACAAACTAGAAAAAATTGCAGTGTGGTTATCCGACCTCTGATACTCCTCGCGGAAAACTATCTACTTCTGTTATCTCAAAACTCCAATCTTCCATAACTTCATTAGAAAGAAATCTAGAACTAAGAAGATTTAGTTCTTTTATAGCATAATCTTTATCAGGTGCTATTAGATAGATATCAATTATCTTACCTAATCTCAATTTCTTAATATCCAGATCAGACATTCTCTTACAACAATCTCTAACAGCATTGCCTGGAGAATCATCAACCTGTGCTCTTAAACGAATAAAAACCTTTGCTTTAAATTTCATACTTCAACATCACCAATCATCATAATATTTTTTATATAAAAAATCACCTTCTCGACGAAAAGAAGGTCTCCTTTTTTTGCGTATATGAGTAAGATAAAAATTTGAATAATTAACAATCACCAAAAGAATTAATAATATAGTATTGATCATCAATCTTCTTGAGTCCTACCTTTCTTTCCAATGTTATATTTCTGCTCTAAAGCCCAATCATTCTTATCCTTATATGCAAGGACTTTAATCTGATTGAGAGGAGCAATATCTATTACAGAATCCAAGTCAACTACGTTAACAAGTCCCCAATCAGCCAATAAACGAACAATGCGATTACGTCGCTGTACATCATTAACTGTAAGATTAGCATGTTTCCCATCCAGAGCAAACAGCTCCTTAAAATGCACAATAAAATACCTACCCTGCTTGTGCAAGATATGACATGATTGATAGAGTTTCTTTTCCTTCCTGGACGCAACTCCAATCCTTGTTAAAGTCTCACGAACTTTAAGGAAGTCATCAGGTTCATTAAGAAGTACCTCCACCATTTGGTCTTGTGACCAACGAACTTCAGGTTCTACCGTAGTAGTCATTTAATACCTCCAGTATCAAGTCGTTGTTTAATAAATCCAATCTGTTCTTTTGATAAAATTTTCAGTGCTTGAGATGCTTTTTCATTACTATAGCCATAATAACTTTTAATACATTCTAAGTCTGTGACTTTATCTTTGCGGAGCCAGGGAGAAAATCTCTTCTTTTTCCTAAGAGTATTTAGATAGAAATTATATTGAAGGTCTTTATCTAGGTTAGGATACCTATTCATCTCATTAACAAACATTATACAATCAAGACTACCTGATAAGCATCGATTGATAATGTATGGAGCATAATCCTTTTTACAATCAGGATTTTCCTCCATCAGATTATTCTTATTAAAATTGATGGAATTTAACCAGTCTTTTAGTTCAGTCATAATGTATGGTAAGGGTCAATCTCTTCACTAAATTCATCTACATCTCTCAGTAGATTACTAAACCGTTCTTCGTCTTGTGCTAGTTGTTGTTCTCCTTTAGTAGTATAATGCAAAACGATGGGATTGAAAAACTCCTGGTGCTTTTGCTCAACATAACCTTGCGTTACATCTTGAATACCAAACAATCCACCATATACATCCATCCTACTTAATATAACCCACATAGCATATTCGTCAACTATTCTAGGATTTGGAACTGGATAAGGTAGAGAACCATTTTTAATCTTACACATCAGTTCAACTAACTGAGGTAACTGATCGACAATATCTAAATGAATACCATCTCTGAACATCATAACTCCCATACAATATTTGTATATCTGAGAACGTCCTCCAACATCTACAATACACTGATCCACATAATCCAATGCCTTTCTTATATTTTTTCCTCCTCCAGTATTTGGATCATGACGAAATCCAAATTCTTCTCTACCAAATACTTCAGCATAATTATAGTGATCAAAAAGATATTGAACATCACCATAAAAAATAGTATCAGAATCTACATAAAGAATATTAAAATCTTGATCATCAAAATATCCTAAGTTAAACCATCTATAGATGAATAACATTCCATGATTAATCTGTTCAACAAAAGGTAAAACATTTACATTATAATGTGAACGAAAATAGAGTGGAATAATAGAAGTATCATCACAAAAAAGATAAACAAATATTTCATTATTAAAATCTCTTAATGAACGAATACTGTGCTCAAGGCGTCTTAATTCATGCTCATTTACATGATCATGACGACTCTTCTTATATGAATAATAAACAATATTCTCAATCATCGTATAATCTGAATATCATCATCTTCTGTCCAGAGTTCAACCTTATCTCTAAACCTTCCATCCTTCTTAAGAGTTTCATATCTCTTAGTAGATTTACGTTTCCACCAACTAATTATATTCTCAAGATGGAACTTATCCCAGTTCTGACCAGGAACTAATTTATCCTGCTCACCAAGAAGAACTTCACGAACATTTCCATATCCATAATCAGATGTATAAAACCTCTTCTTCTCAGTAAGGTTAGAAGCCATCTCAATTATAGAATTGAATTCATTAAGTTTATCACCATTCAAAGAATTTCTAATAATAGAAATCATCTTGGTTTGTCTTTTCAACTTCTTAGATGATGCACTAGGATCAGTTAATGGAGTATTATTATTCCATATAGTAAACTGATCATGAAGTTTATGAAATGCTTCCGAGTAAAGTGTAGGAATAAACTTACTATCTGTCAACCCTTTAAACCTCATAAAAGGTTTCAGACCATCATACTGTGAAGAAGAACTACTAGATCCATAGAGAGAAGTAGTTTCAAACAAAGCAATATCCTTCTCAAATACTTTATTCAATGCCTCTCTTGCAAAATGAGATACACATAAAAGTGCAAGAAGTTTACCACCAAGATAATTATAACCAAAAGGTTGTGAAGGGACAATAGCAAATCCCATTACAGCATGACGATTAAAAATCTTTAGATCAGGTGCTTTACCTAACCATTCATTCCTTGGTTTAGAATTAATTAAAGGAGATTGTAAACGAATAAATCCAACTATCTTTGAACTATTCTTTTCAAATACCATCCATCGCAATTCTCTACCAGGAATATTATCCTCATTATTATGAGAAGATACTGCTTTCAAAAGACTCTTATAATAATCTTGCGGAATACCTTGCTCAAAACGAGAACCAACAAATTTAATATCAAATTCCATCTCTTGAGGATGAATATCCTCGTTAAAGAATTCTTCCTTAACATCAACAAGTGGACTTGATTGTTGAATAACTGATCTTTTTACAGCACGAAGATATTCTTCAATACTTGTAAAGTTCTTAAAATAATTAATAAATTCATCAGCAGCCCATATAGCATCTGATTCAGGTAAGGATACTATCATGATGCATCATGATAACCATAACTCATTTCTATTTCCACTGCATCCATAATTCTATGAAATGCACCAGACATTATGCGATAACCAGATCCAACATATACTTGACCGGCAACTACAGATATAGTTGCAGCACCCCAAAAAATATAATAAAATCTAGATTTAACTTGTGCTCTTAATTTCTTTTTATCTTTAGTCATTTAATTCCCCTTTTACTACATGCTCCCATGCAACTTTATATTTCCTGTCCCAATTATCAGTATAAACAGGCATGAAAGCATTAAGTGCATGAGTAAGGTCTACAATTTCATTAGTCCTACCATTGTCTACTGCCTCTTGTAGTTGTTCCAGCATAAAATTAAATGTAGTGATCTCTGAGAATGCAACCTCTAGATCATTCATCACATTCCAAGTTTCATTCATTTCAGTCATCATTTCCTCTTCCTAGGAGCGGGTTTATCTGGATAATATTGAAAGCCTGTAGTCTGTTCCTCCAATTCGGATATCCTAAAAGTAATCATCTTATCCCATGGAGTATGCTCATCCATGAGAACAGCAGCTCTATCATCACTAATCCTTTGAACAAATCCAATATAACCACTATAAATGGAATTAGGATTTTTAACAACTACAGTAGTTCCTGGTAAAATCATTTTATATTCGCAGCCTCCTGCTGTGCTTTAATCCATCCTTGTCCTCTACTTATTGATTCTAGTCTAGCAGATTCAAACTCTTCTTCCCAATCATCTGTACCCTCCCAATCTTTTTTAAACTCTTCCGGTACATAATCAAAACCAACTCTTCTCACTCTTCTACCACGCCAATCTTTATGTTCTTTTATGAATAAATGACCATCTAGTTGAGAAGCAATCCATTCCATAGCCCTTTTCTGATATGGTTTCATTCGTCCCATGGATACCCGCGACCAGTTTGATTTTCCTTCTTCCAACGCATAATACGATCAAATGATGATTCCTTAGAATCTTCTAAATTTTCACTAACTCCATCTAGCATACGCAATTCTGTTTCAACCTTTTCAGTAATTGATGCATGTCTACGAATATCTCCACCCATAAACATTTTATCCTTTGTCATATCCATACAAAGTTTAAGTTGCGCTAATTCCAAATAATCAAAGTCCATCATTTTACTACTGTATAGTTTCATTCAGATGATCAGCAATTGCATGGTATCCAATACCAACACCGACTTGAATACCAAGAAATCCTACTATAGCAAGACTCCATAAAATTTTATTTTTCATTATGAAATGCAATTTCCTCCAAGGTAAAAATAGACTTTAATTCTAACTGAGCATCAAAGAAAGTGAAAGGTTTATGCTCCTGTCTGTCAACAATTGAAACAATTCTTTCTACCTCATATCCTGCTTGACGAAGTTTCTCCACTGCTTTAAGTGATGAACCGCCTGTAGTGACCACATCCTCCAAGACAGTCACTTTAGATCCTTCTGGAGGCATTGGGCCTTCAATCCAGGCACTTGTACCATGACCTTTGGGTTCCTTACGGACAATCAAAGCATTTACAATATATTCAGAGTAGTTATTATTCCAGAAATTATATGAATGCATAGCAACACCACTTACCAAAGGATCGGCACCTAATGTAAGTCCTGCTACTGTTTTACTACCATAATCCAACATATGCATCATCAGACCAGAGACTAAACACAATCCTTTTGCACTAAGAATAACAGGTTTGCAATTTATATAATGCTCACTAGTCTCACCAGAAGATAGTTTAAACTCACCTTTACGGTAAGCATCTTTCTTCAACATCTCAAGAAGTTCTAATCTTTGACCTTCTTTTGTTTTTTCGTCAAAACAATTTCTTAACATTAGTTACATCCATCATATTCATCTGAGTCTGGTGGTAGTGGTGGATCAGGAGTATTGTCTGATATATCTTGCCACTCCTGAACAAGTCTAAACACTTGTTTCCTATCCATTCCATCTAATTTCATACAATTTTTTAGGCATAGATAGATGCATTCTTCGTCACTTATAGGTGCTTTCTGCGTCCAACCATTCTTATCCTTATAAATTTTTGGTTTATCTCTATACCTTTCAGTTTCCATCACTTGAACTCACACTCCACCATTATTTCCGTAAGCGCAGCCAAGAGGTTGATTTCTTGGTCAGCAACGAAAGCAATCTGATACTGGTATTTGGCAATAACAAGAACAGCAGCAGGAATACTAGAAGGAGTCATGCTACTATAGAGTGCTTCATAAATCCGACGTAAGATAACGCCAGGATCATTATCAAGATTGCTAACAACCCATTTGCGTACTTCAGAAAAGTTTTTTTCCTTAAGGTGTTTGATAAGGTCATTTACTTTTACATCACTAAATTGAGCAAGAATACCAGAATCTATCTTACCTCCCGCCGAGTATCTTTGACACTCATTGAGAACGCGACGCCAATCGGGAAAGTGTTTGCTGATAAGTTCGGCAACGACCTTCTTATCACTTTCGCACCGTTCGGCGTCCAAGATAGTGTTAAGTCTTTTGAAGAATGCTGATTGGAGTCCTGGTTTTTGTTTTGCATTTACTGAAAATTCAATGACGGCACAACGACTATGTAGCGGTTCGATGATTTTATTTTTGTAATTACAGGTGAAGATGAACCTACAGTTTCTGCTAAACTCTTCAATAGAGGCTCTAAGCAAGAGTTGTACATCGGAAGTGGTGTTGTCTGCCTCATCAATAATAATGACTTTATGTTTCGCACTTGAGGAAAGAGATACCGTACTAGCAAAATTCTTTGCATTGTTACGCACAGTGTCCAGAAATCTTCCTTCATCTGATCCGTTGATAACATAAGAATCTACCCCAAGTTCAGAACACAATGCCTTTGCTACTGTCGTCTTACCACACCCAGCAGGACCAGAAAGAAGCAAGTTTGGTATCTCACCTTTATTTAAGAACTCAAGAAAAGTCTTTTTAGTAGTCTCTGGTAGAATACATTCTTCAATTTTTTTGGGTCGATACTTTTCAACCCAGAGAAATTCATCATTCATAGTTTCCTTAATCTAACATAATAAGGTGCAAGTGTCCAAGTACTGAAATTAGGATCAGGCATAATCCCCCTCTCTAAATTCAACTCTTGTAACAAATACCATTGACCATCATCTTCAGACCTTTCTAATATCTCCACATATTCTACACCATCCTCTAATAACTGAACAGCAGCATCTTGTGCATCTGTCCAATCATTATATTCTTTACCTTCTACTTTAAGCATCAGATTGTGGTTTATGATCCTTCATACCATCATGGTTACCATCATTAGGTAATTTGCCCGTCATAAGATACACAACTGTATCTTTACATCCTCTAAGATAATGAAGTTGTTCAGTAGTTTGATCTGATTGTTCTTTTGCTTCAATCTGTGCAATTCTCTTAGTAAATCTTTCTAAGAGTTGCTCTAAATTTTCTGTTGATTTCATTATTCAAATGTAGAATCAGGTTCCAATGCAATATAATACTTAAGATCAAGATTCTTAGATTCAAACCTGGAAAGAAGTTTATTAGAAATAACAACATTATATGATCCAGGAAGAATCTTAATGTTCTCTACTTTAAAGTTAAGAACAAACTCCTTATCTGTCTCACCAACTACTTCCTGATAATTATTAGAAGTATCATTTTTCTTATCACGAATGACAAGTTTAACAACACCATTCTCTCCAATAACAGAAAGATCAGGAACTTGATAAATCGAAGATGCCTTCAACATATCATTAAGTTGTTGTGTAGTCAATTCAAAACTAACATCTTCAGATGGAAGTTCAATAGATTTATCTGGAGGACTAACAATCACATTAGGATCTGCAAAGAAGAACTTATTACGCTTCTTACCTTCGCGAATAATGAGATACTCATCCTTCTCAAAATCCAAATCTGGATCACTATGAAGTGTTGAAAGAATATTTAAAAAGACATTCAGATCATAGATACCAAAATCTTTAGGAAACTCTTCTGCAATAGTAGCCTCTGCAAGGATATTCTTCATCACAGAAATAGTGCGAAGATCACTTCCTTGCTTAAAGAAGATCGATTGATTGATCTCTTTAAAGTTCTTCAGGATGTCAATAGTACTCTTAGAAAGTTTCATAACCACGGGTCTCAGTTTCATTTGTTTGGCCGCTGAAATAGTATAACAGCAGACAGTAGTGCATTGCTTTTAGGATATCATTCTTAGCACTACCCTTCTTATCATAACGACTCAAATACTTCAATGCATTTGAGCGACAAAAAGATTCTGCATCACCAACAGATTCAATAAGATCAAGAGTCTGCGTATTTGATCCTTTAGTAGTGTAATGTCCGGAATAGGTTGACCTAACATAATCTTTTGCATCCTTAAGTGCTTTGTCCTCATTATATTTAAAAACTCCCCTTTTATCTAAAGAAGGTGGTGGAGGAGAAGTTTTTGGAGGATAACTAAACTGATAAGCAGAATCTACACTACTTACTGTTGGATAAGGATCATCACTCAATTTAAAACTAATCCTATCTTTACCCATTCCACCAGTGACGTGATCAACAGGACCAGCGGCAATATTCGTACCAAAAGAAATAGTATCCAAACCAGCACTAGAATTTCCAGTCATACTAAATCCATCCTCTCTCCAATCATATTTTCCTGGATAATAATCACCAGAACCATGAATCTCAAGGACATCAGATCCTGCACCACTGGAGATAATAGTATCACCAAATGTTATAGTATCTGGTCCAGAAGATTCATCCTTGGTTTCATCCTTTTCACTCATTTCATCATCTCCATATAATTCGTCGTAAAGTAAACTCCAAGCATTAACCACAATTTGTTTTCTCCATCATAACATGTATTAAGTACCTTCGTCAAGACCATCGCAGGCAACTTCTTCAAGATTCACATCAGCATCAACCTTGTCATAGAGTTCCAAAAATGCCTGCTTTGTCTCAGCATCAAATCTGTTAACACAAACTTGAATTGCTTTCATTTTATCATTGAAGATAGAATAAGCACGAAGAATATGAACCAAACGACGAGTACTAATGATTTCATCAATACCACCATCATAGAATGTTTTACGGATAATGTCACCCCAATCTACAAGTCGATTGCAAAAATCTTCATCATGCTTACCGACAGAAGCAGCAACTTTAAGAAGAATTTTCTTTTCTATAGATACTATTGGATACTCTTGTTCAAAAGTTACAGGGAATCGCTCAAGGAAGGCTTCGTTGAGCACGTTAGTTCCAATGAATCGGCCGTCGTCTGAACCTTTACCTTTAGTATTTGCAGTGGCGAGTACGTTGAAGCCTTTTGCGGGCGCAATGTATTTGCCAATTTTCTTAAGGAAAATTCCTTTTCCTTCCAGAATTGGTTGAAGACAGAGAATTTTGCTACTGGCAAGGTCGATTTCGTCAAGGAGCAAAACAGTTCCTCGTTGGAGGGCTTCAATGACTGGGCCATTGTGCCAGACGGTCTCACCATTAACAAGACGGAAACCACCAATAAGATCGTCCTCATCGGTTTCAATTGTAACATTAACACGGATTAGTTCTCTTTTAAGTTGAGCACACGCTTGTTCGACACCAAACGTTTTACCATTACCTGAAAGTCCCGTAATGAATGTAGGATAAAACAAACGGGACTTGATAATGGTTTTAATATCGTTAAAAGGACCAAACTTGACGAAGGTATCATCGGTTGCAGGGATAAGGTTTTTTTCTACTTGAGGCTGAACAGCAGGAGAATTAAAAGATTTTTCAATATTCTCAACCACTTCTGCTGTTACTTCTAAATTCCATTTGCCGCGGCCTACTTTATATTGCTCAAGTCGCTTTGTGACAGTTTGATATGCCATTCCACGAGAAGCACAATATCCTTTAATATCAGCAGCAGTAAACTCTACACCATATGTATTTCTTAAATCGTCAACAATGTGATCATCAGTCATTTTTAAAGTACGAGGCATGATGTATTGGTCTCAATGACCTTATTATAAGGTAATGGAAGGAGATTTAGGAATCCTTAGTGACACTTTCTATACTGTCCTCACACTGCTTAAATGCCTAGTGACCACCATAAGGATCACTATAATCATCAAATATCTGCAAGGATTCTTTAAGTGATGACTGACAATCTGGTGGTTCAGGATCTTTATACCCTTTCATCTTCTTCCACTTGTTATGTAACGCACCCATCATCCATGATTGGGCAAGACTATGAGGTCCATTCTCAAGCAGATCTAACTCATACCTACTAGAAGTATAGTTCTTATACTCTTCTCTCCATTTGGAGTCATCATAAGGTTTTGTCATTCTCTCCAACCATCACAGTCCCAGTAAGGACCTTACTGTAATATCTCAACCTTTGTCTAAGTAATAGAACTTCTTGCTTAAGGTCCTCATTCTCTTCTTCTAATTTTTCTATGTGATCTTCGTAAACAATGTACATTCTATTCGGAAGAATCTTCAGAACTATTTACTGGTTTAACATTTTCTTCAACTTTATATCCTTTACGTTTCTTCCAATCAGCATACATCCTACCATAGATCATTCCGTCATTGGTTGATAATCCATCTTTCTGAAGAATCTCACATTCATTATCAGTGAGATAAGGACCAGGATCACATTCTCTCAAGCTCATATATTCTTCTTCCCAACCAGGAACTTCTTTAATCCATTCTGCTATCATTATTTCTTCCTCCTTGGTACTTGAATAGTCCATGAGGATGATACTAAATCAACCACCTCAAACTGCTTCTTATTCTTTTCAATCTCAATTAACCTTGCTTCACATCCAGGAGGAGGTGATATCTCACCATAATGATTTTCATCTTTATCTAAGTATTCAAGGATTGCTTGATCTATCATACCATATAATGTATCAAAAGTAAGACTATACTTAAGATCATTTGCAAGTCTTTCTATATCTTCTTCAGATAATTTCTCACCTAAAAAAGATGACCTAATGGATACAAGTTCATTAAGATCAATACGAATTAAGTTTGTTCTATAAATTGCCATAATTAAATTATCAACTCTATAAATTCACCAAGAACTCTTTTATTTAGTTTTTTAGTCTTCAAAGACTTTATAAAAGCATTCTTAATCTGAGATTTGGTTGCGTCTTCTTTTACCTCAAAAGTATCATCATTTGCAAGTGAATTAGCAGATATACCAAAATAAGCATGGTATCCAGAATTCTTAATCACAAAACTCCTATTCTTTTTCCAATCATTCTGAACTTTTTCAGAACGATCATATAGTTTAATAAAACTATTAGCATCACGATTAGCAAGAACTCTAATACCAATAAAATTCACAGATGGATAAGTATCACGAAGATTCCTCAAACATGCATCTGTAAAATGATTCCAATAATATCCAAACTTATAAGTCTTTCCTGTCTTACGATTCCTAATAAGAGTTCTATCTGGTTTAGGATTACGACAACCTAAACGATCCCAATCATTTCTGGTAGGAACCATCACATGATAAGGAAGTTGATTAGCTTCGCCATCAGTAAGAATCACACACTGAACTTTTTGGAGTTTATTATCTTTCTGAAACTTGGGAAGAAGTGTATATAATGCAACTAAACTCTCATTCAAAGGTGTTCCAGAAAGACCAACTTTATAAGAAACCTGATAGTAGGGACAATATCTAAATGAATATGCAACTCTCCAAATAGTTTTCATTTGTTGATCAAGAGTTTTACCATTCACCTTATGAGTGAAAATATTCATCAACCCAAAATCATTCTCAATCAGAAACTTTCCTTCCTCACGCTTGTAATGATATGTCACATTACCACTATTCCAATGATTTGAGAAAGCATAAACCTCAAAAGGAATATGGACCTTCTTACAAAACCATATCAAATTATAAAGTTGCTTCAAAGTATCTTGAAGCACATCTGCCATAGATCCAGACCAATCAAGAACAAATACTAGTCCGTGATTTTTCCCATCAGGATGAATATTAATCTTCTTAAAAAGGTCTTCATCGAATTTATAATTATGAAGTTTCTCTGTAGAGAGGACCCCAGTCCGACTAATAGCAGAACGACTATAATTGTCAGCTGCCTTCCGACATTCAAATTCTTTAACAAGGTAGTTAACTTCTTTTTGCGCACTTTTCTTAAA
>Ga0206682_10004372_pt1 | contig 11532 bp, 7 predicted proteins | sample M240m12015metaG_FD_155444 | JGI IMG/M metagenome (GOLD analysis project Ga0206682, IMG submission 155444) | Ammonia-oxidizing marine archaeal communities from Monterey Bay, California, United States - M2 40m 12015 | ecosystem: Environmental > Aquatic > Marine > Intertidal zone | place: USA... | reverse complement strand
TGCAGGTGTTACTCCCTCAATTCTAGATGCTGAACCAATTGTGTCAGGTTTTGTTTGCTCTAGCTTCTCTTTTACTTCGTTAGATAGGCCGCTTATGCCTTGATAGGAAAATGATTTTGGGATTTTTTTTGAGTTTTGTTTCTTATTTTTTTCAACCTCTCTTTGTTGTTTTTCGATATAGCCTGCGTACCTTACCTCAATGCAGGCTCTTTTATAATCACCCGCATTGCCTTCGTTTGTCTTAAAAAGCTTTTCTAGGTTTGCGTCTGGTCTGGCCAAAAGGCTATAAATGTTTCTTTTTTCTTTAAGATTTACTTGGTTGTTGTCTGTGTTAACAAAGCTTGTGGTTTTTTCTTTTTTGAGCATTTCCAAGAATTCTTTATATTTTTCTTCTTTTTTTAAAAAACCATCCATTCTTTTTTGTGAAACAAGTTTGTTGGTATGCGCGTGTTTTAAAAGCCTTTGTTCTGCGTTGTCTTGGGATAGTAAAAGCCTGTGCTCAGCTCTGCTTGTAAACATTCTATATGGCTCTGTAATGCCGTGTGTCGTAAGGTCATCAACAAGAACGCCTATATAGGCCTCACTCCTATCTAAAACCAATTCTTCTTTTTTTTGTATTTTGTTTGAAGCGTTTATGCCTGCGAGGAGGCCTTGTGCTGCTGCTTCTTCGTAACCTGTTGTTCCGTTGATTTGGCCAGCTAGATAAAGGCCTTCGATAAACTTGGTTTCCAGTGTTTGGTGTAAAGATCTTGGGTCGATAAAATCATACTCAACCGCATATCCATATTCTGTTATGACTGAATTTTCCATGCCGTTTATCGTTCTGATAAAACTGTCTTGTATGTCTTGAGGTAGGCTTGTAGATATCCCGTTTGGATAAACCAGGTCAACTCCAATTCCTTCTGGTTCTATGAATATTTGATGGCTGTCTTTATTAGCAAATTTATATATCTTGTCCTCTATTGAGGGACAGTATCTTGGCCCTATTCCTGTTATGTTGCCTGAATACATTGCTGACTTTTCGATGTTGCTGTTGATTATTTCGTGTGTTCTTGGGTTGGTTCTTGTTATATAGCAAGGCAGTTGCTCAACATGTTGTGGCTTGCTCTCTGTTAGAGTCATCCAGGGTGTGGGTGTTTCTCCAGGTTGAGGTTCCATAACACCCAGATCTAAACTTGACATTTTTATTCTGGCCGGGGTTCCTGTTTTAAGTCTTCCCATAGGAAGTTTTAGGTCATAGAGTTTTTTGGAAAGTGGTATAGAGGACTTATCTCCTACTCTTCCACCCTCAACAGATTTCCTGCCTGTATACATTATTCCGTTAAGAAAAGTCCCTGTAGTGAGAACCACTTTGTTTGCATAAATTTCTCCGCCAGAAGTCACAACCCCTTTTGTGGTATTTTTTTCAGAAATTATGTCTAAAACCTCTTCTTCAAAAATGGTTATTGATGTTTTGTTTAATTCAGATTGAACAGCTTCTTTGTAAAGCTTTCTGTCGCATTGCACCCTGAGAGCTTGAACTGCATAACCCTTTCTTGTATTTAATGTTCTGTATTGGATGCCTGATGCGTCTGTGGCCAATGGCATAACCCCACCTAGAGCATCAATCTCTCTGACAATATGCGACTTTCCCAAACCCCCAATGGCTGGGTTACATGACATTTGGCCTATCTTGTCTTTATCAAAAGTTACAAGGGCGCAAGCAAGCCCAGAGCGATAGACAGCATGTGCAGCCTCCACACCAGCATGTCCGCCACCAACAACAATTACATCAAAGTTCTTCATAAGTTATTAAATACAATAGTATCTGGATTATATACTTTTAGTTATTTCTATAAGAGGTTTATTTTTATGTTAATAAGTTTGTTTATTGCTTTTAATACAGGCGTTTCCAGTTTGTATAAGCATGTTTGTATCTATGTTAACGAGCCACGCTTTTATCCACGAACAACCTGTGGATATAAAAAAAAGCCTAAAAATATAAACAAGTTTTTCACAACAAATAAACACCTCTCAAGTTTAGTTATCATTATTAATTGTTCTGAGTGGTGTATGCCACACACTATTTTCCAATACAAAAATTACTAAAAATATCACCCAAAACATCATCAGAAGATTTTACACCCACCAAATCATCAAGACACTTTCTAGATATTTTTAATTCTTCCGCTGCTATCTCCATATCATTCCCAGACACCAAAACAGCAATACACTTTTCAATGCTTTTAATAGAAAGATTAAATAGTTTTATATGCCTATCCCTCACCATATAAACAGAATCATCACCAATTATTTCTCCGAGATTTTTAGACATCGTCTCCTTAAGACTGTCAAAGCCCTGACCTGTTTTTGCTGAAACGTAACAATCAAAAACACTCGTAACATTTTTTTCTAAATCTGTTTTATTTAGAACAGATATAAAAACCTTACCGTTGAGAGCGTCTGTCAAACCGTCTAAAACAGAAAGATCATCATTTTCAAAAACACCAATAACAACATCAGAGCTTTTAATACTATCAATAGTAAAATCAATACCCCGGGACTCTATTTTATCAGATGTTTTTCTTATACCAGCGCTATCGGTAACGGAGAAAGACAGATCGTTGTAAAAAACTTCAGACTCTATAAGGTCTCGCGTTGTACCAGCAACCTCAGACACGAGAGCTCGCTCAAAACCCAAAAGTCTATTGAAAACCGAAGACTTGCCGGAATTAGGAGGACCAACAAAAACCACTGATTTTTTAGAACCAAGCTTTTTTTTATTGAAACACCCGTCTACAAAGTTTTTAAAATCAGCAACAAGCTCTTCCAAGCCCCCCATAAGACCCTGGTCAAGAAATGCCTCCCCTTCGTCTGAGAAATCAATCTCACCCTCTACTCGCATCCTCAAATTATCAATCTTTTTTGATATTTCATATATTTTTTTTGTAAAAGCCCCTGACAACGATTGTGATGCAAGCAAGACCTCTGACCTTGAAGAGCTTTCAATCACATCAAGCACTGACTCAGACTGGTTTAAGGTTATTTTGTTGTTAAGATATGCTCTTTTGGTGAACTCCCCAGGCCCAGCCTCTTCAAAACCCACCGACTGAAGAGCGTCTATAATCAACGACATTACCCCCAAACCACCATGGCCATATATTTCGAAAGAATCTTCACCCGTATAACTTTTAGGCCCCTTAAAAGATATCAAACCAACACTATCAATAACTTTATTTTTTAAAGAAAGGTTTCTGACGCAAAAAAAACCATACTCTTTAGGAGGAGACCCAAAAAGAGCCGGTATTTGATCTAAACAACCCTCTCCGGAAACCCTAAAAACACAAATAGCAGATTTTGCTGGCGGGGTTGCTAGCGCATAAACAACAGACATTACAAGCTAAAACCTAAGTATTGCCGCCAAACTTTGCGTACAAATATTTTTGTTGAACAAGGGACATCCCACTATTAACAACAGAATATAGCGCCAAAGATGAAGGGAATATTACAAAAAATATTGAAATCATTACAGGCATTGCCTTCATCACCTGTGCTTGTGTTGGATCCATGTTGGGTGGTTGCGGGTTTAGTTTTTGGGTAAAAACCATTATCAGACCAAACATCACAGGAAGAATGAAAAGCGGATCTGGCGCGGAAAGATCAGAAAGCCAGAAAAAAGAAGCATGTCTTAGCTCAACCATCTCCCTAAGACCAAAAAAGAATGCTATAAAAAACGGCATTTGAGCGAAAATTGGCAAACACCCACCCATAGGATTAACACCATGCTTTTTGTATAACGACATCATTTCTACGCCAAGCTTTTGCCTGTCATTTGCATATCTGTCTTGAATTTCTTTCATTTCAGGCTGAACTCTTCTAAGCCCAGCCATAGACTTAAAACCAGCACCAGTAACCGGCCAAAGAACAAGCTTTAATATTAAAGTGATGATAACCACAGACCAACCCCAACTCCCAACAACGCTGTAAATTTTATCCAACAACCAAATCATTGGTTGAGAGATAAACCAAAACCAACCCATCTCAATGGTCTGTTCTAAATTATTTGCTCTTGCCACCAAATCTTTTCTAATTTTTGGGCCCACAAACAAGGTGTGTGTATGACCCGTCAAAGCTTTAGATGAAAAATCATCTGGTTGAACCACATAACCCATTTTATATAAACCACCCTTGTTATTTCCATCAACATGGTAGTTGTATATAAAATCACTTGACCCGAGCAAGGCGGCTAAAAAGTATTTTTGTGTAAAGCCAACCCAACCACCACCAGAGGTAACAGAAACCGGCGCTTCCACCTTTCTTAGTCGCTCAGCCTCATAAGGGTCTTGCGACGTGCTAATAACATATGCCTCATAAGAGCTTCTATTTATCATGCCGCCACTTGCGAAATCAAAATTCATATCCAGCGATCGAGCATCAGATCTATAAAGAGAAGCATACGGTTTACCCGCAACACCATCAGGCGAAGAGTCAGTTATTAAAACCTCATACGGAAGATCAGAAAAAACAATTTCTTTTGTAGCAAGGCCATCATCAGAGACCAACACAACACCGTTATTTATATAGTTTTGAAAGCTATAGTTTTTCTGGGACCCGGTAAAACCAGACTTAAAATAGTATTTGAAACCACTTAGAGCATCACTCCCAAATATTCTCACCCCCAAAGAACCCTCAACCTTTTGTACAAGGTGCTCCTTAGAACGCGCCTCAACAATAGACCCATCACTTGTTTTTATCACAAGTCTTAATAAATCATTTTCTAAATAAACAAAATCGCCGCCATTTAAGTCAAGTTGTTTTGCAGCCTCAACCTTCATCAATTCAACCTCTCTATCAGCAGAAATAACCCTCTGCTCAGACGAGTATTGATAAAACAAAGCCAATGCAAACACAAAAATAAACGCTATATATAGTTGTCTAATGTTCATTATTTTTTTACCTATTGTTGGTTGTGAGATTTTACAGCCTTAATGACTTCAATTGAAGCTTCTTTATAATCAAGGTTTAAAAACGATTCATACACTAAGAACAAAAAACCACCAGACAAAGGAATAAGATCATTTACCCTTAAAATTTCTTTTATTCTTCTTTTGATTTTATTCCGCAAGACAGCAGTCCTAAATATTTTTTTTGGAACAGCTATTTTTACAGAGTTTGGGGTATCCTTAAGAAAAAAAGATCTAAAATTTTTTGATGTATAAAAGTGCCGTGGAAGCCTTTTTTTGTGTGACAAAACCTAGGCAGTTAAAACTTTTCTACCCTTCTTCCTTCTATTTGAAAGCACAGCTCTACCAGCCTTTGTAGCCATTCTTGCTCTAAACCCATGCGTACGTTTTCTTTTTAGTGTGCTTGGTTGAAATGTTCTCTTCATAATATTACTCAAAAAAATTGGAGTGCATTATAGCCCAATAAATCTAACTTTACATAAAATTTTTAAAAAACATAACACCCAAACTTAATAACAAGTTATCCACAAGAAATTCATGAGCTTATCCTGTAGATATCTTGTTAGTTTTTTTATAGACTAGATGATCACATAACGGGGAGATTGATTTGGATTTTTGGAATAAGTGCACAGAGAAGCTTGAAAACAGGCTTACCCAGGAAGATTTTAACACATGGATAAGACCGCTCAAAGGCAGTCTTGTTGATAACACATTGGAGTTAGTTGCCCCTAATGACTTCATATTAAACTATGTCGAAAAAAACCTATCAACAGAAATAACAGGTCTTGTTAAGCAACAATCAAAAAAAGACATAAGTCTTGTTTTTAAAACCCTTACTAAGGAAACTTTTGTCGATAAATATAAAAAAAATAATCAAAATGACAATTCCAAACTTGTACAGTCATATGTTTTTGATTCATTTGTTGAGGGAAAGTCCAACCACCTTGCGTTAGCAGCAGCAAAACAGGTTGCCTCAAACCCCAAAGGGGACTACAACCCATTATTTATATATGGTGGTGTTGGTTTGGGTAAAACACACCTTATGCATGCGGTTGGCAATGAAATTCTTCAAAACAGTCCTGATAAAAGGATTGTTTATGTGCATTCAGAAAAATTTGTTTCAGATATGGTTAAAGCCCTTCAATTGGGTGCAATGAATGAATTTAAGTCATTTTACAGAAATGCTGATGCCCTTTTGATTGATGATATTCAATTCTTTGCGGGAAAAGAACAATCTCAGGAAGAGTTTTTTCACACATTTAATGCTCTTTTAGATAGAAACAACCAAATGATTTTAACTTGTGACAAATACCCAAAAGAGATCGACGGACTCGAGGAAAGACTTAAATCAAGGCTTGGCTGGGGACTTCCTGTTGTTATTGATCCGCCTGAGCTAGAAACCAGAGCCGCAGTGTTGCTAAGTAAAGCATCGTCAATGGGTGTAGAGCTTCCAAATGATTGCGCTATATACATAGCTCAAAGGATTAGATCAAACATTAGAGAGTTAGAAGGTGCCCTCAAAAGAGTGGCAGCAAACTCTCGTTTCACAAACCAACCCATAGATCTTTCTCTTGTTAAAGACGCTCTTAAAGACCTTTTTGTAATTTCTGCAAAAATGGTAAGCATAGAAAATATTCAAAAGACAGTCTCTGAGTATTACAACATTAAACTTTCCGACCTTCTTTCAAAAAGAAGAAGCCGATCAATCACAAGGCCAAGACAGTTAGCTATGGCATTAACCAAAGAGCTTACCAACCACAGCCTTCCAGAAATAGGCGAAGCTTTTAACGGAAGAGATCACACAACCGTTTTACATGCTTGTAAAAAAATAACAGAACTCAGAAAAGAAAACCCCTCACAAGAAGAGGACTATAGAAACTTAACCAGAGCACTAACCAATTAAATACCATGGATTTTTATATAACCAAAGAAGAGGTCGTAAAGGCCTTAAACACAACTCTTGGGGTTGTTGAGAAAAGGCAAACCCTTCCAATTTTAGCCAACGTCCTTTTTGATGTTGATGAAGCGCAATTAAAATTAACAGCTACCGATCTTGAATCCGAGATCTCAACAGTATCTACCATTTCTAACTTTAAAAGCGGGGGCAGGGTAACAGCACCAGCAAAAAAACTGAGTGAATTGTGTAGGCTGTTCTCAGATCTTTCAGAGATACATTTTTATCTTGATGGTGACAACCTCAAAATTGAAACCTCTTCTGGAAAATACAATTTAGCAACTTTACCAAGTGAAGACTTCCCCGTTTTTGACCAAGAAGAGATGGGAGCACCGGTAAGTATTAAACCTCAAAACTTGAAATCAATTATCAACAAAACCTCATTTGCAATGGGAAACCAGGATTGGAGACATTATTTAAACGGGTTATTTCTAACCATAGATAACACCTCTATCACGTCTGTAGCAACAGACGCACACAGGCTTGCGCTATCAACTCAGAGTATTAACGAGAGCATAGAAAGCTCAATAACAGGAATAATACCAAGAAAATCAATTAATGAAATAGCCAAACTATTGAATGATGAAAGTGAAAACATAACGCTTAATTTGGGGCCTAGCTCGGTCAATATAAGCGCTTCAGGCACAACCTTTGCAAGCAAATTAATTGAGGGCAAGTTCCCAGATTATGAGCAAGTTATCCCATCTGGTGAAAGCAGCACACTAACGGTTGATAAAAAAAGTCTTTCAGAAAGCTTAAGCAGAGTAAGTGTGTTATCTAGTGAAAAATATCGAGGCATTAGACTTGTTGTAGAATCTGGTTCTATAAATATATCAGCAAACAACCCAGAGCAAGAGCAGGGCGAAGAAAAACTATCTTGTGATTATAATGGTGAAAAAATAGACATCGCATTCAACGTTAACTATCTTCAGGAAATACTTTCCTCTATTGATGAAAGCAATGCAGAAATACATTTTTTTGGATCTGACAAAAGCTGCCTTATTACATGCCCTGGAACAGATAGCTATAAATATGTTGTAATGCCTCTCCTTATCTAGTGCCCGTTTCAAACATTACACTTAATAACTTTAGGTGTTTCAAAAGGCTGGAGCTTAACCTTTCCCCTAGAGTAAATTTTTTTTACGGTAAAAACGGGTCCGGCAAAACCTCTATTCTTGAAGCTATTTATATGTGTTCAAGCGGCAAGTCCTTCAAAAGCTCCAACATAGCAGCCCTAGTAAAGCAAAACGCAACCGGTTTTAAAATAAACTCGTATGATAATTTAACGGGCCATGTATTAGATTTAAAAAAAGAGCTAAATAAATCAATTGAGATATTAGTTAATAATAAAAAAACACCAATATCTGAGCTTATAAGACAGAGGCCAGCAACAGCAATACACAACCAAACTTTCTCATTTGCTGATGCATCTCCTGATTTTAGAAGAAAACTTATGGATAGAGCCATATTTGTTTCTGACAAAGAATTTTCACAAATATGGTTTTCATATTATAGATGCTTAAAGCAGCGTAATGCTCTTTTGAAACAAAACAACAACCAAACAGAAGCATGGGATGAGAGATTGATTAATTTTGGAGTCAAACTAACAACTATAAGAGAAGATTTTCACCTCAACACCCTTAAAGAGCTTTCGTACCTAGTTAAAAAAATTAACAAAAAAGAACAAGTCGGCTACCTTAATAATATTGAAATAAGCTTTAGAAAAGGGTGGGACGAGGAATTCAATCTAGAAGATATAGTTAATAACAACAAAACTATTGATCTTTTAAGAAGAACAACAACAAAAGGCCCACACAAAGCCGACATTAAATTTTCGATAAACAACATAGACGCAAAACAAATCCTATCAAGAGGGGAGCAAAAGCTTTTTTCAATTCTATGGTGTTGTGCCCAACACAGAGTTCTAAAAAACACACACAAACTTGAACCAGTTTTAATTATTGATGATACAAAGTCCGAGTTAGATAAAACACTAATGAATGTTTTTATAAACATGCTTGAGCATATAGAAAATCAAGTTATTTTTTCCTGTATAGATGATGAATTTAGTAGTAAAATAAATACTAAATTTGAGGATTTTAAAAAGTTCCACGTGGAACAATTACATCAATAAAACATGCCAAAAAAAACAGAAGAAGCAAAATATGATTCATCTAACATCCAAGTCCTTAAGGGGCTTGAAGCGGTTAAAAAAAGACCGGGGATGTATATCGGAGACACGGACGATGGTTCAGGTCTTCACCATATGGTTTTTGAGGTTTTAGATAATTGTATTGATGAGGCTATGGCGGGCCATTGCTCAGACATAAATGTAATTATTAATAAAGACGAGTCTGTAACAGTTAAGGACAACGGAAGAGGTGTGCCAGTAGACGTTCATAAAGATGAAGGCATATCAGCAGCAGAGCTTATCTTAACAACACTGCATTCAGGCGGTAAGTTTGATGATAATAGCTATAAAGTATCCGGAGGCCTTCATGGCGTGGGCGTTTCAGTTGTTAATGCTCTTTCAGATAGATTGATTCTTAAAGTATGTAGAGATGGTGGGGAGTATTTTCAAGAATATAAACATGGGGTCCCCCTTGCTAAATTAAAAAAACTAGGATCATCTGAAGAAACAGGCACAGAAATAACTTTTTATCCTTCAAGCACGACCTTTTCATCAGTTATTTTTGAATTAGATAGAATTTACAAAAGAATTCAAGAACTATCTTTTTTAAATGCAGGCGTATCAATTAACGTTACAGATGAAAGAACTGGTAAATCGAAGAAGTTCAAAAACAGTGGCGGACTCTCAAGCTATGTAACCCATCTTAAAGGTACAAAAAAACATGTAACTGAAATTTTTGAATGCTCTGCAACGGAGAATGATGTTGGTGTTGAGATAGCCCTTCAGTGGACCGATGCCTATACAGAAAATGTATTATGTTATACAAATAATATTCCCCAAAAAGACGGTGGAACCCATTTAGCTGGGTTTAGAGGAAGCCTCACCAGGGTCCTTAAGGCATTTATTAAAAAAGAAAATGCTAAGAAAACTCCAGCAGACCTTCTTGGCGAAGACGTAAGAGAAGGAATTGTCGCAATTATTTCTGTAAAGGTTCCAGACCCTAAATTTTCATCACAAACTAAAGAAAAGCTAGTATCCTCAGAGGTAGAAAGTGTAGTAAGCACCGTATTTAGTAAGCATTTTAATGAATATTTATTAGAAAACCCAAAAGATGCAGCGGGCATATATTCAAAAGTAGCTGAGGCTGCATTGGCTAGAGAGGCTGCAAGAAAAGCCAGAGAAATGACAAGAAGAAAGGGTGTCCTTGAGATAGCTGGGTTGCCTGGAAAGTTAGCTGACTGTCAAGAGAAAGACCCAACTCTCTCAGAAATTTATATTGTTGAGGGAGATTCTGCTGGGGGCTCAGCCAAACAAGGAAGAAATAGAAAAAATCAGGCTATTCTTCCTCTCAAAGGAAAAATTATTAACGTAGAGAAGGCTCGAATCGATAAAGTCTTGGGCTCACAAGAGGTGGGAACTTTAATAAAAGCTCTTGGTTGCGGAATTGGAAAAGATGATTTCGATATAGACAAACTAAGATACCATAGAATTATTATAATGACCGATGCAGATGTTGATGGTTCTCATATTAGAACTTTATTATTAACATTTTTTTATAGGCAAATGTTTGAGATAGTAGAGAGAGGGCATATTTATATTGCACTACCGCCACTCTATAAGATCACAAAAGGAAAAGAATTTGTTTATGCTTCAGACGAAGAGGAAAAAGAAACCGCAGTTAAGGAGTTTTCAAAGAATGGCGGAAGAGGTTTAGAAGTTCAGAGATACAAGGGTCTCGGAGAAATGAACCCCGAGCAGCTATGGACAACAACAATGGACCCATCTGAAAGAAGGATGCAACAAGTAACTATTAATGATGTGCAAGAAGCGAATCAATCGTTCGAAGTTCTTATGGGTGATGATGTTGAGCCAAGGCGTGAATTTATAGATGAGAATGCGCTAACAGTAACCGACTTAGATATTTAGTTTTCATAAATACTTAAATAAGCACCAATAAATTAAGCTTTAAGAAATTTTATTTATTAAAAACCCCTCTAAATCGCTTATTGCAATTCTTTCCTGTTTCATAGTATCTCTATCTCTTACAGTCACAGAGGCATCTTCAAGACTTTCAAAATCTACTGTTATGCATACAGGAGTTCCAATCTCATCATGGCGTCTATACCCCTTTCCTATGTTCCCAGTATTTTCAAGCAATATTCTGCCAACATTTAGTTTTTGTAATTTATTTTTGATTTCTGATGAAAGATTAACTATTTCTTGGTTATTTTTCTTTAATGGAATAACAGCCGCCTTAATTGGCGAAAGATGAGGTTTTAAACTTAAAACAGTTCGCTCTTTACCTCCATCAAGCACCTCAATGTTGTATGCCTCATTCAATATCGCTAGAACACCCCTATCCACACCTGCTGAAGGTTCTATAACAAAAGGAACAATCCACTTATTGGTTTTTAAATCCTGTATGGCTAGTTTTGAATTTGAACTTTTATTTTCCATTACTTTTGCAACTAAATTCAAATCTTTTTGATTTTTTGTATGAGAAC
>Ga0206682_10004371_pt1 | contig 11536 bp, 6 predicted proteins | sample M240m12015metaG_FD_155444 | JGI IMG/M metagenome (GOLD analysis project Ga0206682, IMG submission 155444) | Ammonia-oxidizing marine archaeal communities from Monterey Bay, California, United States - M2 40m 12015 | ecosystem: Environmental > Aquatic > Marine > Intertidal zone | place: USA... | reverse complement strand
GGCATCTTCAGTCGAAGAAGAACTCGAGCAACTTGCAGCCCTTGTTGCCGAAGCCGAAGCATTAGGTATTGACCCTTGGCCCGAACGAAAACCTCCTCGACCTTGGGCGAAATACGCCCTTGCATCATTCATGATTATCATGATGCTATCTTGGGTTTCGAAGGGATTGTATCGATTCGCTGTAATTTGATTCGTAGCCCACCGTTGATTTCAAGAAGGACATCAAAGTGGGCGAATCATAGTCCCTTAGTGTAGCGGTCCATCATGGAGGATTCTGGTTCCTCCGACCCCGGTTCAAATCCGGGAGGGACTACCATCATTCTTCTTCGTCTGGTTTTACTAACAAGAAGGCAGTAATCATCGACATCGGGTCACCCGAAGTTAACTCGCCAGAGTATTCTTTGACTTGCCCATACGTGACTATGCGAAGCCTAAACTTACATGTTTTCTTGGTTCTTCGCTTTCGATGATGTCGGTAGAAATGGACACCAATCTTGTATTCGCCATCTGGAGCAAATTCAGTCCAAACAACGTTTTCAATTGGCTTCTTTGATTTTGGTCGGACGTTCATGTCAACGTCGAGTTCTCCACCACATGCGCTCTTTCGATTGTTGAAGTAAATACGCTCTCCAGATGGACAGAAAACGTGCATGTCGAGATCATTGTAATCATCCCAGGCAAGGCTGATTTGAACAACACCCGATTTTCCACCCTCTCGAGCTAATCGTTCCATGAGTTCCAAATCTTCTTCTTGACTGACACGGACTGATATTCCTGTGCCAACTTCTTCTTCTGCAACGAGATCAGCATGAGCGTTGAGATTGTCTTCATTCTCAGAGATCCAAGTCGATCGGTCCTCTTCCTCTTCATCGTCCTCTTCATTCTCCGTCTCCACAGCATCTCTTTCTGGAATGAAAATTTCATCCATCACAAGTTGTAAGTCTGAGAATTGCTCAACTCGTCGACGCTGTCGGTTTTCATATGCTTCACGAGCTCCCTCACTCAGTTGGTCAAGTTGAAGCGAGCGTGAAACAACGTGTCTTCGGTCATGTCTTGCTCCTTTCCGAGAAGCACGCATGCTTGAGAGAGGTGCTCGACTTGCGTTGTGAAGTTTTTGTCGTTTCTTTAGTTCGCGCTTCTTCTTTGCTCGATTCAACATGAATAAAGCGATGAAAAAAGAAGCAGCGCCTCCAAAAATAAGTATCAGAAGTATTGTCTGGTCCACAGTCTCACTTCCATGTACTCCTAGATAGGAGATTCGCTAACTTGTTCATTGGCCAAGGAATTCAGAATTCATTTGGTTGAGCATCTCTTCAGATGGTCGCAGTTCTGAAGCAGCAACATCGAGAAGAGGCGTTGATACAATCCCTAGATCTTCAGCAAGTGATGGCTTGCTCGAATCGAAGTAAAGCAATCCAGTGACGTGCTTCTTATCCATCTCTGCTTGATGCAATGCGGTCAAAGCGGCCATGGAATCACTTGGGTCATGGGAGTCCGAAATCGTTTCGAGACGGATTGTTGATCCATCGTGAAGGGTGATATCTGTGAAGTGTCCTTCTGGAACTTCAACTTCTGCAACGGGTTCGAAGTGAGGGATGTAGTCGGCCATGTGAAGTGTAACTTCATTTTCTTTGACGTATTGATAGGAACGCATCGATTCATCGTTGTTATTGAATGTGACACAAGGAGAGATGACGTCGATTAAAGCAAATCCTTTGTGCGACATTGCAGCCTTGATCAGAGAGGTCAATTGCTTCTTCGAACCTGAGAACGAACGTGCAACGAAGGTACATCCAAGATTGATTGCAAGAGCACACAAATCGATTGGTTGAGTTTCATTTGCTTTTCCTTTCTTCTTCTTAGAACCAATGTCTGCTGTTGCAGAATATTGTCCTTTTGTGAGGCCATACACACCGTTGTTTTCGACGATGTAGACCATGTCCATGTTTCGTCGAATAGCGTGAATCAACTGTCCGATACCTATTGATGCGGAATCACCGTCTCCAGATACGCCGAGGTAAAGCAAATCTTTGTTGATCGCATAGGCGCCAGTTGTGACTGAAGGCATTCGTCCGTGTACAGTGTTGAATCCATGAGATTGTCCGAGATAGTAGGCAGGTGTTTTCGAAGAACATCCAATTCCTGACATCTTTGCAATTCGGTGGGGCTCAATTCCGTTTTCCCATGCAGCATTAATGATGACGTTTGAGATTTGATCGTGACCACAGCCAGGGCACAAGGAGGATGGACCACCTTTGTAATTCTCTTTAGGTTCGTTGATGACATTCAACTTAATTGCTCGTGCAGGTTTGTCGCTCATTGGTTCACCTCCTTCAGGGTTTCAAGAATTTTATCCGAGTAAATACGGGCTCGAGGAGGCATACCGTCTGAATAAGCAACCGAATGGACCTTGCCAACAATGTCGTTTGGTAATTCACGACGAAGGATTCCCCAGAGTTGCCCATCTCTGTTGATTTCCAGAACAATTGTCGTTTTATGCCGTCGTATAAATGCCTCGACTTCACTATGAAGTGGAAGTGAACGAACACGGCATTGGCTGACTTTCAATCCAGTTGCTTCAAGCATGTCATCGATCTCTTCGATTGTGTTTTCCATACTACCAAAGTAGATGACACCGACATCGCCCTCTTCTTCTTCTCGAAGAATTGGAGCAGGAAGTTCGTCCCGTGCACCATTGATTTTATCCTTCAATCGGGTCATGAGGTTGAAATAATCATCAGGCTTTTCTGAGTATACGCCGTCAGGGTTGTGCCCAGTGCCTCTGTAAAGGATAGGAGCCATTCCGCTTCCGGGTAGGGTTCTGTAGGGGATTCCGTCACCATCGAGATCACGATATCGGCCGAAGTTTTCCATTGCGTCAAAGACGTCTTGTTCTCTGATTGTCTTGCCACGATCCATTGGAGTGTCAGGATAAGTAAATCCTTCACAAGCCCAGCGGTTCATTCCAAGGTCAAGGTCAGATAGTCCGAAAACAGGTGTTTGGTATCGCTCTGAAATATCGAACGCTCTCCATCCAAACTCAAAGCACTCTTCAACAGTACCTGGCATGATGACGATGTGTTGTGTGTCACCGTGACTGCCTTCGTAAAGCATAGCCAAATCGGATTGCTGGGTACGAGTTGGCAGCCCAGTCGATGGGCCAACACGGTTTACGTCCCAGAAAACAGATGGAATCTCAGCAAAGTAGGCGAGACCAATGAATTCCTGCATAAGCGAAATTCCAGGGCCAGATGTTGCGGTCATTCCGCGTCCACCAGCCCATCCTGCGCCAAGGACCATCCCAGCCGCAGCAAGTTCATCCTCTGCTTGAATAACAGCACAAGTAGCTTCCCCTTCGTCATTTGTACGAAGTCTTGGAATCCATCCAATGATGCCCTCTGCTAGGCTAGATGATGGAGTGATTGGGTACCATGCTAGGAGTTGAACGCCACCGAAGATACAGCCAAGTGCGACTGCTTCATTCCCTTCAAAGAAAAAGCGATCTTTTTCGATTGGACGCTCTTCAACAACATATGGATCACCTTTTGTGAAGTTCTCCTTGGCATGATTTCTACCGAGTTCAAGCGCAGTTTTGTTGAGTTCAATCGCTGAAGCTTTTCCTTTGAACTGACCTGCAACTGCCTTGTGGAGCGCTTCGTCTGTAATGCCAAGAATCTCAGCAAGTACGCCTACATAGACGATGTTTGTAACGAGTTTCGCCAATTTCGGACTAAGACTTCGTGCAAGTTTTGTCATAGGAACTGGATAAGAGACGACGTCTGTTCGGTCCATAGGCATCTTGGAATCGGTGTTCCAAACGACAACTGAACCTGGTTCGAGTGAAGCGAGATCTTCAGCCCATGTTGCTTTGTTAACGAGAACTTGAACGTGGGTTCGATCACCCGGCGCTTGGTATCCTTGTTCTGAAAGACGTACAATGTACCATGTTGGAAGTCCTGAGATGTTCGACGGGAAGAGATTCTTTCCAGATACTGGAACGCCCATATCGAAGAGTGATTGAAGTAGGATTAAATTAGCAGATTGAGAACCAGTACCGTTTGCAGTTGCGATGTTAATTGTGAAGTCGTTTACGATGGTATCCATCTCTTGTGTCTCCTCAAAGGCATACGTCTTGAGCCGACGCCGCCCTCTTATTCTGTCCCCATCGCTTTCATCACTTCAACATGTTGCCGTAATAACCTCAAGAATGTACAGCCGTGAAGGTCAAAACAAGGAATCGGTTCGGGTATGTCATGGCGGACGAAGCATTAACTGAAGCATGGGAAAAAGCATCCAAGGAAATCACCAAGGGAAAGAACGAGGGAGCGTTGCAAACTCTTCGACTTGCAGACCCGCAGGCAAGCGATGCTATGACCGGTAGGCTCGTCGGTGAAGCGCTGTGGAACATCGCTAAATCCAATGAATCAAGATCTGATTATCGAAAAGCGGCTATGTTTTTGCGTGAAGCCAGCAAGAAAAACCCAAAGGACAAGAAAACAAGTTCGCTTTACAATAAACTCCGCAATGAAATGCAAGATAAGCGAATCAGTGAGACGCTTATCCCTAAACTTTTCAACAATGGGGGCCCGACATTTGCTGGTATCGTGGCCATCCTCGGAGGTTTTGTTCTCGTTCTCGCTATCATTATGGTTGCAAATACAGAATCAACCACAACAGACACGATTGAACTGAATCTTTCCTGGTCTGAAGGAGGCGTTGACAAGCAAGGAACAGTCGTCATAGAACTGTATCCAGATGATGCGCCAGCACACGCTGAAAACTTCAAGCAACTTGTAAGTCAAGACAAATATGATGGAACGAAGTTTCACAGAGTAATCGATGACTTCATGATTCAAGGTGGAGATTTCACAAACGGCGATGGAACTGGCGGTCATGCCATCATTTGGGATGGGTACTGTGACGGGACTGCAGAGCCAAGTTCTGCCGATTGTCCTTCGAATAAATGGACTTTGGGAGATGAGGCAGACAATGGTTTGATTCACACTCCATGCACAATTTCGATGGCGAAAACATCGAATCCTAATACAGGAGGTAGCCAATTCTTCCTTATTCCGAACGACAGTACTCCAAACTGGCTTGATGGTGTCCACACAGTGTTCGGGAACATCACATCTGGTTGCGACTTCGTCACCTCAATCAGCGAAGTGCAAACCGGGCAAAATGACAAACCTGTAAGTGATGTAGTAATCGAGTCTGCTGAATTCCTTGGAAGTGAAGAAGTCGACCCTTGGTACAAATTCTGGTGAAGAGGCCAAACGAGCGAACAGTTCGCTTGATTAGGGGGGCGCGATTCCCCTGATGCATGAGCGATTCAGACCCTTTCAATGCAAAGCGTGAACTTGACATCGGCGGCGCATATTTTGCATTACAAGCCCTCGATGACTCGGGAATTTCAACAGCACATCTTCCTTATTCGATGAGAGTCTTATTGGAAGGAGCGTTACGTAACTGTGACGGATTCCTCATCCGAGAAGAAGATGTGAAGTCAATCGCTGGTTGGCAAGCCAACAGCGAACGTGGAGAAATTCCGTTCCGTCCTTCTCGGGTTATTCTTCAAGATTTCACAGGTGTTCCTGCAGTTGTTGATCTTGCAGCCCTACGTGATGCAATGGTACAAATGGGCGGGGATCCAGAAAAAGTCAATCCACAAGTTCCAGTCGATTTGGTCATTGACCATTCCGTTCAAGTCGACGTTTCAGGATCTCACTCCAATGCATTGAGCCTCAATCTCGATATTGAATATCACAGAAACATGGAGCGGTACACATTCCTAAAGTGGGGTCAACAGTCCCTCAATAATTTCCAAGCAGTACCTCCTTCGAGAGGTATTGTCCACCAAGTTAATCTCGAATTTTTAGCCAGTGTTGCTCGACAAGAAGACAACGTTTGGCTCGCCGATACTCTGGTTGGAACTGATTCACACACCACTATGGTCAATGGACTTGGAGTCCTTGGTTGGGGTGTTGGTGGAATCGAAGCTGAAGCAGTTATGCTCGGCCAACCGATTTACATGCTTTCTCCAGACGTTGTTGGAGTTCGACTTATTGGGTCTCTCAACAACGGCGTTACAGCAACAGACATGACGCTTCGAATTGTTGAGATTCTTCGTGAGCATGGGGTTGTTGGAAAGTTCGTTGAATTCTTTGGTGAAGGAATGGTTGCGCTCTCTCTCGCTGACCGTGCAACAATTGCAAACATGGCACCAGAATACGGGGCAACGTGTGGATTCTTCCCTGTCGATGAGCGTACAATGGAATATCTCCGTCTTACTGGCCGTGATGAACAAGCGCTCCAAGGCGTTGAATCATTTGCAAAGGCACAGGGTCTGTGGTATAATTCTGAAGATGCTGAGAAGTCGTACACTGCAGTTCTTGAACTCGATCTTTCTTCAGTTGAGCCGGCTCTTGCAGGACCCAAGAGGCCTCAAGACCGTGTTGATTTGAAGAACATGAAATCTCATTTTGTTCATTCTCTTACACACGAAGTTGGACACCAAGGCCATGGTCTGGAACCCTCTGACTTGAATCGTGGAGCTATTGTGGAGAGAGACGGTGAAATGTATGATTTGAATCATGGCGATGTTGTTATTGCTGCTATTACTTCCTGTACAAACACATCAAATCCAGATGTTATGTTAGCTGCTGGACTTGTTGCTCGAAAGGCACGAAGTCTTGGTTTGGATGTCAAACCGTGGGTCAAGACATCATTGGCCCCAGGTAGTCGAGTGGTGACAGAATATTACGAGGCAACAGGTCTGCAAGAAGATCTGAATGCCCTCGGATTCAACGTTGTTGGCTATGGATGCACAACCTGTATTGGGAATTCTGGTCCATTGCCTGAAGAAATTGAAGCTGCAATCGATGCTGAAAATCTCATCGTCGGAAGCGTCATCTCAGGAAACCGAAATTTCGAAGGTCGCGTACACGGTAAAGTCAAGGCTTCCTATCTCGCTTCACCTCCGCTTGTTGTTGCATATGCAATCGCAGGTTCACTCGAAATCGATTTGACCAATGAACCGCTTGGTGTTTCAAACGATGGTACACCAGTCATGCTTTCAGACATCTGGCCTAGCGACGAAGAAATCGCAGAAGCTCGTGCAGTAATTACTCCTGAGATGTTCAAACAACGGTATTCGGATGCAATGAACGAGCCACGTTGGGATTCAATTCCTTCTGAGCCGAGCCCACTTTATCCGTGGGAAGATGCTTCGACATACATCCGACTTCCATCGTTCTTCCAAGATTTGTCTCCAGAAGCAGACCCAATTCAACCAATTCAATCAGCAAAGGTTCTTCTCAAACTTGGGGATTCGATTACGACCGATCACATCTCTCCAGCGGGTTCATTCCCTGCTGATGGGCCGGCTGGTCGTTGGCTAACAGAAAGAGGAGTTGAACAAGGAGACTTCAATTCGTTTGGAAGTCGCCGAGGTAACCACGAAATTATGATGCGTGGAACATTTGCAAACGTTCGAATTCGCAATCAAATGGCACCAGGTACCGAGGGAGGATTTGCTCTAGACCACGTCAGTGGAGAAATTTCCTCTGTCTATGAAGCAGCAATGAACAGCGATACTCCAATGGTTGTTCTCGCAGGTTCACAATATGGAACAGGTTCATCACGAGATTGGGCTGCAAAAGGAACCTATTTACTCGGAGTCAAAGCAGTCATTGCAACTTCATTCGAGCGAATTCATCGTTCAAATCTCGTTGGCATGGGTGTATTGCCGTTGACGTTTATTGAAGGAGAATCGCATGAAACACTCGGCCTTGATGGAACTGAAATGTTTAGCATTCCAGTCACAGATGATGTTCAGCCTCTACAGACACTTACCGTAACAGCGAATCATCCCGATGGCTCAAGCAAACAATTCGAAGTTTCAGTCCGTCTCGACACACCTGTTGAAGTCGAATACTATCGAAACGGTGGAATTTTACACACCGTTCTTCGACAATTGGCTTCCTGATTTCGTCGGCATATTGATATGAAAGAGAAGGAGTGAAAATCTATGGCCTCAGGAGATGTTCGATTTGTTTTCCGTTCCGAGGAAACCGATGTAAACGTCACAATCGAAGGGCAAAAAGAATGGGTCGCCAAGATCGTAGAAGAACTCGGCCTCTCTGAAGTCGGGTTGACAATGCCACTCGGCGGGGCGTTTACTCAATCACTCATGTCCAAATCATCGGCTCAAGAGGGTGAAGATGAACTTGAATCGGAGGCGCCTTTGGATATGGGTCCAACTCCAGATCCCGGAAGAATTCCAACAGTTCGCCGCCCAATCGGGGCATTGAATATCGAAGCCGAGATGGAAAAAATTGGTTTGGAACCTCCGGGTGAAAACGATGTGATTGAACTCATTGAGGCCTTTTCAGAACTTGAAAAACCTCGGCCTATCCAAGGTCAAATGAGTATCGACCCAATGGCTGAAGCATGGCTTCGCGAACTGATGCGTCTCGTTGTAAGAGACGGGGCCAGAACTGCTCTTGCAACAGAGGTGATCGAAGAAGTTGCCAGTTCGAAACTTGGAAGCCGAACCGGTGTTGAATTGACCGTCTGGTTGGAATCACTATTTGCAGCTGGAAAACTTGTGAAAATTCACGGTGGAGATGCTGTAGGGTGGGGTCCTTCACCTCGTTGGCTCAGCTGAGAAATAAAACACCCCTTTTTTAGTACAATTCCGCTCTGTACAGCGAAGCGAGACATCAAAGGGGTTATAGTGGAAGTATTGCTGGCTTAGATGAGTGATATTGATGCAAACTAAGACGAACCAAATCGGGGCAAAACTTCGAAGCGTATTTCTCGTATTCATAATGGTCATTTCGACTACAGCCGCCTTTGCAACAAATGCCAGTGCTTCTGCAGCACGTAACTACACCACAAATCGTGACCCGATTGATATCGGTATTGCTGATTTCAACTGCGATGGTTTCAACGATATGGCCATTGCAACCGACGGTACGCACACCATCTCCATCTTGACAAATGATGGGACTGGAGATTTCACAGATCGATACGACGTATGGGTTTCCAAGAATACCTCTCGAAACGCTGAATGGGATGAGTTCTCGAATGTACAATTCCTTGAAGTGGGAGAGTTCACTGGGGATTCTGCGCCAGATATCGCAATTTTCCAAAGAAACAATCCGTTCAAGACTGACGATAGTGGTGCGCCAGCAGGAGAGCCTGGTAACCTGACCATCCTCGAAAATGATGGTTGCGGAACTGACTCATTCACCATTGGTCAGAGATTCACTCACTTCTGGGCATGGGATCTTGTAGTCGGAGATGTAAACGACGACGGAAATGATGACGTACTTATCCTCGATCTTCTCAGTGACATTTCAAATCAAAGAGTCGTCACCTACATGGGACCTATATCTCAAAGCACAACGCCAATGGTCACTGCTCTCGGTACTGCAAGCGCCAATGCTTACAGAAATCTTGAGATCGGCGACTGGGGAGAAGGGCAACAAGGGCTCGGCGGCCAGTGCTACGACGAAGACATTTGGCTCCTTCGAAGCGAAGGCGTTGATTACGCATCGGGTCAAACAACCAATCCAGGAAACGATGACAACGTGACTGTTATCGAATTCAACTGTCAAACAAATCTCTTCCCGAATACTTACACATTTTCAACGACTCCTCAAACTGGATCTCACGTCGTTAACATGGCAAACACCTTCGGTGCATTCGACATCGCTGACATCGATAACGACGGCGTTGTTGATACAATCGCAATGACGCAAGGCAACCTTGAGAACATCACGTATTCCAAATCAACAACCGTTGGAACCTGGTCCTCTCCTTCATTAGCTTATTTCGGGCCATACATCTCTTATGACGTGACAGTGGCAGATGTCAACGGGGATGGCGAACCTGATTTCGTCAACCCTACTGTTGCTTACCAACAAAACACATCTGACTCTGCAGGCGGTTCGACTTCTTCCTTCTGGCTTAACTTCCCTACAACTGTACAAGTTACTCTCTCTGATGGAAGCGGTGGATATGTAACTCCTCTCTCTTACGAGGCTGGTCGCAGACCAAACATCGCTGTTGTCGGACAACTTGCAGGAAGTGCAAGTTCCGCCCCTGATATCGTTGTAGGTCATTCTTCCTACAACTTTGGAAGTTGGATTGACAACCTTGGATGGGAAGGACAGAACGATTACGTCACTGTCGTGGAAATGGACAGCAAAGATATCGCAGTAACAGATATCGAAATTTCACCTGTAGACCGATTCTTCGGAGTGGTTGGAGAAGGAACCCGGGACATTAATGTCACAGTAACAAACACTGGTATGGACACATTGACTCAATCAGCAACACTCGATGTTGAACTGAAGGTTGTTGACGAAGCAAATTCCTCCAACACAACAGTGTTTGCACACGACTTCGACACAGCTGCTGACACAAGTGGTTGTGGCTCTGGCTGTAATTGGGTCCTCAATGAATACATTGACCAAGCTTCAATGTGGCACCTTGAATCAAATCAATCACGTGGCGCTACTGATGGCAACAACGATCCGAATGTATCTGCAAACTACCTTAACCCAACCGACTTCATGTGGGCTGGAGAGTACAAAACAAACAGCAGTGGTGACGAATGGTCTGGATATGGACGAAACTGGGATGATGCGCTTACACTCGAAGATGTTGATTTGACTGGCTCAGATCGAGCCTTCTTGAGCGTAGAATTGTTCCGCCACCTTGGCTTCGGTGGACTAGGCAATTTCGACGGAACAGGTTTCATCCTCACTGCTCTTTGGGACGATGTCGCATTTGTTGAAGTGGGTTCAGAAGAAACTGGATGGTCTGTCCTTTCCTGCCCAACTTCGGCACAAGTCGCAGGAGAATGTCTGTCTGGCGTTTCAATGTGGGGCGGTTATGACAACGACAGAGCCATTAAGATCAACGGTTTTGGCGGGGTTGCAGAAGGTGTCTATTACTATGGAGCACAAGCAGCGGGTACTTACTACGGATGGAGTAACTTTACAGAGGAAGGTGTCGGTGAATTCGATCTTTCTCCATGGGCTGGTGAAATCGTCGACGTTCGATTCAGACTCCGTTCTGGATTCGAAGGATCCATTGCAGATGATAACGAATCGCTCTGGACAGGTCGAGATGGATACGCTATCGACAATGTATCTATCTACAAGCAAAACACTGCTTACCTACCAAATCCACAAACGCTTCAATCCAACCTCAACCTCGTAAACCTTGGTCCTGGGGAAGAAGAAACAGCATCGATTTCTGCAAATCTCCTCAACGACACAATTTACAGAATCTCTGCAACACTCTCCAACCATGCATGGGACGAGCAAACCGTTAACGATGATATCGTAGGTTATATTCAACCCTTCAATCTCTACGACCCAACAGTTGAAGGAATAGATTACTTCAATCCAGGTGGTTTGTATGCAGAAGGTATCTTTGATATCGATGTGATCACCAATAACTATGGAAACACCCTCGTAGACTTTGATATCGAGACAACAGTCTTCTCTGCAACACCATC
>Ga0206682_10004370_pt1 | contig 11538 bp, 8 predicted proteins | sample M240m12015metaG_FD_155444 | JGI IMG/M metagenome (GOLD analysis project Ga0206682, IMG submission 155444) | Ammonia-oxidizing marine archaeal communities from Monterey Bay, California, United States - M2 40m 12015 | ecosystem: Environmental > Aquatic > Marine > Intertidal zone | place: USA... | reverse complement strand
CAGTCAGATCAACATCCTCGAGGACCATTGCATCGTCCCAGTTCTTGTCGTATCCGGACCATAGGTCACCAGACGAGTTGGTCTTGTAATGTCCAGCCCACATGAAGTCGGTTGGGTTGAGGTAGTTAGCGGAGACGTTTGGATCGTTGTTTCCATCAGAAGCGCCTTGGGAGTGGTTAGTTTCTTCATGCCACTTGGTTGCTTGATCGATGTACTCTTCGTACGCCCAACTGCAGCCTGAGCCACATCCAGTTTTGTCTTCTGGATTGTCCCAGTCCATTTGATAGACAGTGTTGTTGGTGGAGCTTGTTTCATCAACAATCTTCAGTTCCAAGTCAAGGGTTGCGGATTGGCCGTTGAGAATGTCCATTCCGGTGTTGGTAACGGTGACGTTGATGTCACGGGTTCCTTCACCAACAATGCCAAAGAAGTTGTCCGTGGGACTGATTTCAAGCGAAGAAACTGAAAGGTCCTTGCTGTCCATTTCTACAACTGTGAGGGTGTCATACTGACCTTCCCATCCAAAGTTGTCCACCCAACTGCCGAAACTGTAACTGGTGTGGCCTACGACGATGTCGAGGGCTGAGTTGGAAGCACCTGCGAGTTGACCGACTTCGACCATGCTTGGTCGTCGACCTGCCTCGTACGAGAGCGGGGTCAAGTGACCGCCGCTTCCGTCAGACAAGGTCACCTGAACGGTGGTTGGGAAGTTGAGGAAAAAGTTGGAAGTGGTTCCACCGGCTGAGTCACTGCTGTTTTGTTGGTAAGCGATCGTCGGATTAACGAAGTCAGGCTCACCATCGTTGTTGAGGTCAGTCACTGTGACTGAGTATGAGATGTAAGGTCCGAAGTAAGCAAGGGCAGGCGTTGACCATGTGCCGACTGAAGATGAGGTGACAAAACTGACGTTTTCCACGTTTCCATCGTTGAGCACCATGGCGTCAATTTCTCCGTTACCATCAATATCGCCAATGTCGAAATCGTTCGCGAAGTCTACGTTCATGTTGACAATGCTTGTTCCCGTCTGAGGAGAAGCAGTATTGAAGTTGTAGGTCGCAGGGTAGGTGTTGGTTAAGCAAGAAAATTCGATGATTGAAACGTTGTCGCTCTTTCCTGGATTGGTCACTTGATTTGTAGCGTAATCGAGGCCTTCTGAACGAAGGAGGTAGATGTCGTCATCGGTGCATGTACCGCTAAGGCCACCGGTTTCAGTTTCTCCGTGGTCGCCGACTTCAAGGCTTCTGTACGTGTTTTGATTGGCTGGGCCAAGGGTTGTGACGATGCCTTGTGTACTGGAACCAATCGGTCCACGGTAGGTCACAACACGCTGTGAGGAAAGATCGCCGAGAAGGTCAAGGATGTAGACATCGTCGTTTCCGTCTTGGTCAGCATCGCCAACGGCGAGGTCCCAAGCCCAGAAGTGAGTGAATCGTTGGCCGATGCTCCATGTTTTCTCGCTGCATCCGCCGTTTTCGATGATGGTCACGTTCCCCGGCTGCCCAGCTGGGTTGCCGTTATCATCGGTCTTGAATGGATTGTTGCGCTGGAAGATGACGATATCGTCCGCTCCGTCTCCAGTAAATTCTCCGACTTCGATAAACTGAACATTGGAAAATTCGTCCCAATCTGCGTTTCGGCTTTGGTTCTCGGAAACCCAGATATCCTGGCGCTCGCTGAAATCCCCGTTGCCATCGTTCCATAGAATGGTGATGGTGTGGGTTCCTTCAGTCGCCACTGCCATGTCGTTAAAACCGTCGCAGTTGAAGTCGCCAAGAGCGACGTCCAACGGGTCACGGTTGGTGGTGTATGATCGTGCAATCGAAGCGCTTGCGGTTGTGGCAAGGGCTGCGGTTGTCGACAAGACCATCAGCATAACAAGGAACATGCTGAGGGCGCGGCTGTTATTGTGGTTGTTTTTGGAGAACATCAACATCACTGCTTCGGCCAACGCCCGTTGCACTTTAATTGCTTTGCTCTAAAGTTCACTATTGTCTTCCACTACTTTGTCCGCAGTGCCCCGTTTAGGACGAAAATATAAATTTCTTAATCAAGGTAAAAAATCGGCTCAAATTTTGCACTCTTCTGTGCCAATTATGGTGAGTCGATGGTTCAGAATTTACCCTTTAACCATGCTGGCGAAGGGCCCCATCCGGTTGCATCTCCGCCGTGCACTTTGACGAGTTTTCCAGCGCCGAAAAGAGATTCTAACCAAACTTCCAATGCAGTTCCTTCACGGTTGCCCAACTTTTTGCTGGCCACTTCTTCGATCACTTCAGTTTGCAGTGCAGTAATGCCATATTCACGCACGACGAGGTGGAGAAGTTCCCGCAACCACGCCTCAGCCATCGGATCGACGCTCATAGCACCTTGAACAGGACGAGGTTCTTCCATGTCGTCGAGGGCTTCCATCAATTCGATGGGATCCGGACGTTCTGGGATTTGGAGTCCAATCGCAGCGAGTTCAGCCTCAAGGTCAAGTTTCCCGATGGGCCTACGGACGACCGGAATGCGGCTTGGGTCCGGCGTAGGACCCATGTCGAGTGGTTTGTCGCCGATTGGTGAATCGTCAAGTTCGTCTTTTGGTGCAGCCTTAGAGGGCGTGACACCCGAAGTGTTGGTGGCTTGGACCTCAGTCCCGATTGGCATCGACCAGCCGACGCCCTGAAGGCCGAGCTCCTTCACGCGTTCTTCAATCCATGAAGCATCGCCTTCAAGCAGAACATTGACATCATGCTCGTCCGAACGGAAACGATAGCGAACATTGCCTCGTAGTTTCGCCATCATCCATCCCTCGGTTGACGACCTCTTGAATTTGACCCATGAACCGTTGCGAGGATTTCTTTGGAAATCCTCACTCAGATGCTGCGAGTTGTCGAAGAACTGTGTGAAGGATTCCACCGTTTCGGTAGTATTCAACTTCCACTGGTGTATCCAAACGAACTTGCGCTGAAAAGGTCAGCGTGGTCCCATCCGCCCGGGTTGCAGTCACATCGAGGTCTTGCAATGGTTGAACATCGTCACCGATCGGGATTGTGTAGGATTCACTTCCATCGAGACCGAGGGTTTCGTGAGATTCGCCTTCCATGAAGGTCATTGGGAGCACGCCCATGCCGACAAGATTCGAGCGATGAATTCGCTCAAACGAAGTAGCGATGACGGCCCCTACGCCGAGGAGATAGGTGCCTTTAGCCGCCCAGTCTCTCGAAGAGCCGGTGCCGTATTGGCTGCCTGCGAGGACCACTTTAGGCCCATCGTAACTCTGTGCGGCATCGTAAACCGAAACCACTTCACCGGTTTGGAAATCACGAGCAAAGCCGCCCTCAGTGCCTGGCGCCATTTGATTGCGGATTCGAACGTTGGCGAAAGTGCCACGCATCATCACTTCGTGGTTACCACGGCGGCTGCCGAAGGAATTGAAGTCCGATTGTTGAATGCCTCGTTCGACCAACCAAGAACCAGCAGGACCGTCAGCAGGGAATGCGCCTGCTGGCGAAATGTGGTCCGTTGTGATCGAATCGCCTAACTTGAGCAAGACCTTCGCATCATTGATGCTGCTGATGGGTTGCGGTGCAGCAGAAAGGCCAGAGAAGAAAGTAGGCAGACGAATGTATGTGGATTCTGCTTCCCAAGGGTAAAGCGGGCTCGGCTCGGATGGAATGCTGTCCCAGCGTGGCTCATTCATGGCATCAGCGTAACGCTGACGGAACATCTCTGGCGTGATGACTGAAAGGGCCTCTGCGAGTTCTTCATCTGTCGGCCATAATTCACTCAACATCACTGGCGTTCCATCTGGAGCGTAACCAACTGGTTGAGTTGAAAGATCGACTTCGAGGGAACCCGCAAGGGCGTAAGCGACGACCAATGGTGGGCTTGCGAGGTACGAGGCCTTGACTTTCCCATGCACTCGGCCTTCGAAGTTTCTGTTTCCTGAAATGACGGAACCAACAATCAATCCAGCCTCATCAATCGCCGCTTCAATTTGTTCTGGGAGTGGGCCTGAATTTCCAATGCATGTGGTGCAACCGTACCCAACTACGTTGAAGCCGAGAGCGTTGAGATCCTCTTGGAGACCTGATGCTTCGTAGTATTCAGTCACCACTCTGGAGCCTGGCGCAAGGGATGTTTTGACCCAAGGTTTGACCTCTAGACCGTGCTTGCGAGCGTTGCGAGCCAAAAGACCAGCTGCGAGCATGACACCGGGGTTTGAGGTATTGGTACAGCTCGTGATTGCAGCAATCACAACATCGCCGTGGTTGAGATCGTAGGTTTTGCCATCACGTTCAACAATCGCTCCTTTCGAAAGGTCGGCAGGTGCCAATCCGTGGCCGTGGTGGCCTAATTCATGGGTGAGGGATTCGATGAAATGGGATTTCATATGAGCAAGATCAACACGGTCTTGCGGTCGCTTTGGACCAGCAAGAGCTGGCTGAACGGTGGACAAATCAAGTTCGAGGGTCGCAGTGTATGCCTTCTCAGCATCGCTGGCCTCATACCACAATCCTTGCGCTCGTGCATAGGCTTCCACGCCAGCAATCGCATCGTCTTCACGGCCGCTGAGTCGCATGTAATCGAGGGTGCGTTCATCGACGGGGAAGAAACCGCAGGTTGCACCATATTCTGGAGCCATGTTGGCAATTGTTGCACGGTCAGCCAAGGTGAGAGCAACCATACCAGCGCCAAAGAATTCGACAAATTTGCCAACTACGCCATGTTCACGGAGCATCTCAACAATTCGGAGGGTCATGTCAGTAGCGGTCACGCTGGGGTTGAGTTCGCCGATTAATCGGACGCCAACAACATCGGGTGCGAGCATGTAGATTGGTTGTCCGAGCATCACAGCTTCTGCTTCAATGCCACCAACACCCCATCCAAGAACGCCAAGACCATTGATCATCGTGGTGTGGGAATCTGTTCCAACAAGTGTGTCTGCAAGCCAAACGCCATCTTCTTGGCGGGCAACGCTTGCTAAGTATTCCAAGTTGACTTGGTGAACAATACCACGGGAAGGGGGGACAGCTTGGAAGTTGGCCAGTGATTGTTGACCCCACTTCAAGAACGTATATCGTTCCATGTTTCGATGGTATTCAATGTCGAGGTTCATGTCCAATGCTTGGCTGTTAGCGCCGTCAATATCGACCTGAACCGAGTGATCAATCACCAAATCGACAGGGACTTGCGGATTGACCTTTTCTGGGTCACCACCCATCTCAACCATCGCATCGCGAAGCGCTGCAAGGTCAACAACGGCAGGAACACCAGTGAAATCTTGGAGAATGACTCGTGAAGGGCGGAATGGAATTTCGCCACGCTCGCCATGAGGCGTCCATCCAGCGATGTTTCGGATGTCAGTTTCACTCACAAGGAAGCCGTCGTTTCCACGAAGTGCTCCTTCCAAAAGAATACGAATCGAGTATGGAAGTGATGAGGTATCGATGCCTTGTTCATCGAGTCCTGCGAGTGAGTAGTAATCGCCGCCAACCGAAAGCGTTCGTCGTGCATTGAATGGGTCCAAGGTCGCCATGATTACGGCCAATTGACTCTAATCTATGAACAAAACCCTTGACAAGGCTCGTTCAAAGGGAGGTCCTTTCTGAGTGAAAACGGTTCACCAGAACTGCCACCAGGAGTCAGAAGACTCCCCGCTGAATGAGGCATCAATAAGAGTAACTGGGTATACAGGGTCACTTCCAGAGTTGCCACCAGTTTGAATCGCATCGATTTTATCGACCACATCTTGCCCGCCAATGACCTTGCCAAAGACGGTGTGAACACCATCGAGGTGAGAGGGCGTCGAATCAGGAGAGACAATGAAGAATTGAGAGCCACCAGTGTGGGCATTGCTGGTTTTTGCCATCGAAAGCATGTACGGTTCGTGCTTCAAACCGTTGTCTGCTTCGTCGCCAATGGTCCATTCAGTCTTTTCGCAAGAGGACTGAGAGGGGCTTGCAGCACCGTTGCAGTACCCGTCCCATACAGCGGCGTGACCGCCCGTACCGTCACCGTTGGTGAAGTCACCACCTTGGAGCATGAAGCCCGCAATGATCCGGTGGTATGTGGTGGAGTCATAGGAACCATCTCGTACGAGTTCCTTGAAGTTCTTCACGTGAGTCGGTGCGTCGTCACTGTACAGTTCAATGGTGATTTCACCCGTTTCGAACGAACCATCTGCGTTGGTCCAAGACATCTCAAACACAACGTTTTCGCCGTCAGCTTGAGGCGCACTGAGGACTGAAATCCCTGCAAGAATCAATAACATAGCTGTTCCAAACGCAACCACCCCTGCAACGGTCGGTGTTCCGTCTCTCACCAAAGGAGGGAATGTGGTTTCGCTGATGCGCGCATCTTGCATTTCGTTTCGAAGGTTGTTGTACAGTGTGTTGGTACGCTTGTCGTTTGAATTCCCCTTCAAGGAATCTCTAAAGAGGCCGGCTGCAGCCCTGTAATCCGATTTCGAATGCGTATCTTTTGCCTTTGCCCAAGTTGCCTCACCAGCAATTCGGAGCGTGGTTGGATGTTCACCGGAAGGATCGACGGTTCGAAGCGAATCGAGGGCGCCCTCATATTTCCCCTTCACGAGAGATTTTTCGGCTTTGTCCCACACTGCTTTCCTGGTTTCCGCTTCTGTCAGAGCAGGCTTGGTTAGCCCCTTCTTCACGGCGGATTTTTTTGATGAACCACTGTCGGCCATATCACTGCCGAGTGCGCTGTATGTTTTGAGCATCACGGCTCAACTGGAGGGGAGATGCCTCATCGAAATCTTGATTGTTTTACTGAGAGCCCCATCAACATGTTCAAAGGGTGCATGCTGAACCGAACCCTATACACCCACTCATTTCGATGAGTTTGGACCAAAGGTGAACAAAGAATGGATACCATTGCCAACGATTACACCATTAACATCGCAACTGCAAACGGAACTGGCTCTCAATCAGCGAACCTCATCCTTCTCCAATCTCTTTTCGAGATGGGCGTCCCAGTAAGCGGAAAAAACCTGTTTCCTTCCAACATTTCAGGACTACCGACATGGTACATCGTCCGTCTTTCCGACCATGGATATCAAGCCCCAGGCGACCGAACCCACATCCAAGTCCTTGTCAACCCTGCAACTTGGGAAGAAGACCTCGCTGCGCTCGAACCAGGCTCAGTGGTCATCTGGAATGAAAACTCAAAGAAGGAAATGACCCGTGATGACGTTGTTTCTTATCCAGTTCCAATGATGGGCCTCGCTCGAAAAATCAATCCTAAAATTGCAAAACTTGTCACCAACATCATCTATGTCGGCGTGCTTGCTGAGATGCTCGGGATCGACCAAGGCGCACTGGAAGACGCTGTTGCTAAGCAATTCAAAGGCAAGGCAAGCGCCATTGAACTGAACATTAACGCTCTTGGTCTCGGCCGTGATTATTTCAAGGACAACTTCACTAAAGAAGACCCATATGTGGTTGAGGCACGGGAAATCAAGACGCCGAAGTTCTTCATCGATGGAAATGAAGCCGCAGCCCTTGGTTGCATCTTTGGTGGTGTGCAAATGCTTGCATGGTACCCAATTACACCCTCTTCATCCCTCGCAGAAGGCATCATCAACTACATCCCACAACTTCGTGTCGATGATGAAGGCAATGCCACATGTGCCGTGATCCAAGCGGAAGATGAACTGGCGGCAGCGGGCATGGTGCTCGGAGCTGGCTGGGCTGGAGGGCGAGGCATGACTGCCACCTCTGGACCTGGTATCTCCCTGATGCAGGAATTCATTGGTTTGGCTTACTTTGCTGAAATCTCCTCCGTTTTCTGGGACGTAAACCGTGTCGGCCCATCGACTGGACTGCCAACACGAACCCAACAATCTGACATTACACTCCTTTACGAAGGAAGCCACGGCGATACGCAACACATCGTCTTGATTCCAGGCACCGTCGAAGAGTGCTTCGAATTTGGATGGAGAGCTTTCGATTATACCGAGCGATTCCAAACCCCAGTCTTCGGCCTAAGCGACCTCGACTTGGGAATGAACCGCTGGGCTTGTGAAGGATTCACCTACCCAGACCAAGCAATGGACCGTGGCAAGGTCGTGCGTGACAAAGATGTCTTCGAAGCGTTCGAAGAATTTGGGCGATACCTCGATGTTGACGGCGACGGTATCCCTTACCGCACCCTTCCTGGTTCCGGCATGGACCCAATTCTTTACCGAGGTACCGGCCACAACCCGAAGGGCGTGTACTCCGAAAAGCCGGAAGATTACCTCAACCTCATGAACCGTTTGAAGCGCAAGATCAATGGCGCACGGGACCTCTTGCCAGCACCAATCATTCGAGAAGAATCAGAATGCGAAGTTGGGATCATCTATCTTGGAAGCATGGAGAACACCATTCAAGAAATCGACGACATGCTTGAAGCAACAGGCCTCAAAATCAGTCAATGCAGGGTTCGTGCTTTGCCACTTCACAGCGGTATTGAAGACTTCATTCGCCGGCATGAACACACGATCGTTCTCGAAATCAACCGAGACGGTCAACTCTACGGTATTCTTCGCAAGGAGCTGCCAAACGATTTGGTTACGAAAGTGCACTCCGTTGCTTACAGCGATGGTATGCCACCTCGTGCCCGGATTTATGCGGACCAAATCCTATCCACCCTCAAGGAGGTGAACCAATGAGCGACGCACCAGCACGACCTGCCCGAACTGTGAAACTAAATGTCATCAATGAACCCAAGGACAGTTACACCGGCGGGAAATCCTCGCTCTGTCCTGGCTGTGGTCACGACCAAATCTCAAACGTCATCATTGCAGCAGCATGGGAAAATGGAATTGAGCCACACCGCATCGCCAAGATGTCGGGAATCGGATGCTCGTCAAAGACACCTGCATACTACCTTGGACAATCCCACGGCTTCAACACCGTCCACGGCCGAATGCCGTCTGTAACGACCGGCGCTTACGCCGTGAACAAGGACCTCCTCTACCTCGGCGTTTCCGGCGACGGCGATTCTGCATCGATCGGTATCGGCCAACTCATTCACGCCATTCGGCGAAACATGGACATGGTCTACATCGTCGAGAACAACGGAGTCTATGGCTTGACAAAGGGACAATACTCTGCTACTGCAGACGTTGGCTCAAAGAAGAAGAAAGGAAAGCCAAACACCACACAGCCAATCGATTTGTGCGCACTTGCCATCAACCTCGGATGCACATTTGTGGCTCGCTCCTTCTCAGGTTCAAAGAAGCAATTGACTTCACTGCTCAAGGCTGCAATGTCTCACAAAGGCTTCGCCCTTATCGACGTCATCAGCCCTTGTGTGACCTTCAACAACAACGATGAGTCCATGCGTTCGTATGGCTATGTCAAAGAGAACGAAATCACCCTTCACATGGCAGATTACATCCCTCACTTCAACCCGGTTGAAGAGATTGAGGTGCCTGAAGGACACTTCAGAGACATTGAGTTGCACGATGGTTCCACAATCCGCCTCGAAACGATCTCGGATGAGCATGACCCTGGAAACGCCGTCGCCGCCTTGACTGCACTTCACGAAGCTGAATCAACTCAAAAGCACGTGACTGGGCTTCTATACTTCGACAATACAAAACCTGCACTGGCTGAGGATTTAGGACTCGTTGACACACCGTTAATCGATGTACCTGACGAAGAGTTGCGCCCAACCAAGGCAATTCTCGATGAACTCAACGCTGCTTTGCTTGGTTAAGCGGGAATACCTACGAATCTCCAATAAAGGAGAAGGAAGGGTGAGCGTGCGATGAACACCGCTGTAATCATCTTGGGTTTCATGACCTTTTGTGTCATGTTAGCCGTCGCAGTGCGCGTAATAAAGGCGCGCCGACTGCGTGAATTGCTCGCGGCTCGTCGGGCGAAATACAACCTAAACTTTGCTGAACGGCGAAGGCATGTCCAAACCGTCCGAGGCCGACAGGTCGAGGATCTCGATGAAGAGGAGATTCTTGCTTACCAGCAAAGGGATACTGCACGAGACCAAAACATCCACTTCTTGCGCTTGCTCGTCGCTGATCTTTTCGACGAGGAAGAACTTGAACCTGAACAGGAAGAAGAGCAGCGGGAAGAGCAAGTCCTTGCACGACAGTCTTGGATTGAAGAGCATCAAGAAGGGTTGGATGAACACGCTGCTCTCGTTGAGGAAGAAGAAATCGGCAGTGGCGTGACCGTCATGGCAGAGATTGCTCCAGAGGAAGACGACATCGAGGAACGGCTTGAACGAGAAGGCGGAAAAGGCGGAGAAGTTCAACTCTCTCTTGCTTGGGACGATTACAATGATCTCGACCTACACGTCTTTTGCCCGTCTGGTGAACGCATCTATTTCAACAACAAAAACAGCGAATGTGGCGGTGAATTAGACGTTGACATGAACGTGCGACCGGTGAGCAACAACCCAGTTGAAAACGTGGTCTGGACCGGAGAAGCACCGCCTGGTAAATACAAAATTGGTGTTCACTTTTACAAGCATCATCGAAAGCGACGCACTAAGAAAACAACCACCTTCCGTTTGCGAGTCATGGTGCACGGCAAGTCGAGGGATTACAGTGGGACGATTACTTCTGGGAGCGCCATGCAAATGGTGACAAGTTTCACGCTGAAGCCAAACAGTTCGGCGTCGACAAAATCGATTCCATTGTGATCAGAATTTCTGGCCACGCATGAACCGTGTGAATTTTGTCAACGGATTGACGCTGGGGCGGGGCACGAGGCCCAACCGCCAATCCAATTCATTGGCTTGGTCGTACTTGAGCAGGTCATCGAAACCACCAATCCATTCTTCATTGATGAAAATCTGAGGGACGGACTTGCTTCCTTTTGTCCGGACCAAGAATTCCCGGTCCATCCGTGCAGAAGAACCAAGTTTTTTTTCTTCATAGGTCACGCCTTTGGAGTCAAAGAGACGCTTCGCGTTGACGCACGCTCCGCAGCCCTTGTTGGTGTAGACCTCAACTTTGACCATGTTGATGCCAGCAGATGATGGTCTTCAACCTCACTGGGTGCGGTGGTAGTCCCTCTCGGATTTGAACCGAGGTCGGAGGAACCAGAATCCTCCATGATGGACCGCTACACTAAGGGACTGTTGTGTTGGCGTATCGCCTTTCCCTCTTCAATTCAGCGGTTGTTTGGAGTGCTTTCTACTGTCGCATCGTCCATTGAATTAGAGTGTGCTAATCCTCTCGATTCATGTCATTGATGCGTCGCTCAATATCGTTTCTTGATGCCACCGAACGTTGCCGCTCCAGTTCAGCATATTCCTCACTCGTCAATGGTTTCGAACCAATCAAAATTTGCAAAACATCGTTCAAAAAGTAGCCAAGTAAGAAGCATCCGAGCATGAGAAATGGTGTCGGTATATCCATTTTGACGACCATCCACTTCTTCTGATGAATTGTTCTTCAGCCTTCGATGGACACAAAGCGAAACAGCACTTTGGAAACAGCGCTCAACATCAGAACAATCATGAACGAACCAAGCGCCCATTTTGCCCAAGGTCGCTCCTTCTTTTCTGGTGGCCAAGGATCGATTC
>Ga0206682_10004369_pt1 | contig 11539 bp, 9 predicted proteins | sample M240m12015metaG_FD_155444 | JGI IMG/M metagenome (GOLD analysis project Ga0206682, IMG submission 155444) | Ammonia-oxidizing marine archaeal communities from Monterey Bay, California, United States - M2 40m 12015 | ecosystem: Environmental > Aquatic > Marine > Intertidal zone | place: USA... | reverse complement strand
CGAAGCAATTAGAGAACAAATTTTACAGTTTTATTCTAAAGAGATACCCTACGCTGTTGAGGTAGATACCGAAGATTTTACAGAAGAAAAGAAAATCATCAAGCTTCGGTCAGTCATAATGGTTGAACGAGATACTCAAAAAGGAATCATAATTGGACATAAAGGTTCAGCTCTCAAGCGTGTAGGGGTAGGTGCTAGAAAAACGCTTGAAGTTTTTTTTGGTAAAAAAGTGCATTTAGAACTTTATGTGAAGGTAAATAAAGATTGGAGGAACAATTCCAATCAACTCAGGCGTTTTGGTTACAAACATTAAAAAAGAACCAAACCCTTAAAACTGCCTTTAATCCTTGCAAAAAGGTTATTTTTGCAAATCAAATTTATTGAAATGAGCGCAATTGTAGCCATAGTAGGAAGACCCAATGTTGGAAAATCGACTTTTTTTAATCGAATGATTCAAAAAAGAGAGGCGATTGTAGACGCGGTAAGCGGAGTAACCCGTGATCGTCATTATGGAAAAACCGATTGGAATGGTAGAGATTTTTCTTTGATCGATACTGGAGGTTATGTAGTTGGAAGCGATGATATTTTTGAAAAAGAAATTGACAAGCAAGTAAAACTCGCCATTGAAGAAGCAGATGCGATTATTTTTATGGTTGAGGTCGAAACTGGACTTACTGGTATGGATGAAGAAGTAGCACAACTGCTTCGTCGCTCAAAAAAACCTGTCTTTCTAGCCGTAAATAAAGTAGACAATGCAATGCGTCAAGACGGAGCAGTAGAGTTTTACAGTCTCGGTTTTGATAAAATCTATCCCATGTCGGGGAATAATGGGGGAGGATCTGGAGAATTGTTGGATGATTTAGTAAAAGCACTTCCAGAAGAATCCGAGTCAAATGACGATGATGTACCAAGATTTGCAGTAGTGGGAAGACCCAATGCCGGAAAATCTTCTTTTATCAATGCATTGATTGGTGAGGATCGTTACATCGTAACAGATATTGCAGGAACTACCAGAGATAGCATAGACACTAGATACAATCGTTTTGGTTTTGAATTTAATCTAATTGATACCGCTGGGATTCGTCGAAAAGCAAAGGTAAAAGAAGATATTGAGTTCTATTCCGTAATGCGATCAGTAAGAGCAATTGAACATTGTGATGTATGTATTTTGGTGGTAGATGCAACACGAGGCTTTGATGGACAGGTACAAAACATATTTTGGTTAGCACATCGAAACAACAAAGGAATTGTTATTTTGATAAACAAATGGGATTTGGTTGAAAAAGACCATAGAACCACCAAAGCATTTGAAGAGCAAATAAGAAAACAAACAGCACCTTTTGTAGATGTACCCATTGTTTTTGTATCCTCACTTTCCAAGCAACGGATCTTCAAAGCTATTGAAACTGCAGTTGATGTCTTCAAAAACCGAAGTAATCGTGTTCCAACCAGAAAATTGAATGATATCCTACTACCCGTAATTGAAAGTAGACCACCACCGGCATACAAAGGCAAGCATGTCAAAATTAAGTTTTGTACTCAACTGCCAACCGAACACCCGCAATTTGCGTTTTTCTGTAATTTACCACAATATGTAAAGGATCCTTACAAGCGTTTTTTAGAAAATCAGATGCGTGAAATATTTGACTTCACGGGAATACCAATTACCCTTTTCTTTAGAAAAAAATAAGATTAAAGGTTGTCTCGTAAATCCTCGAGCTCTTTTTTGATTCCAGCTAATTTTTTTAGAAGCGATATTTTGTTTTGTTCAGCGCTTTTAGAAACTTTCAATTGATTCTTAGCACCTTCAATCGTCATCCCCTTTTCTTTAAGTAAGTGATAAATGAGTTGAATATTCTCCACATCTTTGGGAGTGTACTTTCGAACACCAGAAGTTTTCTTTTTGGGTTCAATTTCTTTAAATTCTTTTTCCCAAAACCGCAACAATGAGGTGTTTACATTGAAAGCTTTTGCAACTTCTCCAATGGTGTAATATCGTTTTTCAGGGAGATCAATTTTCATGATCTAGTCAAAAGATTGGTTTTCTTGTGAAGCTTGAGCAAGAAGTGCGTCAAATTCTAACGCACTTAAATTGCCGTAGTAGAAATTCAAAGGATTAATTTTTTTATTGTCCTTTATGATTTCGTAGTGTAGGTGAGGAGCAACAGAGCGTCCAGTATTACCTACAAATCCGATAACATCACCTCTTTTAACTTTAGCACCTCTTTTAACATTGTATTTGTTGAGATGGGCGTAAAGACTAACATAACCAAAACCGTGGTCAATTCTAATGTGTTTCCCATAGCCAGAGGCACGATTATCGGCTCGAACAACTTTACCATCGCCCGTAGCGTAAATTGGAGTACCGCGATTAGCAGAAAAATCCATTCCGTAGTGTTTTTTTCGTGCCTTGGTAAAAGGATCTGTTCTCCATCCATAACCAGAGGCCATACGTTTTAGATCCTCCTTACGAACCGGCTGTATCGATGGGATAGAAGCCAAAAGCTCTTCTTTTCGTTCAGCTAGTTTTTGTATTTCCTCCAGGGATTCGGATTGAACAACAAGCATTTTAGATAAGACATCAATTTGTTTTGTTGTTTCGATAATCATATCAGAGCTGTTGTATCCCTCAAGATAATCGTAGCGATTAACTCCACCAAATCCCGCTCTTCGTTGTTCTTTTGGAATTGGACTGGCTTCAAAATAAATCCTGTAAATATCATCGTCACGTTGTTCAATATTGGTCAACACATTTTGCATTTGACCAATTCTTCGGTTCAATAATTCGAACTGAAGTTTGTAGTTGCGAAGTTCACGATCTTGAAGTATTTCTTTTGGCGTTTTGATTACATCGGTATTCAACAAAGTAAACAAACCAATGATGCCAAAAAGCAGTGAGGATATTAAAAACAAAAATAAATTGGATATTTTTAGTCTTTTATTAGAAGAAATTGGTCTGTACGAAAGAGTTTCGGAATCGTAGTAATATTTAACCTTAGCCATGAACAGTATTCTTGTAAATTTTCATTTCTTTTGCATAGAGAAATAAAATTTAAAGCAAATATAGTAAAATTTCTATTTTGCATAGAACTATTAAAACGACTATTGAATGAAATCAGCTGAAGTACGTCAAAAATTTTTAGATTTTTTTGCATCTAAATCCCATCAGATTGTACCCTCCGCACCTATGGTCATAAAGAACGACCCTACTTTGATGTTTACCAATGCAGGAATGAATCAGTTTAAAGAATATTTTCTGGGCAACAGTGTCCCAAAAAATGTTCGAGTAGCAGACACTCAAAAATGTTTGAGGGTTTCAGGAAAACACAATGATCTTGAAGAAGTAGGAATAGACACTTATCATCACACATTTTTTGAAATGCTTGGAAATTGGAGTTTTGGCGATTACTTCAAAGAAGATGCCATATCATGGGCATGGGAACTGTTGGTTGATGTTTACAAAATAGATCCGTCCATCTTGTACGTAACGATTTTTGAAGGACACATAGGAGATGGATTAGAAAAAGATAACGAAGCCTATGATTTTTGGAAAAAAATACTTCCAGAAGATAAAATCCTTTTAGGAAATAAAGATGATAATTTTTGGGAAATGGGAGATCAAGGCCCTTGTGGTCCTTGTTCAGAAATCCATGTAGATATGCGCTCTGCTGAAGAAAAAAAAGCGGTTTCAGGAGCTTCTTTAGTCAATATGGATCATCCTCAAGTGGTTGAGGTTTGGAATTTGGTATTCATAGAGTTCAATCGAAAAGCAGACGGAAGTCTAGAGAAACTTCCTGCTCAACACATCGACACCGGAATGGGGTTTGAACGTTTGTGCATGGTACTACAAAACAAAACATCAAACTATGATACCGACGTATTCACACCACTAATCAACGAAATAGAGCAAAAAACCAAACTTGTTTACGGTAAAGAAGAAACAATTGATCGGGCTATGCGGGTAATTTCGGATCACGTCAGAACGGTTTATTTTGCAATTGCCGATGGACAGTTGCCCAGCAACACAGGATCTGGATATGTAATCCGCAGAATCTTGCGTAGAGCAATTCGTTACGGATACACTTTTTTAGACCTAAAAGAACCTTTTATTTTTGCATTGGTCGATCGATTAGAAAGTCAAATGGGAACTGTTTTTCCAGAATTAATTCAGCAAAAAGAGCTCGCCAAAAATGTAATTAGAGAAGAAGAAGTATCCTTTTTAAAAACCCTAAACCAAGGACTTTTGTTGTTAGACGAATTGATCTCAAAAACCAAAACCAGAACACTTCAGGGAGAGCAGGTTTTTGAACTTTATGACACCTACGGCTTTCCTTTGGATCTCACTGCACTGATAGCAAGAGAAAAGGGCTATGAAGTAGATGAAGAAGGTTTTGAGAAAGCCATGACAGAACAGAAAGCACGATCACGAGCTGCTTCAAGTTCAAGTGCAGAAGACTGGACAGAGGTAAACAACCTTCCAATCGATGGTTTTGTCGGTTATGATCATTTAGAAGCTCAAGTAAAGCTGGTCCGATATCGAAAAATCAAGTCAGCCAAATCTGGGGATCAATTTCAATTGGTTTTAAATACAACTCCTTTTTATTCTGAGGGAGGAGGTCAAGTAGGAGATATGGGTATTTTAGTTGATTCAAAAGGAAATAAAGTCAACATTTTAGACACAAAAAAAGAAAACAACTTAACTGTTCATTACACGGAACATTTACCTCAAAATATTTCGGATTCATTTACAGCACAAGTTGACGTTGAAAATCGATTCCGATCGGAATGCAATCACTCGGCAACCCACTTAATGCACCAAGGTTTAAGAGCAATATTGGGGTCTCATGTAGAGCAAAAAGGATCCATGGTAAATGGTGCAAACTTGCGTTTTGACTTTTCCCATTTTGCTAAAGTAAGTCCAGAGGAAATTAAATCCGTTGAAGCATTTGTAAACCGGCGAATCAATGAAAAAATAAGCCTGGAAGAAAACCGTTCGATACCCGTTGCAGAAGCAATGGCATCGGGAGCAATGGCCTTGTTTGGAGAAAAATATGGAGATCTGGTTCGCACCATTCGATTTGGAGAATCCATCGAACTGTGTGGAGGAACACATGTAAAAAACACAGCCGATATCTGGCATTTCAAAATAATTTCCGAAAGTGCTGTAGCCTCAGGAATCAAAAGGATAGAGGCAATTACAGGAAAGGCAGTTCAAAAATACTTTGAGTCTCAGGAAGCAACCTTGAACAGCATCAATGAAAATTTGAAAAACCCGCAAGACCCAATCAAAGCAATAGGAAATTTACAAGCAGAAAATACAAGCTTAAAAAAAGAACTTGAATCGCTCTCAAAAATTCAAACTCAAATTGTAAAGAAAGAATTAGAGGCTCAAATTAAAACAATCAATGGAGTTTCTTTTTTGGCAGCAGAAGTAGCACTATCTCCAGCAGCAATAAAGGATTTAGCTTTTGACATGGGTAATGGAAAAGAGGATGTCTTTTTGGTTTTGGTTACCCAAAAAGGAGGGAAGCCAGTTGTAAGTTGTTACATTTCAAAACCCCTTGTAGAAGCACGATCGCTCAATGCAGGGAACATTGTAAAAGCATTAGGAAAACACATTCAAGGAGGCGGGGGCGGACAAGCATTCTTCGCTACGGCAGGAGGAAAGCAGCCCGAAGGAATTCCAGCACTGTTAAACGAAGCTTCGAGTTTTATTGCCTAAAGTTTAAACCTCTCGATCTACCAAATCGGTTACTACATAATACCTTGGATCATCAATAGAAGCAACAATACTTCTCTCAAAGGAAGGATTAGCTTTGAGAAGAAGAGATTTACATTCTGGACTCAGGTGAGTAAGTCTCACTTTTTTATTTAATCCTCTGTATCTGCCGATTAAATTTTCAATTGCTTCAATGCCAGAATGATCACTAACTCGAGATTCTATGAAATCAATTTCAATGATGTCGGGATCCTTTTGAATGTTAAATTTCGAATTAAAATTTTGAATGGAACCAAAAAAGAGAGGACCCCAAATTTCATAGACTTTGGTTCCATCATCCTTAAAACGTTTTCTTGCTCGAATCATGGTAGCATTTTCCCAAGCAAAAACTAATGCCGAAATAATAACCCCTACAATTACCGCAATTGCCAAATCTTGCCAAACAGTAACCGCAGACACAGTGATTAAAACAAAAGCATCAGATTTTGGGATTTTGCGTAAAATCCTAAAACTACTCCAAGCAAAAGTTCCAATAACAACCATAAACATTACCCCAACAAGAGCAGCGATAGGAATCTGTTCGATTACACTGGATCCAAAAAGAATAAACAACAACAAAGAAATCGAAGCCGTAATTCCAGACAAACGTCCCCTACCACCAGAATTCACGTTGATGATGGATTGACCAATCATGGCACAACCACCCATTCCTCCGAAAAGACCGTTTAAGAAATTAGCTCCTCCTTGAGCCAAACACTCACGGTTTCCACTCCCACGGGTTTGAGTTATTTCATCAACTAGATTCAAGGTCATCAAAGACTCTATCAGGCCAACTGAAGCCAATAAAAATGCAGTAGGTAAAATTAAATTCCAATGCCCCTCAAGGGTGTGTAACAACTGAAATATTTGCCCCTGAAACACAGGTAAGCCTCCTTGAAGTCCCTCTCCACCACCTTCTCTAATAAAAGAACCAACAGTAGAAACTTCAATTTCACCAAAAACAGTAACCAGAGCAACACTCACAATAGCGATCAAAGCTGCGGGAACCTTTGTAGTTAGTTTGGGTAAAAAGTACATGATGAGCATGGTCATAACCACCAAAGCCAGCATTGTGTACAATTCTGTTCCCTGAATCCACTGAATTCCTGCACCAGTAGTCTTCTGGAACAAACCCAATTGAGATAAAAAGATCACAATAGCCAATCCGTTTACAAAGCCCATCATTACCGAATGAGGAATTAATCGAACAAATTTACCAAGCTTAAAAACTCCAGCAGAAATTTGAATTGCACCTACAATAAGTAAAGTGATAAACAGCCAGTGTAAACCTAAATTTTCGATGGGTTGTGCTAAAGCATTACCAACTTCATTTCCTTGTTGAATCATGTGAACCATAACAACAGCCATAGCACCTGTTGCCCCAGAAATCATCCCGGGTCTACCTCCAAAAATAGAAGTTACAATCCCCATCATAAAAGCACCGTAGAGTCCAACTAGTGGATCAATACCAGCAATAAAAGCAAAAGCTACTGCCTCTGGAACTAGAGCTAATGCTACGGTTAATCCAGAAAGGATATCATTTTTGGGGTTTTGACTGAAGTTTCTAAAAAGTGTTTTCAAGGAATGGTTTTTTTACAAAGGCGCAAAGATAACCTTTTCCCTTACAAGAGCCCTATGAAAACCAAACTTCAATCACTGGAGTAATTTATTCTAAATTAGGAGGGTAGTTTTTTAGGATTTCCGTAACAAACTCCTGAATTCGCTCATCTCTTTTCTTCGAGTATTCATTAATAAAACCCCTTCCTTTTCCTTGCCAAATAAGTTGCTTAGACTTTGCATCAATCAAATCAATAAAGAGTATACCGTTGGTTTGAGAACTAACGGTAGCGATATTATTCTGGGGCCAACCCCATCCATAACCCCAGCCCCATCCCCAGCCATAGCCCATTCCATTCCAATTGTTGATGTAAACATCATTGGAAGACTTGACAGCGATGTTGATTAAGAGTTCAGGAGAGTCTGATGAAGTAAAACCTTTGTTTGCCAAATCTTTTTCGATAGCTTTTAGAATTCTTTTTTTATCTAAGTCTGAAATTTCAACCTCATCAATCCCAGGTTTGAAAAATGCATAAGAAGTGTATGAGTCAAAATCAACACTCGCATCGAAATCGTGATAAACTCTAATGCTGCTACAGCTAAAAACTAAAAAGCTAAGGAATAAAAGAAGTGTTTTTTTCATAAAAAAAGTTTTACTAAAAATATTAATCAAAAATCATGCCTTTACTTTTTTCTTTTATTGAAACCGTAGGGACAATGCCTGCAACCATTTTCACAACAGTAACCTCTTTTGAGGTGGTATTGTTCTGTAAAGACCTTGTAACCATCGGGAGACATGTAAAAATCACCATCTTTTAATTCTTTACCTCCTAACATAATTCTTTTTTAGTATGCTGTTCTGAAATAAATTAATTTAGTAGCATAAATTTAAATATGCTATTTGAGGCCACTCCCAAAATTCCAAACCAATTCGTTACGCAAATAAACGAGTTTTCCATCACAATCAAAAGAGAGGACCTAATTCATCCTTTGGTATCGGGCAATAAATATCGAAAGTTAAAATACAATCTAAAAGATGCCCTTGAAAATAAAGCAACATCAATTGTTACTTTTGGAGGAGCCTATTCAAACCATTTAGCTGCAACAGCAGCAGCCGGAGCAGAATTAAAAATTCAAACCCATGGATTTGTTCGTGGAGGAGAATTGGCATCAAAACAACGCAATCCTACTTTAAGTTTTTGCGAAGAACAAGGGATGGAATTGCATTTCATTTCCCGAAACGCATATCGACTAAAAAATAAAGCCCCACAAGTCTTGCGTTTTATTGAAAATAATCCAAACGCTTATTTAATTCCAGAAGGAGGAACTAATGAATTAGCAATTCAGGGGTGTAAAGAAATTTTAAATCCAGAGGATCAAAAGTTCAGCACAATTTGTTGTGCAGTAGGAACAGGAGGAACTTTTTCGGGCTTGGTTCGGTCTGCTCCAGAAAAAGAACTATTGGGTTTTGTTGTTGCCAAAGATCCATCGATCAAAAAAACAGTTCAAAATTTTACAGAAAACCACAAGCAATGGGAACTACTTTACGATCACGATTACGGAGGCTATGGGGCTTTTCCATCTGAAATAATTACATTCATTAATGTTTTTTATGAACAACATCAAATTCTTTTGGATCCCCTGTACACTGGGAAAATGGTTTTTGGTATTTTTACACTAATAAAAAATAAAAAATGGCATTGGGGAAAAAACATATTAGTAATTCATACGGGCGGGATTCAGGGCATCCAAGGAGTCAATCTCCGTCTATCCCAGAAAGGACATGCAACCATTCAATACTAAGTCGTGTTTTCCTGTGTTTATTTTCTCTTTTAATTTTTAGTTGTAGTGTAACCAAAACTGTTCGGAGCAACAAAGAAGTTGTCTCAAAGAATGAAATTCCCCCAAAGAAAAAAAGCAACAAACCCACAACCAAAGTAGTGGTAAAACGGACCTACGCCGAAAAAGTTCAAGACTATTTGGATCAATTCTCACCCATTGCTCAAGCAGAAATGTGGCAATACAAAATCCCGGCAAGTATTACCTTAGCTCAAGGAATTTTGGAATCCGGAACAGGTTCAGGAAGATTGGCCCGCGAGGGTAATAATCATTTTGGAATCAAGTGTCATCGAGGGTGGAATGGTGGCCGAATGTACCACGATGATGATGAAAAAGGAGAATGTTTTAGAACTTATGGAGATCCAGCAGAATCCTACCGCGATCATTCCATTTTTTTGAGTGGAAGAGAGCGTTATGCTTTTTTGTTTAAGCTACCCAGAAAAGATTACAAATCATGGGCCAAAGGACTAAAGAAAGCCGGATATGCAACAGACCCCAAATACCCAAAGAAACTAATTGGGATTATTGAACGCTATGAACTGTATCAATATGACGTAAAAAAAGGAAAACAAAAAAGAACCGCTCAAAGATCGAAACCCAAGGCAAATAAAAGTTCCCATAAAAACATTCATCGTGTAGTAACAGGAGACACTTTGTATTCAATTTCTAGTCGTTACAATATTTCTGTAAACCAACTTATTAAAGAAAATAATCTTCGAGACAATACAATTTTTAAAGGTCAAGAATTGATTATTCCAAAATCCAAATAAATGCAATATCAACGCAGTAGTAGTCTTTTTCAAGATGCTCAAAAAGTAATTCCAGGTGGGGTAAATTCTCCTGTAAGAGCCTTCAAGTCTGTCGGAGGAACTCCAATTTTTGTAGACACAGCCAAGGGAGCTTATCTCTATGATGTAGATGGAAATCGATTGATAGATTACATTTCCAGTTGGGGTCCAATGATCTTGGGACACGTTTATGAACCCGTAATTGAGGCATTGAGTCAACGAGCAAAAAAAGGAACCTCTTTTGGGATGCCAACAGCACTTGAAACTGAAATTGCAGAATTGGCAATCGCAATGATTCCGAATATGGATAAAATCCGTTTTGTGAATTCAGGAACCGAAGCCTGTATGAGCGCAGTTCGTTTAGCCCGAGGAGTAACCCAGAGAGAGAAGATCATAAAATTTGCGGGTTGTTATCACGGTCATTCAGACGCTTTTTTAATTCAAGCAGGAAGTGGTGCAGTAACTTTTGGGGCTCCCAACAGCCCAGGAGTAACTCAGGGTACTGCAAAAGACACACTCCTAGCGACCTACAACAACTTGGATGATGTAGCTAGCATTTTTGAACAACATCAAGATCAAATAGCTGCAATTATTGTTGAACCTGTAGCCGGTAACATGGGTTGTATTCCACCACAAAAAGGATTTTTGGAAGGCTTACGCCAACTTTGTGATTCAAACGGTACACTTCTTATTTTTGATGAAGTCATGACAGGTTTTCGTTTGGCAGCAGGTGGAGCTCAAGAACGCTTGGATGTAAAAGCCGACATTGCCACTTTTGGAAAAGTTATTGGAGGAGGACTTCCGGTAGGAGCCTTTGCAGCATCCAATGAAATTATGAGTCACTTAGCTCCAGAAGGACCCGTTTATCAAGCCGGAACATTAAGCGGAAATCCTCTTGCAATGGCAGCTGGTTTTGCAATGCTTCAGGCACTGCAAAAGCAACCCCATATTTACACAAGTTTGGATCAAAAAACAGAACGTTTACATATCGGCATGGAAAAACGTATGGCAAACTCATCTTTACCTTATCAGATCAATCGTTATGGCTCCATGATTTCACTTCACTTTACGGAAACTCCTGTAGTCGATTTCCAAACAGCAGCTAATGGGAATAATGGTTTATTCAAGGCTTATTTTCACGGAATGCTAGAGGAAGGGATTTACCTTCCTCCAAGTGCATTCGAAAGTTACTTTTTGAACGATGCTTTGTCCAATGATGATATTGATTTTACCCTAGATGCATTTGATCGAGTAATCAAAAGTCTGAGACATTAATCCGTTTCTTTCCATTTTTTTTGAAACCGTTTCATTCTATGTTTTCGCATCTGTTTTTTGGACATTTGCAACCAGGATTCAAATTGGTCTTCTGTAAGGATTTTTTTCAACTCTTTTTGAAATTCTTTTTGAGAATTGAGATACTCGATACGTAAGACGTACCTTTCATCTCGAGAGAGATTCTCGTGCTTTATTCTCTTGGGTTTACTTGACCAAGACGTTTTCATTAAATCCAAAAGTTTTGTCTCTTGTGATTCATTCAAATCAAGTTTTAATGCAAGCTCTTTTGATTTGATGATAGCCCTTTGTTCTGGGGTGAATT
>Ga0206682_10004363_pt1 | contig 11548 bp, 7 predicted proteins | sample M240m12015metaG_FD_155444 | JGI IMG/M metagenome (GOLD analysis project Ga0206682, IMG submission 155444) | Ammonia-oxidizing marine archaeal communities from Monterey Bay, California, United States - M2 40m 12015 | ecosystem: Environmental > Aquatic > Marine > Intertidal zone | place: USA... | reverse complement strand
TGATCGCAGTTTTATGATTCTAGAATCTCGGGAAGCCAGCGGTGGTACTTGGGATTTATTTCGTTACCCCGGTATTCGTTCCGACAGCGATATGTACACCTTCGGCTATGGGTTTAAACCATGGAACGACAAATCGTCTATTGCAGACGGCCATAAGATACTCCGCTATATTCGCGAGGCGGCAGCGGAATATGATGTAGAGCAGCACATCCGTTACCAGCATAAAGTGTTGTCCGCCAACTGGTCATCGACTAACCAGCGCTGGTTGGTCACTGCTGAGCTAGGGGATACTGGCGAGCAGGTTAGCATCGACTGCCAGTTTATCTTTAGCTGCAGTGGTTATTACGACTATGATCAGGGCTATACCCCGGAGTTTGCCGGTATTGATAAGTTTAAGGGCCAGGTCGTTCATGCCCAACATTGGCCCGAGAAATTGAATTATAAAGACAAGCGCGTTGTGGTTATTGGCAGCGGTGCTACTGCCGTCACCCTGGTGCCAACCATGTCCAAAGACACGGCCAGCCTAGTTATGTTGCAACGCTCACCGACCTATATTGCCAGCATACCCAAAGAACAACCCCTTGCAGAGAAACTGCGCAAATGGCTGCCAGATCGCTGGGTTTTCCGCCTGACACGCTGGAGCCGTATATTTTTTCAGATTTATCTCTACCAGTTATCCCGCAAGAAGCCACAACAGCTTAAAAAACTTCTGCTTGGACGAGTGCGCCAGGAGATGGGTCCAGACTATGATGTGGATACCCATTTCACCCCAGACTATAACCCCTGGGATCAGCGTCTGTGCGGCGTACCTGATGGCGATCTTTTTGCTGCTATTCGCGAGGGACGTGCCGAGGTGGTGACTGATCATATTGATCACTTTAATAAAGAAGGCATCGAACTCAAATCTGGCCAACAGCTAGATGCCGATATCGTGGTGCTGGCGACTGGATTGAACCTTAAGTTTGCAGGCGGTGTTCAATATAGTGTTGATAATAGGGTTCTTGATTTCACTGAGCATTTTATCTTCCGTGGAATGATGTTTTCTGGATTGCCCAATATGGCGTTCACGGTTGGCTATACCAATTCATCCTGGACGCTCAAAGCCGATTTGACTGCAAAATATGTATCGCGATTGCTCAATAAAATGGCACGCCGCGGTTACACCAGTGTGACGCCTCGTCTAAAAGGCGAAGTTGAGGAAGTACCATTGCTCGATTTTGATGCGGGCTATGTGTTGCGTTCGCGGGAGAGCTTTCCTAAACAGGGTAACCGGCTGCCATGGAAGAACTATCAGAATTACATTCGAGACTTTATCGGGTTGAGCCTTGGCCGCCAGAATGATGACGAATTAGAGTTTCACTAATGGTCCAGTCCTTATCCCAAAAAATCAGGCTTAAAAACTAACTATGTCGACTCTGTTGCTGGCTCTGCTATTTCTTTTTCTGGCCCTGCACAGCTATCGCGAATATTGGCATCTGCGCACTTTGCCCCAGCTTCATCATGCCGAATTTACAGGAGAGTTGATCAAAGTAGGCGCCACCTATATGGCTCGACGGCCAGCTCGCAACGGCTGTTTGCATTCAATTATTTGCTTTCCCGGTTTTCTCGAGGATATGCGTTATTTTCAGGATCTATATAAAGATGAAGATGCTGAACTGATTCTGGTAAATAACGCTAATTATCATTGTCCTTTTTTAAAGCGGGGAGTGATCACCAATGTCAGCAGGCTGGATTGGCCAGAAAATCCTTACCCAGTAGGCACCATCGAATACGATGCATTTTATTTGGGGCTCACGCTTCAGCGACTTGTCAGTGGCCGTGAAGTTTTTTTGCATGGTCATTCTCGTGGCGCTGCCGTGGTGTTAGAAACTGGTCGTCAGTACACTGAGGTGACAGGCTCGAAGGAGCGCCCGATACGTGCCGTTCTCGAAGCCCCGGTGCTGCCGCACGCTCGCACAGTGGGCAATGGTTCAGATCCGCTGCCATATCGCATCCGCTGTTATTTTTTGCCAATATTTTTTGGACGCATGCCCAATATCAGTACCGAGCGGCTACTTAAGCTGACTCTGATGCGTCCCACCAATAGGCTAAAAACCGAGCTTTTAAAATCCATCTTCAGTACCACCCGACGCTATGCTACCTGTGTCATCAATTTTAAATCTATTGTTACTTGGCAGCGTGGCATGGGGTTTGAAGTTTATGATAATTTCCCGTTGCTAACCGTCATTGTTGGGGAACGCGATACGACTTTAGACGGACCCAGTATGCTGGCTAGTGCAGAGCAGGGACAGGCGCGAAACCAGAGCTTATCGATTATTAAGACTGTGAATACCAATCACTTTATTAGCCTAGAGCAGCCGGACAGCATTCGCGCCGTTCTTAGCCTATAGCAAAACTAAAAGAGCTTTGAACTATGGATTTTACTTCCGACCCCCGCTTTAATTTTGCTCGCCAGCAAATTGAGGCGATCAATACTGAAAACTATTCATCGGTGCTGGATCTATTTGAGAGGGCCTGCACTGAATTTTCTGACAGAACCGCGTTTACCTGCCTGGGCCAGGATATAACGTTTGCTGAAATAGATAAGATGTCAGCCAGTTTTGCGGCTTATCTGAGTGGTGATGGGGGGTTACAGCCTGGCGATCGCGTAGCCATCCAACTGCCTAATCTGATTCAGTATCCGATAGCTGCCTGGGGAATTTTGCGCGCTGGTTTGGTGCTGGTAAATACTAATCCGCTCTACGCTGAAAGAGAGTTGCGCCACCAATTTCAAGATAGCGGTGCCAAAGCAGTGGTGCTACTCAGTGATTTTGTTACCGCGGCGGAAAAGGTTATTCCCGATACTGATATTAAACTGGTAATCGCCACCCATGCGCTTGATATGATGGAGCCGCAACCTGCTCCTGCCCATAATTTGGATAAATCCGTTGTGTTGCTTACCCTACCAGCAGCGATTTCTCTCGGTGAGGGCAAGGACTCAGGCGGGGGTTTATCAAAGGTTCGTCCGACATTAAACGATCTGGCTGTTCTTCAATATACGGGCGGTACAACTGGCGTTGCCAAGGGTGCCATGCTGAGCCATGGCAATATTATTTCCTGCGTAGCTCAGGGTCGCAATCACTTTGCAGAGCATAATAACGAAAGCGAAACTCGTCTGCTGATCGCTCCATTGCCCATCTATCATATATTTGGGTTTACCCTATATCTTTGCGGCAACTTTGCTTCTGGCGGCCGCTCAGTATTAATTCCCAACCCACGAGACCTCGATGGTCTGCTTGAGGTGATGGGTTCTTTTCCATTCACTGAATTTGCCGCGGTTAACACCATGCTAGTGGGTCTGATGGCAAATGAAAAATTTGATGCCGTGGACTGGTCAAATCTCAAGTGGACTATTGCTGGCGGCGCTGCACTGGTGCCAGATGTGGCTAAAGAGTGGGAGCGGCGAACGGATTCCAAGCTTATTGAGGGCTATGGTCTGTCTGAAACCACAGCCAACCTAACCCTGAATTCCCCCGCAACCCGCCGCATTGGCAGTGCCGGTCAAGCCGTGGGTTTTCAGGAAATAAAATTAATGGATGGCTCAGGTGTGCAGGTAGCAGACGGCGAAGAGGGTGAGCTGTGGGTGCGCGGGCCTCAGGTGATGATGGGTTACTGGGAGCGTCCGGAGGCGACTGACGAAGCGATCGATGGCGAAGGTTTTTTCAAAACCGGTGATGTTGTTGTAAGGCTTGATGATGGCTTCTATAAAATTGTTGATCGGATCAAGGATATGATTCTGGTGTCTGGTTTTAATGTTTATCCCAATGAAATAGAGCATGTGATAACCAGCCATCCCAATGTACTTGAATGCGCTGTTGTGGGCGTTGTGGATGATCGTACGGGGGAAGCGGTAAAAGCTTTTGTGGTACCAAGAAATAGTGATTTAACAGAGACTGCGCTGAGAGAATTTTGCCGCACGGATCTCACGGCTTACAAGGTGCCCAAACATATCGAGTTTCGCGATGAGCTGCCCAAATCTAATGTGGGTAAAATTTTACGGCGCGAATTACGCTAGTCCCGGTTGCGGCGTTAGATTAAATAAACAATCTCCCTATCAAAAAAGAAGAAATATTATGAGCTTCAAGAAAACATTATTCGTTGCTTCTGCCACTGTTTTGGGTCTTGTCGCACTGTTACTTGTGTTCTGTGCGCCTGATCCCACTCCACCAAGAACCGCACTCGACGATCAACCAGCAAAAATGCTCAGTGCATTCTTTGGTTTAGATAATGCTCTTCCGGGGTTGAGATTTAAGGATGCCGACGGGATGCCGTTAACATTCTCCAAACGCGTGCAAGACCCCGATTCTCTCGAGCCTAGCGCATTCACTGTTATCACCCGCTCAGGCGTGCGAGTGCATCCTTTGCACGTCACCACACGCCCAGCGCATGAGGCATCTAAGCGACATTCGGTGTTGCTTATTGGTGAGTTTGGCAATGCGCCTGAGGACCCACCGGTAAGAGTTGAGGTGACCGGCCATTTGGTTTTGGCTGGCGATGAAGATGCACAGGGGCTGTCAGTGGCGGTGACGCCGCTGGAAAATGGTCCTTCACTGGTAATGGCTTACTCCGTGAGCCCTAGTGATTTTGCCGACGATCTTCCTTTGGAGACCAGACAGATTATTGTGGTTGTATGGAATGGTGGCGTAGAGCCAGTTGCGGGTGTAACTCGCGATAACCATCGTCTCGGCTACAGGCTTGAAACCATTGATGGTGGCAGCGTTCAGCCTATTGCGCTTGGCGATATTGGAGGTGACAACTACGAGTACCTGTTTTTAGATACACAGGCAACGGTTATGCGGGTGAGCATGAAAAGTGGGCTGCTGATGGACCCTAGAGCTGATGCTAATCCCACCACTAGCGTTGGTATTGCCGCAGCCATTGATTCCCCCTAAATGCGTCAAGTGCTAGTACTAGGTCGCTGAACACTTTTTACATAAGGCCGCTACCAAGGTTGGTTGGTGGCAGGGGTTGTAGCTTTGCTATGGGGTGAGTTCAGCCTAAATTAGCCACCTGTTATTAAAATAGGCAACACCACAAACTGATAGAAAATATTGTTAGTGGCTGACATTGGATTGTCAGTTATTGAATTTATAAATTTTGCTCATCGCGCAAAAGGTAAACTATCCAAAGTTTACTGTGAGGTAATTAATGTGGTGGTTTATATTCTTTTTGTAGAGAGGCAAAATTGGCCGAAAATGATTATTAATTCTGTTTTTTAGTAACTAAAGTGACACTGATTCTATAACAAATCTAAAACAATAGTTATCAAGGGGAGTTTACAATGGAACATAAGTATCAAAATTATTTTCGCAAAATAACACCAATTGCATCCGCAATCGCCTTGGCCCTTTCTGGCGCCGCGACCTCTGCGAATGAGCTTGCGTTGGAAGAGATTGTGGTAACTGCGCAGAAACGTTCTGAGTCACTGAAGGATATACCGGCCACTGTCAATGTTCTTAGTGGAGATATGCTCAAAGATTTCAATGCGAATAGATTTGCAGACTTGGAAAGCCTCACTGCGGGTCTTCAGATCACTAGCCTGAGTGGCCGTAGTGGTCGTATGAGTTTGCGTGGTGTACCTCATACCCCGGTTTCCGCTGCAGAGGGAGCAGTTACCACTTATTGGAATCAGTCGATTGTGGATTCCAATGCGATATACCAGCAGATGTTTGATGTCGAGCGCATTGAGATACTGCGAGGTCCTCAGGGCACTTTGGCGGGGCGTACTTCGCCAGCTGGTGCAATTAATATCCACCTTGCACGTCCGAACCTAGAAGAAAGTGAAGGCGATTTTCGGACATCCTTTGCCGATAATAGCGGTGTAAATACTCAGTTAGCCGCCAGTGTGCCGCTGATACCCGGAAAGTTGGCAGTGCGTGTAGCTGGATTGTTTGATGAGAGCGACCTCAATGAGATTGAGAATATAGTCAACGGCGAAATGAGCCACGAACAGACCAATGCGGCCCGTGTTAGTGTTAGTTGGCTACCAGCGGATAACCTCAGTGTTGATCTAACTGTTCAACATATGGATCGTGACCTTAATGATGTCGCTGTATTGTCAGGTACTCCCAGCCCCCAAATTGCTGCCCAACTGGATCGGGGAAGCAAGCTGAAAGCCCTAGGCGATTTTGATCATCGCGGAGCAAGCGTCGGTATTGATGGAAAAGAAGATACTACCCAGGCCGAATTTCTAAACAGCTCATTGGTGGTGGAGTGGGATCTGGAATCCCATACGGTTACTTCAGTCACTGGCTACCACGAAACTGATTCAATCCGAACATATGACCAAACCGTGGGGAGTGCTAGTCCAGGCTATGTCACTCGCCGTGATGCGCTAGACGATCGCACCGACTGGTCTCAGGAAATACGAATTACCAGTCAAACCGACGGTAATTGGGAGTATATGCTTGGTGCTTATTATGAGAGTTCTGATATCTTGTACAGTCAGGATAATCATTTGCGTGAAGGACTCCCTGCGGCAGCAGCCTATGGAAGCCAACTGTTGTCATTCCCAGCTGATGTTGAGCGTTCGGGACTGTTCACCCATAACAAGTTCCACCTCAGCGACAAGCTAAACCTGCAGGTGGGACTGCGTTATCAAGAGGTCGAAGTCGATAGGGATTTATTTGTTAGTACCGGATCCGAGGGCCTTAAAACGGGTCCAACTAAACCAGCGTTACCTGCAAACTTTAAGATTAAACAGGTACTGGGTGCAGGTAACAAGCAACTCAAAGAAGATTCTGTTACTGGTCAGGTCACCCTGCAATACAGTGTCAGTGACGACCTGGATGTATACGGCCTAGTTAGCACTGGCTGGCGTCCTGGGGGCATTACGATTACCGCTAGCGTATTGCCAGAAGATGTTCTGCTGTTTGGCTCGGAAGATAGCGTATCCTATGAACTGGGCTTCAAGAGTGTCCTGTTGGATGGTGCCATGAGACTCAGTGGTGCGGTGTTCCACCAGGACTTTACTGACTACATAAACCGTGTTCCTGGGATTCTTGTGCGTGATGACAATGATACAGTGGGTCGGACCGGCTTTACTATGAATGGTGATGCACAAGTCTCGGGTGCTGAGCTGGAAATGCAAGCTAACCTCAGTCAGAATTGGTCCTTGGGCGGTAACATCGCATACTCCAACGGCGAGTACGCTGATGGCACCATGCTCCCATGTAATGAAATCGCTGGTGGAGTGCCTGCTATTCCCCAAGGACAGTCTTTTGCGACCTGTGATCTTGGTGGAACTTCTATCGGTAGGACAGCGCCTTGGAGTGGTAGCCTCAATAGCGAATATAGAGTCAAATTCGACAGTTTTGTCGGCTATGGGCGATTACTCTATTCCTATATTGGTGATCAAGAGGGGGGAGACCTTGATGAACTTCCAGCCTACAATACATTTGATGCCTATATAGGTCTTCGCAATGAGCAGCTCACTGTCGAACTGTTTGCCCGCAACCTTTTTGACGAAGAGGCACTGGTAACCGGAGCGCTGAGTACACCGCCTGTGACAATAAGAGGGCAGCCAAGTCTTACTGGGTATGCCAACCGTTACCCGATAAACTCTCGTCGGGTCGGTATCAATGTGAGTTTCAGCTGGTAAGCCAAAGCTAATAAGCTTAAATTGAAAAACTAGACCGTGATGCTGATCAGCATCACGGTTTTTTTTGCTCTAGATGCAATACCGAAAATAGTAGCGAGTTCTATCCAACGCTTTGGCTCACTCATAAGCGTTTAAAATATCACCACTTGATACCCAAGTAACCAATACAAAGCTACCCACTTCCTGTAATACACCAGCAGATTGCAACTCGGAGTAGGCTATGACCGAAAGCCTAGTCTATAACAATAGATAAAATGACTTTGCCAGTCTCTATTCTTTGTCTACGCCATTTTATTCTGCACTTCGCTTTGCAGGCCGTTTAATTTAGAGCTTGCCCGTTAACAGCATGGTCTCAACATCTGTACCCTCAAGTAGAGAATCAACAGTGGCGCGGTCTGCATCACTCAGCGTTCGGTAGTATTCATTGGTCCAACGCAGACATCTGGCTTGATAGGGAAAAGTCTGCTGAGTCCAGACGGCGCCATCTATTTCTGCAGTCCAAGTCTTATCACCTGCAGCAACAGCCTGAGCATTAGCCAGTTGCGCCGGTGCATACATACGGCCAATTTCTTCCAATAAACCACGTAAACTTTCGGGCTGATCCTGTAAGCTCACCCAATCTTGTTCTGTCGGCTCAAGCCCACTCTGGTCGCGCATCAGATCAACCCAGGCCACGGTGCGGGGTGACAGCTCATAAGCAATCGCCCTGGATGTGGGGTCAAATCCCACTAACTGACTTAATTGACCATAAAGGCCAAAATCCCCGGCGGCGGGACGATTACCCAGCATAAAGTTCTGATTGGCTAGATGGTTTTCCATGGCAAGCAAAAAGCGACGATAGCTAGTATCAATCACCGGTGCTGTGGTGTCATTGGAACCTACCACGTACAAGCGACTGACCTGACGCTCTTCAACCCAGTTTTTGAACTCTTTATGGGTGTCTTTTGGCATGCTGACATTCATACTCAGCGGTAATAAGGTAGCCGCATTACCGGCGTCTAATTTTTTGTGCCAGCGAAAATGGAACATATATTTGGTGCACCACTCGTCAGCAAAGTCCTCTATCAAGTAATCGACAAAAGCCAGCGCAGGATCGGTTGGTAACACCGAGCGGCCGCTATGGGTATCCTCTAAACGGCGGATAATTGGGGTGGAATCACAAACAGCCTTGGTATTCCCATCTTCTTGAAAAAAGAACGTTGGTTCAAATATTGGTTTAGGCTTTTCTACCCCAATGGCATCACAAGTCTCTGACGGTATGCCCCAGTTAATAGCATAGGGCACGCGTCGGTAGCGCATTAACGCCACCATTTTTTGCGTGTAAGGTGATCCCGTTCCACCGACTAACTGAATCGGTTCGCGATATGTCATGGGCTTCTCCTCGCTCATTGAGCTTGCTTCTGTGTTTGCTGTTTCGCTATAGCCCGCCCACAAAGCCAGCAATGCAGCGCTCCCCAGAAGCCCAAAATGGTAAAGTAGGCCAGCGCGACTCCTAAAGCATCATCACCATATCGGGGGCTCAGTAGATCACTGAGCATTCCTACCAGCAGTGGTCCCAGACCCAGACCGACAAGATTGATACACAGCATCTGGATGGCGGAGGATACAGCGCGCATATTGACTGGCGACAGGGTTTGCACCATGGCTAAGATTGGACCCATAAAATAATTAGCGGCAAAGGCTGGGACAATAAAAAATAGCATAGCGATGGTCAGGCTGTCAGCCAATAGGCCCAACATAAACAACGGCATAGAGATGAACGGAACGATGGTCAGCATCCACAGGCCGTGCTGGAACCCACGCAAGGAAAGGCGATCGAACCACTTGCCAGCGACTAGAGCGCCAATTGCCCCCAGTATGCCGAACACGCCTGCCATCATCATCCCGGTCTCAGACTGGCTGAGGTCATGGGTTCGCATAAAGAAGGTCGGTAACCACTGAGTGATACCGTAGGACATCATTGCCGCTATTGTCGCTCCCGCGACCAGGTGTCTCATAGCGGGGTTGGCCCACATGATAGCTGCGGTTGTAAGTATCGGGGGTGGCGGCGGAGGCGTTTCCGCCTCAAAGTTTCCTCTGCCAGGTTCTTTTAGTAATCTGGCCATAACAGCTGCCAATAAAAGTCCGGGAAGACCTACGGCTATCAGGGCGATGCGCCAGCCGTAGGCTTCGGCAATAAAACCGCCGCCAACAAAGCCCAGAATCATACCAAAACTGCCCCCCAGCATTAATGTGGCCATGGCAAATCCCCGGCGATGGGGGGGGAAATAATCAGCGATAATCGAGTGGCTAGCCGGGTTCACGCCTGCCTCGCCAATACCTACGCAGATACGCAGCAGCAGAAGACTAATAAAGCCTGCGGCGAGGCCGCTGAATGCGGTCATCAATGAGAAAATAACTAGGCTGACTATAATGATTTTTTTGCGACTGTATTGGTCTGCCAAGCGTGCAATAGGAAGGCCTATGGTCGCGTAAAATAGAGCGAACGAAATGCCCCCTAATAACCCCAGTTGGGTGTCGCTCAAACCAAACTCAGCTTTAATATCCGGAAACAGGATCGACAGAATCATCCGGTCGCTAATCGACAGAGTGTAGACCAAAAGTAGCAGAAATAGAGTGGTGCGGTGCCCCGCCAGAGGTTGAGAAACTGTCTGATTGTTCATTATTATTCCTAGCTCAGGTAAGAGGTTGCATAGCTAATAGCTGACAATTTTATGCACCAGATTTTTCATAAAAATAAAATAAATGACTGTAAGATAACATTTAAGCTTCCACATTTTTGTTTCCCGAAATGCGGAATAATATGTGCCTGCCTCTACTTAAATCCCTATAAGAAATGGTCAAACTCAAACCACTGGCAGCATCAGTGATAACAATAGGCGCCACTTTTACCCCATTTGATTTTTCTAAGTTATTTCTTTTTAGAGTGTCTTGTCGACTTGTTGGTAGTCGCTATCGGCCAAATTTAAATGTAGATGAATTCCTTTTTACTTTGAAGATCATAATCGGCCAATCCTGGGGTTATTTGGCAGCATGATTCAGCTCTTGTCCGAAAATGATTTTCTTGCGAAGGGTGGTATGGTATATCCTCTTTTAATTCCGCGGATTGATCTTGGTGGTCTCGATTTATGTTTCAAAAGTTTTTATCAATCACTATCTTGTTTTACTTGGGATTTGTAAGCAGTCAAGCTGCAGCCTGTGGAAACCACTTTTCTCTCAATCCTGATAACTTTGGAGTGATAAGGGGTGCCGCCATCAGATTGGCGGGGCTAGCACCTCCTGAACCTGTTTTTAAACTCAAGCACCCACCAGTAGCAAAAGCGATTCTGGGTGAAAACTCAGAAATTACTATTGAATATGAGCGTCCCTGGCGCTCCAAAAATGTTCATATGCAACTCAAAAGCACCAGCGGCATTAAATTAAATGATAAATCTATTGCATTGGATGATTTTGATGGCTCAATTAGAATACGTTACTCACTAGAGACAGCAGGTTTCAATAGCATTACTATGCAGGTGAATGGTGAGCATAAAGGCCAGAGCATTTTTAGCCGCAGAGTGATTTACGTTCAAGCGAAAAAGACCTCAATCGAAGCCAATAACCTGCAAGTCAGCGTCCGATAGGCAAGCGCTAGAAACTTATCAGGCAAGCTCTGTCCGCCTTTATCTCTGCAAACATCAATCGCCTTCTCACCTCGCCTTCTGTAGACGATATTCGCTCGGCGTTATGCCATTCCAACGCATGAATGCTCGTCGAAAATTGACCGTCTCTGAATAGCTCAGCAGATGGGCTATCTCGGCAACGGTCAAATCAGTTTTGGCTAAATACTCTGTGGCGAGCAGATCCCTAACCTCTTCGAATAATGTCCTAAAACTGACCGACTCTGCATTTAGTCTTCGCCTCAGACTG
>Ga0206682_10004359_pt1 | contig 11556 bp, 10 predicted proteins | sample M240m12015metaG_FD_155444 | JGI IMG/M metagenome (GOLD analysis project Ga0206682, IMG submission 155444) | Ammonia-oxidizing marine archaeal communities from Monterey Bay, California, United States - M2 40m 12015 | ecosystem: Environmental > Aquatic > Marine > Intertidal zone | place: USA... | reverse complement strand
TAGAACCAGCAATCTTTTTTGATAAAGATCCTATTTTACCTAACAAAAGAAACATCTTTATCATTGCTTTACTTTGTGGTTTCTTTTTTCCTTTAATATTATTATTTATCTGGGAATTATTTAATGATAAAATTCATACAAAAGGTGATTTAGAAAAACTTACAAGTATTCCAGTATTAGCAGTTATTGGAAAAAATAATTCAGATCACACACTACTTTCTAAACAAAGCCCTAAATCTGCAGTATATGAAGGATTCAGAGCTTTAAGATCTAATCTTAACTATTTTAATAAATCAAAAGATAAAAAAGTATATTTAGTTACATCTTCAATTAGTGGTGAAGGAAAGACCTATATAGCGGCAAATTTAGGAATTGTTTATGCTAAATCTGGTCTTAAAACCTTAGTAATTGGTGCTGATTTAAGAAAACCTAAATTATATGCTGCTTTTAATCTAGAAAATACATTTGGAATAACTAACCACCTATTATCTGATTCTCCTTTAAAAGATATTATTATTAAATCTGAGATAGATGGTCTCGATATTTTAATTTCTGGACCTATTCCTCAAAATCCATCTGATGCATTATTAACTGATAAATTTAAAAATATGATGAAGGAGTTAAAAAGCATGTATGATATAATTTTATTAGATACACCGCCTTTAGGTCTTGTTGCTGATGCTTTAACATTAATGAAGTACTCAGATATTAATTTATATGTTAGTAGGCAGAATTATACTAAAATTCCGTTACTAACATATATTAATGATTTGTATAAGAGTGAGAGAGTTGAAAATTTACAGTTGATATTAAATGATGCTAAAGAAGGAAGTGGAGCATATGGCTACGGCTATGGAACTGGATATGGATATGGATATGGCTATGGATATGGCTATGGATATGGCTATGGATATGGCTATGGAGAGAAAAATAGTTATCACGAAGAAGAATAAAAATATATTATATGAAGTTTAATGATCCAAAAATTGTTGCCGAGATTTGTTGTAATCATCAAGGAGACTTATCTATTGCAAAGAAAATGATTAAGACTGTCGCAGAAGCAAAAGCAACTGTTGTAAAATTTCAAAAAAGAAATAATAAAGAGTTCTTAACTGATAATCAATATGAGGCTCCGCACCCAAATAAGATGCATTCTTTTGGAGAGCCATACGGATTGCATCGTGAATTCTTAGAATTTACAATTGCTCAACATGATGAGTTAAAGATTTATGCTGAAAGTTTAGGTATTATTTATTCATCATCAGTATTTGATATATCATCAGCTAAAGATGTTATTTCTATTAATCCTGAATATATTAAAGTTCCTTCAGCGTGTAATAATAATTTTAAAATGTTGAAATACCTAAGAGATAATTATGCGGGAGGAGTTCATATTTCTTTTGGAATGACTACGAAATTAGAAGAAGAAGAAATTGTGCAGATTTTTGAAGAAAAAAACCAAGCACATAGATTAGTTCTTTATGCTTGTACATCTGGATATCCAGTACCATTTAAAGATGTTTGTTTACTCGAAATTACAAGATTGAGAAAAACATTTTTAGATAGGGTAGATAAGATTGGCTTTTCTGGACATCATCATGGTATTGCTGTTGATGTAGCTGCTTATACATTAGGAGCTGAATGGTTTGAAAGGCATTTTACCTTAGATCGAACTTGGAAAGGAACAGATCAGGTTTTTTCTCTTGAACCAACTGGAATGAGAAAACTTGCTAGAGATTTAAGAGCTACTAAGAGATCATTAACTTATAAAACAGAAGATATTTTAGATATTGAAAAACCTAATGGAGGTTATGAAAAATATAAAGAAGAATGAAAAAAATTGCTTTTATTCCAGTTCGTGGAGGTAGTAAGTCAATTCCAAAAAAAAATATTAAAATATTTTGTGGTAAACCACTTATATATTGGAATTTAATTGAATTAGAAAATTGTAATCAGGTAGATGAAGTTGTTGTTGCATCTGATTCAGAAGATATAATAAGTGTTGTTGAGGGATTTAAACTTTCAAAAGTAGTTATTTATAGAAGAAGTAATGAAAATGCTCAAGATCATTCAACTTCTGAATCTATAATGTTAGAGTATATCAATTTCGCAAAATTAGACCTGTCAGATGTCTTTATGTTAGTTCAGGCAACTTCACCATTTACAAAATCTAATGACTTTTCTAATGGGCTTAAAATGATGAATTCTTATGATACAGTCTTCTCATGTGCAAAAATTAAAAGATTTATTTGGGATAAAGATAGTAATCCATTAAACTATGATTTTAATAATAGGCCTCGTAGACAAGATTTTGATGGTACATTTATGGAAAATGGTGCTTTTTGTATAAGTTTAGTTTCTGATATCATAAAATATAATAACAGAATATCAGGTAATATAGGAATCTGTGAAATGCCAGAATATACTTTTGTTGAGATTGATGAGCCAGAAGATTGGATTATTGCTGAAAGGTTATTTTTAAAAAATAATTATTCATTAACTAATTATGATTTCTCGAAAATTAAAATCTTTTTATCAGATGTTGATGGTGTCTTAACTGATGCTGGGATGTATTATACAGAAAAAGGAGATGAAATAAAAAAATTCTCAACTTATGACGGAATGGCATTCAAGATTCTTCAAAAAAGAGGAGTTAAAGTTGGTATTATAACTACAGAAGATAGGCAGTTAAATAGAAATAGGGCTCAGAAATTATCTCTTGATTTTGACTTTCATGGTGCTGATGATAAATTAAAAATTATTAAAGAGCTTTGTAAGAAACAAAATATTAATTTGAATCAAGTTGCATATATCGGTGATGATGTAAATTGTTTTGAATTACTTTCTAATGTTGGTTTTCCTGCATGTCCAAAAAATGCAGTTGAGAAAATTAAATCTATTCCAAATATTATTCAAATATCCCAAAATGGTGGTAGTGGAGCAGTTAGAGAATTTGTCGAAATAATTATAAACTAGTGAAGCCTTGGAGATACTTTAAAGATTTTATTTTATCTTATTATTATCCTAATGGTAAGTATTTTATTATTTCTTTTCCAAATTCAGGTAGATCTTGGTTGAATTATATGATAAAATGTATTCTAAAAGAAATTAAGAATAATGATTTGCAAATTGAAAATAGTCATGATTTTAGTGAAATCATTATAGAAGATGGTACTCGTCAAGATCCAAATCTTATTTTCAAATTTATAAAGAGATATAAATACTTTAGAGCAAATGTTATATTTCTTTGTAGAGACCCACGTGATGTCATCTCATCTAATTATTATCAAGTAACTAATAGAGCAAAAAACCCCTTTATTTTTAAAGATAAGTCAGAGTTTATTACGCATGAAGTTTTTGGTTTCAAAAGAGTTATACATTTTTATAATTTATGGTTTATAAATACGAAAACTTATTAGGTGGATTAGATGAATTAAAGAAAATATTAATTTTTTTGAATATAGATGCCCCTGACACATTAGTAGAAAAAATATATAATCAATCAAATGCGGACTTGATGCGTAAGAAAGAAATTAATAAGAGTATTGAAGAAATCAGCAATTTTGGGAATTCAATAAATAAATTAAAAGTTAGAAAAGCAATTAAAGGTTCATATTTAAATGAACTTTCACAAGAAGATATTAAATATTGTAATAATGAAATGCTAAATTTAAACACTTACTTTAATTATAAAATATGAAATTATATTATTTCATTTTATCATTATCTTATTTTCTTAAGCAAATTTTTATTAAGAATCATTATGATGTTGTTTTCTATGCACCAAGTCACTTTAATAGAGGTGATAATTATGAAAATTTATATTTTAAAGATCTTTTTACTTTATGTAAGGAGAACAATATTTCTTATATTTATTTTGAAGAACCAGATATTTACAATAATCAAAAGAGATCTAATGATGCTATACCATTTGATTTTATTTATTATCTCGTTATTATTCTTCGAAAATTTATGGGTTCAGAAATGAGTTATATTCAAACCGATATTAAAATTGGTAATTTTATTCGAAAAATTTTTTTTGGTAATTTTTCTTTTAGTAACTATATTACATTATCTCAAAGTATGCTCAGTTTTTTTAATGGTTTAAATCCTAAAGCAAAAAGGTTTGACTTGCAACATGGCACTATTCATGCACGAAAAAAAAGTTATTTGTATGATGGTATTCCATCAGTTAACCTACTCCAAAATAAGACATGTCTTTTACTTAGTGGTAAAGGTTTTAAAGAGGTATTAGTCAAAAATGACAAAACTAAATATTTTATCAATAATTCTAATGTTATTGGATCATCATCAAATTTCTTAAAATCTAAAACTGATAAAAAAGAAAAATTGAATAAGAATATACTTGTTTCACTACAATTTACTCATGATCACACCGAAAATGAAAATATGGAGATTTACAATAAACTAATTAATTTTATTAAACTGAAATCTTCATTTCACTTCTATTTAAGACATCATCCTAGATATAATAATGATTTTAATCTTAAAAAGTTATTATTATTGTCTAATACATCAATAATCAAAGGTAATATATATGATAATCTTTCTATGTGTTCATTTCATTTAACCACTTATTCAACAATTACGTTCCAAGCTTCCATGTATTCAATACCAACTTTTTTTCTTAAAATTAAATCTCCAATAATGGAAATATTTGATACGCAATATGGATATCCGTTTTTTAAATATTCTTTAGAAGATATTTATGATAATTATGATTTATGCTCAATAATAGTAAAAGAGTGGGCTGAAGATTTTTATACATCATTTTCAGCAAAAAAATTTATAAGTATATTAAACTATGAAAAGTAAAAAAAAGAAAATTTTCTTAGGTGCTTTTCTTAATTATACAAATGCACAAAATATAAATTGTTTGGCATTAAGTAATCATTTGGATTTGAATAAATATTCTATTTACTCAATGTGTGTTAGCTTTAAACCTAAAGTAAAAACAAATGCAAAGATATTTAAATGCTCATACCCATTTAAGTTAACCTCTAAAATTGGTTTTTTGTGGGGAATAATTATTTGTGATGTTGCTTACCTTCCAAAGCATACAAGTACTCCAAAGTGGATATTAAAGTTTGCCAATTTATTAAATAGAAAGATATTTACCACTATTGAAGCAAACATGTGTGATACTCTTAAGGAAAGAAGTATGATTAAAGCTTTCAAGGGAAGAGAAAATATGATAAGATATTTTAATAATATCAAAAATATTTATCCAATAACTAAACATTTAAGAGATAATTCTAATTGTGGTGTTTTAGTTAATAAAAATGTTCTTCATTTGGGTGTTAATACAATTAATTTTAATCCAAGTATTAGGAAAAAATTAAAGAATATTGTTTTTGTTGGAACTGTGGAAAAAGCAAAAGGAATTATTGAGTTTTCTAAATTATCGCAATTATATACAGATTTAAACTTTCATGTTATTGGAGATGGTCCTTCTAGAAAAATTATTGAAGAAGAATATAATAATTCTTTAATTTTTCATGGACTCATTCCCAACGCTAGACTTGATGATCTATTAAAAGATATGGATTTATTAATCTTACCATCAAGAGCTGAAGGGTTTCCTAAAGTTATTTTAGAAGCTGCATCTTCTGGAATTCCTTCAATAGTTTTTTCTGACTATGGTGCAAATGAATGGATTGTTAATAATGATAGTGGCTTTGTTGTTGATACATTTGAACAAATTAAAGAATCAATAGATTTTCTTATTAATAACCTAAGTGAGTTAAAGAAAAAATCTGAAAATGCGATTATTCTATCAAATAAATTTGACTGGAGATCTGTAGTTATAAAATGGGACAAAATTATAAGTGAATTAAAATGATAAATTACTTAAAAGATAAGTTCTATTGGTATGCTATTTATTCAAATCTTAAAGATTCCTTTAATGATAAAAATGAATCAAAAATTTTATTATCTGGATATCCAAAAAGTGGAAATACTTGGCTTAGATTTTTGATATTTAACTATTTAGAGCTTTTAGATAATAAAGAGTTAAATGAGACAATATCTTTTAATTTTCTGAATCAAATTCAAAGTAATGTCCTTGAAAAGGGATTAGCATTGAAATATAAAAAGAATGAGTTGATTTTTTATAGAACTCATTCTCCTTATAGTAGATGTTATAAGCTATTTGATGTTTTGATTTTTATACATAGAAATCCATTAGATACATTAATTTCTGCATATTATTACTATTTAAACAGAGAACTCCCTTTTTATGCCTTTCCCAAAAAGTTGAGAAATAAATTGACAAATATTGATTTTTTTGTGTTGTATAATTTTAAAAAATGGTTAATATATTATAACAAATCTGTTTCTGTAGCTGATGTTATCGTTAATTATTCTGACTTAAAATCAGATCCGTTTTCTCAGATGAAGAAAATTTTTATAAAATTAAAATTACCTTTAAAGGATGAATTAATTAAAAAAACTGTAAAACTTTCATCCTTTAAAAATATTAAAGATATGGCTTCAAAGTTAAATCAATTAAATGGCATGGCTTCAAAAGAAGGTGAAAGTAATTTTAAAGGTGTTTTTGTTAGATCTGGAGAGGAGTTACAATATAAAAATGAACTTAAAGCTGAAACTGTAAACTGTATTATAAATCAGTTTCCTGAATTTTATAAAATTTACCCTAATTTAATTGAGAAATAAGAAAACATATTTAGTAATAACACCATTTTTTCCATCCAAATATTGCTTTGTTGGGAGCTATATATATGATCAATTAAATGAGATTAGGAATCAAACAGATTTCAATATAGAAATTGTCAAAGTAGTTTCTATTTTTAATAATAAGGAAGACTATACTTATGATGATTTTAAAATTAAACATTTTAAAGTTTTTGATTTACCATTTTTTATATTTCCAGGTATTTTTAATATTTTTAATAAACTAAGATTTTCTAGATATCTAAACTCTAGAAGTGTAACAGATGTTAAATACATTCATTCTCATGTTACTTATCCATCTGCTTATATTTCTGAGGATTTAAATTGCAAGAAAATTATACAACATCATGGATTGGATGTCTTACAATTAAAAAATTGTAGATTTAAATTTCTAAGAAGATTTCAAAAGAAATACTTATCTTATAAATCTATCAAAATACTTAATAAATTTGATTTACAAATAGGCGTTTCAAACTTAACATTATCTAAGTTATGGAATTTCAAAAAATACGTAAAGCGTGAAGAATATGTTCTTTATAACGGAGTAAATACAGAGAAATTTTATAAAATTAATAATAAAAAAAATAATATATTTACTATTGGTTGTGTTGCAAATTTTTGGAAGATTAAGGATCAAATTTCTTTAATTAAAGCTGTAGAATATTTAATTTCTTCAGGTCATAATATAAAGTTGAGATTTGTTGGTACAGGTAAGATGTTAGACTATTGTATAGGTTATGTGAGAAGCAATAAATTAAATAATTTTATAACCTTTGAAAACGAAATGCCACATATGAAACTTAATAAATTCTTCAATAAAATTGATCTTTTTGTTTTGCCTTCAGTTTATGAAGCATTAGGCTGTGTTTATCTTGAAAGCTGGGCAACAAATACACCTTTTATAGGAATTAAAGACCAAGGTATTTCTGAGATTCTTAAAGAGAAAAAAGAAATGCTTTCTAATCCACATGATTATAAAGACTTAGCAAAAAAAATTTCTTTTTTTATTGAAAATGATATTGACATGAGCTTTCCAGCTAAATACGATATTAAATACACAATGAAAAGCTTTTTTGAACAAGATTTTTTTAAGAATAATGCTTAAATATTTATTTAGAAAATATAAAACCTGGAAACGTGCTAAGCAAGAATCTTATAAAAGATATAACTCAGGTACATTGCTAAATGCTTTTCATGAGACACAAACAATTTTCATTCATATTCCTAAAACAGCAGGTATTTCTATTATAAATGCAATTTACGGTGATGTTTCATTATCAGGACATAGAAGTTATTATTTTAATACTGTTGCACTAGATATTCAATTTAGAAATACTTACTTTTCATTTGCATTTGTTCGTAATCCTTTTGAAAGACTATACTCTTCTTATTTATTTTTAAAAAATGGAGGTATAAACAAGCATGATCAAAAAGCATATGAAACCTACATATCTAAGTATTATGATTTTGAAGATTTTATTTTAAATGGATTAAACAATAAAATAATCTATGAAATTACACATTTCATTCCTCAAGTTGATTATTTATGTGATTTTAAAAATAATATTTTAGTTGATTTTGTTGGAAGGTTTGAAAAATTAGACGATGATATTAAAGTATTATCTAAAAAGTTAAACATGAAAATTAATTTAGAACATTTAAATTTTAATGTAAAAAAAAATTATCAATTAGTATATACTCAAAAAATGATCGAAATTGTTGCAGATCTTTATGCTAAAGATTTAGAAGTATTTAATTATAAATTCTAACTAATGCTTAAACTTATTATAAGACAAGCTAATTGGGGAGTTTTGGGTGCTATTTTTGCTTTCACTGTTGGATTTTTTGTTAAAATATATGTAATCGATATAGTAGGACTTGAAGAATGGGGGAAGTATGTTATTGCTCATACTTTTAGTTCTTTTTCAGAAACTTTTTTGTCAATTGGAATTCCATTTGTTTTATTAAAGTTCTTGCCTAGTTTAATCGATAAAGATATTAATAAAGCTAGTAGAGTAGCAAATATTTTTCTTAAGTATGCTATAGTAATTGGACTTTGCTATGTTATTATTATATATTTTACTTCAGATATAATAAATAAATATATATATAATGATATAAACCAATTTAATAATATACTTTTTCTAATGTGTTTACATGTTCCTATTAGCATGCTTTTTGGAGTAGTTGTTTCTTTGTATAGATCAATCTTTAAGATAAAAGAGATTGTTGTTTATGGAACATTAGTTACTGTATCACTAAGAGCTCTTCTAACATTTTTTACACTTCATTATTTTGATGATATATCTTACTTTATTTTAATTGAAGTTATGACTCAGATTTTTGTTTTAACTATTCTGATATATCTATTTAATAAAGAAAATTTTAAAATCTTTGTATCATCTGATTATAGTGAGGTTTGTGATGATAATATTGTAATGAATTATGGAAAAAAAATGTTCTTGAATTCAACTATTGCCTATATTTCTGTACATGCCTTAAAATTTATTATGAGTATTAAATTACCATCAGAGGATGTTGGTGCATATAGCATACTTTTAACTATTAGTGGTCTAACAACTTTTCTTTTAATTAATTTAAATAAGGTATTTGCTCCTGCCATATCTAAATTATATAGTGATGGTAAAACTAAAGAATTGAATACGCTGTATAAAAAAACAACTATTTTAGTTAATTTGATAACACTTCCTTTAGTTGTGATTATATTACTCTTTTCTGATGAAATCTTACTTTTATATACAACACAAATGTTGGAATACAAGAGCTTTTTATTATTCATGTTGATAGGAGGGATAATGTCTCTTGCTTCTGGAAGTTCTGGTACTTTTATGATAATGGCTGGTTTAGAGAATAAAAATTTAAATATTTTAATAATTAAATCTATTTTAATTATAATCTTGTCATTTTATTTTATTCCAATTTATGGTATGTCTAGTATTGTTTTTTTGTATGTTTTCTTTATGTTTTTTGTTAATTTCTTACAAGTATTTTTTATAAAAAGATTAGTAAATATTTCTCCTTTTACATATCAGTTATTTATTCTCTATATTATTACAACGATGTTTATTTATTTTGCATTTAATCAAGATTATACTTTTAGTTTATTTCATTATATTGTAATACCAATCTTTATCTATTTAATTTATTTTATAAGTATGATTAGTACTGTAAAGAAATTAGTTAAGGAATTAATCTATTAATTAAGTTAATTTTTTAAAAATTTTCATAAGTTTACTCTAGTTAATTTACATAGATTTTAAAGTAAAATTTTTGCTATCTTATCACTTAATTTATAATGAATAAATGGTTGTTAAAATATGGAGCAGTTATATTTATTTTAAATATCTTTTTAGCTTCTATTGAATTTACATTTGAATTTTCAAGTATTATGTTTAAGATAATTATGATAGTTTATTCAATAGTAATTATCATTAATTTATTTCAACTTAAAAATGTATTTCTACATAAGGCATTTAAAATATTTCTATTTATTAATTTAATAAATATCTTATATTTTTTGTTGTTCCATTCAATCAATGATATAAGTGCTATTCAGTTTTTATTTGCGAGAGGCGTTCAATTTACTATTATTACAACGTCTGTTTATTATAATTTTGAGTATTACAGAGATAATTTTATTAATCATCTTACACTCTTTATAATTAGTATTGTTTTTGCAGGTTTTATTTTTAATCCTGATGTTATTTCAAATAGATATAATGGTTTGATTTGGAATGCAAATACACTTTCAGTTTTTGTAATAATGGCATTTTCTTTTATTCTTTTAAAAGACAAGCAGAAAAATAAAGTTGATTATGTATTTTTAACAATATGCCTTTTAACAGCAATTGCTACAGGATCACGTGGTGTAATAATTGGTATTGTAATTGCGTATTTAATTAAATATAGTTTTTCTAATCGTATTTTTTTATATTCATTAGTTGCAATTACTTTATATTTTGTCTTAATCAATTTTAACTTATTTACTACTGCAAATAGATTTTCTGAGCAATCTGTATTTAATGATAGAATTTTACAATATAGATATGCCTTCGAAACTTTTTTACAGAAACCAACTTTTGGCTATGGTTTAGATAAGTATGCATATATGGATATGAATCTTGTTCCAGATTACGTTATTGACTCTTCTGATGGTTCAATTATTGCACCTCACAATGGATATATCGCTCTTATTGTACAATATGGTCTTATTTTTGGATCTTTTGTTATTTATCTTTTATTTGGGAAACTAATAGAATTAGTATCATATTTTAAAAACTCAATTGATATAAATAGAACTTATTTGTTTATTCTTATTTACGCAATTTTAGGAGCAGTTTATGAGACTTTAATAACTGGTATAAATGATTTTCACACATTTCTTTTTTGGTTTTCAATTGCTTTTTTATCTTATTCTAAATATAATTCAATATTAGAAGATGAAAATTAGATATGTTTCAACATTAAATGACTTTAAGTCATTGGAAGATAAATGGGGAAAATTATTTTTAGAATTAAACTTAAGTGTTTTTCAATCTTTTGAATTTAATTTTTTTTCTTGGGTTCAAGAGTTTAAGTCAAATACTAACAATAAACTATGTATTGTTATAATTGAGAAAGATAATTCGATATGTTCAATCTTTCCTTTATATATCGACACTTTAAAGAGATTAAGATTTATTAATGATAATCATATTGACTTTTGTGATATTTTATCAAATATTGATATTGATATCTTTTATGTTCTAGATCATATAAAGCGTAATGTTTCATTTCATTCTTTTCACTTTAAGAATCTTAAAAGCAATTCACTTTTATATA
>Ga0206682_10004356_pt1 | contig 11561 bp, 10 predicted proteins | sample M240m12015metaG_FD_155444 | JGI IMG/M metagenome (GOLD analysis project Ga0206682, IMG submission 155444) | Ammonia-oxidizing marine archaeal communities from Monterey Bay, California, United States - M2 40m 12015 | ecosystem: Environmental > Aquatic > Marine > Intertidal zone | place: USA... | reverse complement strand
ATCTTTCCTAAAGGGTTTATAAGTTTTTTGTAATTCATAAAATTTAGATGTTAATAACCAATCTTTGCTCTCACTCTTGCTAAAACATCATTCGCTACAGCGGTTGCTTTTTTTGCACCAACAGCCAACGCTTTTTCAATTTCATCCTTATTTTCCATAAAGTGATGATAGCGTTCTCTGATGTCAGAAAATTGTTCGAGAATCAATTCGTATAAAGCCTGTTTAGCATGTCCATAACCGTAGTTTCCCCCTTCGTAATTTGCTCTCATTTTTTCGATTTGAGCATCTGTAGCTAATAGTTTATACAGATTAAATACGTTGTCATTATCAGGGTCTTTTGGTTCTTCTAGACCTTTGCTATCTGTCTTTATAGACATTATTTGTTTTCGTAATTTTTTATCAGATAGAAAAATATTAATCGTATTGTTTCTAGATTTACTCATTTTTTCACCGTCAGTTCCAGGAATTAATTTGGTGTTTTCTTGAATTTTTGCTTTGGGAGCAACCAATGTGTTGCCAACCATATTATTAAATCTATTGGCAACATCACGAGTCATTTCTAAATGTTGTAATTGATCTTTCCCTACAGGAATGATTTCTGCATCATACAACAATATATCAGCAGCCATTAACATAGGATAGGTAAATAAACCTGCATTTACATCCTCCAATCGATCAGACTTATCTTTAAAACTATGCGCTAATGTTAACCTTTGATAAGGGAAAAAGCAGCTTAAATACCAAGACAATTCTGTAACTTGAGAAACATCACTTTGTTTGTAAAAAACAGTTTTTTCAATATCTAAGCCACAAGCCAACCAAGTAGCTGCGGTACTATAGGTATTATCTCTCAATTCTTTACCATCTTTAATTTGAGTTAAAGAATGCATGTCTGCAATAAATAAAAACGCCTCGTTTTCTGGGTCATTAGCCATTTTAATGGCAGGTAAAATAGCGCCTAATAGATTTCCTAAATGTGGCGTTCCTGTACTTTGTACACCGGTTAAAATTCTTGACATTAGTTTATTTTTATGATGGAGTAGTATACTTATACGTTCTACCGCCATCACAAAAATAAGGTTTTATGCTATAAAAACGAACAAGCAAAAAAGATTATTACTATTTTTGAACTTCATGAAATATTTAAAAATACCCTTTCTTTTAATTTGGCGACTATGGTTTTACCTCCTCATGATCGTAACGGTCATTTTAATGTCTCCATTATTATTCATCTTTACCGTTAAAGAAGCATATTATCCTCTATTGTGGAAACTAGTAAGAATTTGGGCTAAACTTCTGATTTATGGGATGGGATTTCGTTTGAACATTCAATTAGATCAAGAAATCGAACCAAATAAAAGCTATATGTTTTGTCCAAACCATGCTTCTTTAATGGATCCATTTGTATTGATTGTTTTAAGTAAGAATCCCATTGTTTTTGTTGGAAAAAAAGAGCTTGTTAAGATCCCTATTTTTGGATTTTTCTATAAGAGGACTGTTATTATGGTCGATCGATCGAATCCTAAAAGTAGAAAAAACGTCTACGAAAGAGCTAAAAAAAGATTACAAAATGGTGTTAGCATGGCAATTTTTCCTGAGGGATTGGTTCCTACAGAAGACGTAATTTTAGCACCATTTAAAAACGGAGCTTTTAGTTTGGCGATCGAATTTGACATGCCAATTGTGCCTCAAGTTTATTTTGATTGCAAACGGTTTTTTTCATGGGACTTCTTAAAGGGAGGGCCAGGAGTTTTTAGAGTTCGTCAGCATCAATTTATCACCACCAAAGGGCTTTCGCCTGATCGAATGGAAAATTTAAAAGACACTACATTTGATATCATATACAATGATTTGATCAACGATGACAAGTATATGAAAGATACCCAAAGAAATTAATGAAGGAGCTTTTAAACCATCGATATTCAGATTCAGAAGAGCGCTTAAACATTTGGTCTCATGCTCTAGGTTTGTTGGCAAGTATTCTTGTATTTCCTTTTTTAATAATAAAAGCCTTCACCTATACAGGTTTTTGGCAAGTATCTAGTTTTATAATTTATGGTTTGAGTTTAATTGTTCTGTATGCGGCTTCAACCTTTTATCATGCTTCTGTTAACCCAAAGAATCGTCGTAAACTAAACATTCTTGATCATGCAGCTATATATGTATTAATAGCAGGGAGTTATAGTCCTTTTTGCTTGGTGGCCTTGGAGCCTAATTTAGGATGGTATCTGTTTATTGCTGTATGGATCTTTGCTATTATTGGAGTGATTCTTAAGTTGTTTTTTACCGGTAGGTTCGATAAGATTTCAACAGCAATATATCTTTTAATGGGTTGGCAAGTGTTAATTTTTATAAAACCATTAATGAAAGCATTGACCGATGTTGGATTCAATTTATTGATTGTTGGAGGAGTCTTTTATACAATAGGAGCTATTTTGTATTCCATAAAAAAAATCCCATACAATCATGCAATTTTTCATTTGTTTGTCTTACTGGGGAGTACCAGTCATTTTCTGGCCCTATATTTTTTATAGTTATCCACTTTGCATTTTTTATTTCCAGTTTTTGTAGGGGTTTTTACTGATACAAGAATTATAAAATTTTAGGTCGCCCGTAACCTCTTTTGCTAACCAAGAAGGTTTTACAAAACGTTCATCTTCCGAGGTCAATTCTATCTCCGCAATAATTAGGCCTTGGTTATCCCCATAAAATTCGTCAACTTCAAAAGTGTGATCACCAACGTTAATCAAATATCTAGTTTTTTCAATGATACTAGGTTCGCAAAGTTTAAGGAGTTGTTCTGCTTCCGATTTTTCGATCTCTTTTTCCCACTCAAACCTTGATGTACCTGAGGAGTTAGAGATTCCTTTAATGGTTAGGTATGCTTTTTCGTCAGCAATTCGAATTCTTACAGTTCTTTTTTTATCAGCGTTTAAGTAGCCTTGTTTCAGCTGTTTTTTCTTATGACTATCCCTTTTGAAAAGGTTATTTTTTACTAAAAATTTTCGTTCGATTTCGATGCTCATAAAAACGGATGATTTTTTACTAATATAAGGTGTTTTGTCGTTATTTTAACAATAAATAAATATCTTTGAGAATCAAATTTAAGCAATGAAACATCTTTTTTCGCTTTATGTATTGTTTTTTTCAGGCATATTTTCTGCCCAAACAGACTACAGTGATTCTTGGGAAGATTTTTATTCATATAACAATGTAAAACAACTGGTAAAAATCGATGAGGTAATTTATGCCTTGGCAGAGAATGCTGTTTTTACTTACAATACAACTTCAGAAGAAATTAACAAGTTGTCTTCAGTTCAAGGGTTGTCAGGAGATAATACAAAATCAATATACTACAATGAAAGTTTTCAAAGATTGTTTATTGGTTATGAAAATGGATTGCTAGAAATAGTAGATAATGATGGGTCTATTACGATTTCTTCGGACATTGTGAATTTTAATCAATCTGGAAGAAAAAGCATTAATCATATTAAAGAATACAACAACAAGTTATACTTGTCAACTCCTTTTGGGATTGTCGTATATGATATTGAAAAACTAGAATTTGGAGACACTTATTTTATTGGAAATAATTCAAGTTCTCTAGAAGTTTTTCAAACCGAAATCAGGGATGGATTTATATATGCAGCGACAGAAAGCGGGATTTTTAAAGCAGATGTTACCAGTAACCTATTGATAGATTTTAATAGCTGGGAGCAAGGCTTTTCTACGCGAAACTTTAGTCAAATTAAGTTGTTTAATAATGAACTCTATGTTGTAGAGGGGGCTACCTTATATCGAATAAATGGAACTAATTTAATCCAAGAAAGAAGTTTTTCTCAAAATATTAGTTCTGTAAAATCTTCCAGTAGCTTTTTGTCAGTTGCCTTTAATTCGTCCGCAAGAATTTTAGATACGGAAATGGATGATGTATTTGAATTTTCTTCAAATACAGCTTTTGCATATACCTTGAACGATATTTTTATTGAGAATGATGCGGTGTTTTTAGCCACCAAAGAATTTGGAATTTTAAAGGCAAGTCCAAACCAGCCAAATAAATACACTGAAATTCATCCTGAGGGACCGTTAAATAATGATATTTTTTCTATGACCGCTCAAAATAATAGTTTGTGGGTCGTGTACGGTGGATATGATGACACATACACTCCGGTCAAAAAAAGAAAAGGATTTAGTCGTTTTGATGGAGCGCAGTGGATCAATACAGTATTTAATTCAAGTTTGCCGACAGATTTAGTACAGGTAACAATAGACCCAAACAATGAAAACAAGAGCTACATCAGCGCTCTAGGAATTTCGTCTGATATAAACACTATTCCTACGGGAGGTTTGTTGGTGGTAGAAAATGATATTGTTACTAAGACGTATAATCATTTAAATAGTTCTTTTGAACCAATTCCCGTTTCTTTGCCCAATATAAATATTAGAGTCAGTGGTTCTGCGTTTGACAATCAAGGAAATCTTTGGGCAACTAATTATGAAACCGGAGAGGAATTAAAAAAATTATCGGCTAGTGGTCAATGGAGTTCTATCGATTTAAGTAGTATTAAAACAAATAATGCCTCAGGTTTAAACGACGTGGTTGTAGATAAATATAATACTGTTTGGATTGGAACCAGAAGAAATGGATTGTATGTTTATAATGAAGCCGGAGATCGAAAAAAAGCATTCATTGCTGCTCCAAATAGGGGAGGTCTCCCAGATTTAAATGTAAGAGCTATTGCAATAGATGCTTCAAATAGAGTATGGATAGGAACAAACTTAGGAATGGTTGTTTATAACAATGCCTCAGGGGTTTTTGAAGACACAACTCCTAATGGACGTCCCGTGGTAATTAACGGAGATGAAAATGGTTTTGGAGAGCGTCTTTTAGGAGATCAAACAATTAATTCGATTGTTATTGATGGGGCAGAAAACAAATGGTTTGGGACAGACAATGGAGGAGTTATTTATACGAATCCTAATGGACAAAAAACCCTAGCAAACTTTAGCACGAAAAATTCTCCATTACCCTCCAATAAAATTAAAAAAATTGCTGTAGATCGCAGTTTAGGAAAAGTCTATTTTGCAACAGACAAGGGAATGGTTGCATACAATAGCAATGTTTCTCCTTTTGGTTCTGTTTTGGCTGCAGTTTATGCATATCCCAACCCTGCTCTAAAAAATCATCAAACAATTACAATCGACGGAAGAAAAGGAACCCATTTGCCGAAAGGAACAAATGTAAAAATTTTAGATGTTGCAGGGAACTTAGTATACGAAACCAATGTTGTAGAAGGGCAAGAATTACAGGGAGGTAAAGTAGTTTGGAATAAAAAAAACCTTGCTGGAAATTCGGTAGCTTCAGGAATTTATATAGTATTGCTTTCGAATGAAGATGCTTCAGAAACATCAATTACAAAAATTGCAATTGTCAACTAATGGCTATAGTATCTACAAAGGCGATTGTTTTAAGCTCCCTTAAATACAGTGACACAAGTTTGATTGTGAAGTGTTACACACAAGAGGAGGGGTTAAAATCGTATTTAATAAAAGGGATTTTAAAAGCCAAAAAAGGAGGGATAAAAATTGCTTATTTTCAGCCCTTAACACAACTTAAAATACAGGCAAACCATTCGCGAAGAGGCGCATTAAACGCTATTAAAGAGGTCCAGATTTCATATCCTTACAATACGATTTACAAAGATATTGTCAAACAATCTGTAGTATTATTTCTATCTGAAATCTTATCTTACTCTATTAAAGAGGAAGAACGAAATAATTCTCTTTACGAGTATTTAGAAACGGGACTTATTTGGCTAGATGTTCATGATAAAATTGCTAATTTTCACTTGTTATTTTTACTAAATTTAACCCGCTTTTTGGGTTTTTACCCAGATTTATTAGATAAAGAGGCCTTTGGGTTTGACCTATTAGAAGGGTCTTATACAGAAAGTTTTTCTGGTAAAAATGTGATTTCAGGAAATAATTTTTATCAATTTAAAAAGCTGTTAGGCATAAATTTTGATGGTATAGACAATGTATCTTTTAGTAAACAAGAAAGACAACTTGTATTAAAGATAATTATCAGATATTACGAATTACATTTAGAAGGTTTTAAAAGTCCAAAATCGGTACAAATTTTAGAAACAGTTTTTAGTTGATGAAGTATAATTTAATTTTATTCTTTTTTTTAATAACAGGGTTTTGTTTTTCTCAAAAAATAAAGATCATTGATAAGCTTTCAGGGAAAGCAATCAAGAATGTGACGGTTTATAATGAAGAATTAACCATTAATTTATCTTCTGATAATTACGGACTTGTTGATGTTTCTGAATTTAATACAGATGAAAAAATTCTGTTCTCTCATATTTCATACTCGCTTCTAAAAATTAAAAAATCGATTCTTCAAAAACAAAAAATGGTTGTTTATTTAAACAAGCAATCAGCTCAGTTAGACGAGATTATTTTATCTGTTTTTAAAAACCCCGAAAAAACCAATAGAATTGCAGAACAAATTGCAATCATTTCTTCAAAAGATATTCAAAAAATATCTCCGCAGACTTCTGCAGATTTATTAGCTACTATCCCAGGAATTAAGGTTCAAAAATCTCAATTTGGAGGAGGAAGTCCGGTTATTCGTGGTATGGAATCCAATCGTGTATTATTAGTGGTAGATGGTGTTAGAATGAATAATGCGATTTATAGAAAAGGGCACTTGCAAAATTCAATAAGTGTTGCCCCTAATATGCTAGATAAAACGGAAGTTGTTTTTGGCCCATCTTCGGTAATATATGGTTCAGACGCTTTAGGGGGAGTCATTCATTATTACACTAAAATACCCAAATTATCAGCATCTAATGAGGTGAAAACTCAGTTTTTTTCACGTTTTTCATCGGTAAATCATGAAATAACATCTCATGTTTCTGCGGAGCTTCGTTTTTCTAATTGGGCCTCACTTACAAGTATTTCTTTCAGTAATTTTGGGGACTTACAAAGCGGTTCAAATCGGAGCCATGGTTTTAAAGATTGGGGGAAAGTATTTTATTATTCAGAAAATACTCATGGAAATTATAGCGAAAGTCCTACAGTAAATCCTCATCCAGAAGTATTAAAAAACACAGGCTATCATCAAACAGATTTTTTACAGAAATTTTTTATTCCACTGTCAAAAAATACAGATTTGAAAATAAATCTTCAGTATTCAACATCTTCAGATATCCCAAGATTTGATAGGCTAATTGAGTTAAAAAATAACTCGTTAAAATTTGCAGAATGGAATTATGGTCCACAAAATAGATTCTTATTATCCTCTCAGTTATTGATTCATCCGGATAAAAAATGGCTTGAAAGTGGTTCAATTACCGGAGCATATCAACATATTGAGGAGAGTAGAATTCAAAGAAAATTTGGGAGTCTAGATCGTTCTTATAGAGAAGAGTTTGTAAACATATTTAGCGTAAACGGAGATTTCTCTGTGTCGTTAACTCAAGATAAAAAAAGAGTACTCTCCTATGGATTTGAACTCACCTATAATGATGTCACCTCAAAATCTTATGGAAGATCCCTGCTTATTTCTAATGGAGAAATCAAGGGCCATTCGGGAGAGTTTAAAGTGCAATCTCGATATCCAGATGGGGGCAGTAATTATTTGAGCTCTTCAGCTTATATGGCTTACAGGCAAGATATTAACAGTAAATCGACTCTTAATACAGGGCTGAGGCTTACCAATACCACTTTACACGCACTGTGGTTAGACCAAACATTTATTCACTTGCCAGAAACAGACATTACTGCCGTTAATTCTGCAGTTACCGCTACCATTGGTTACGTTTACAGACCCAGTAAAAACTGGCAATTAAATAGTGTGCTCTCTTCAGGATTTCGGTCTCCGAATATAGACGATTTAGCCCGTGTCAGAGAAAAAATGGGGACTGTAACCATTCCAAACATTCATGTGAAACCCGAGATTGCCTATAATGCAGAAATAGGAATTCAGAAGTATTTTAATGATAAAAGGTTTAGATTAGGTGCTAACGTTTATTATACATTGTTAGACAACTACATTCAAAGAGACTTTATTTATAATTCTGATGGGAGCAATAAACAGGTTCAGTTTGATGGTGAGTATGGAAATGCAATTACCAACCACAACAAAGGGACTGCATATGTTTTTGGATATACTTTAAGTTATTTAGGAAACATATCTTCGACCATTAGCTCCTCTGGGTTTACTACCTTTACCAAAGGGAGAACTTATGATACGCACGAACCGATGTCTTCTATCCCGCCTCTTTTTGGTCGGGTTGAAATTAATTACAAAAAGGATAAAATAGAATTTGGGGCTGCACTTAAGTTTAATAGTAAAAAAGATATTGAGGATTTTAACATAATTGAAGGAATTGACAATCATGATTTAACACCAATCATAGATCCAAATGCTACCAAAGATTCAGATAAATATTATGGGTCACCAAGTTGGATGACTATTGGTCTAACTTCAAATTATTTGCTGAGTGACACATTTTCGATTCAAGCAAGGGTAGACAACATTTTTGACGAACATTATATAGAATTTGCCTCTGGAATTTCAGCTCCAGGGAGAAATGTATCTCTTTCTTTTCAAGCAAACTTTTAGAAGACTATTTTTTAAAAATTAAGGTTAGCGTTTAGAGTGTAAAAACTCCATAATGTCACTTTCTATCTCCTTCTTCGGTAAAGTTGTCATTCAAACTGCGTTCAGTTTTTATAATACTAACGACAACACAAAGGAGAACTAAAATCATAGGTTGCCAGGTTAATTCTTTGGAGGAGAAACTTGCCAGTAACAGATTTCCCATCAATGAAATTCCCGAGTAGATCAATAAATTTCTGTTAAAAATACTGTTTGCAAAATTCCAGATCTCTGAATTTCGCATAGTTCTTGGTGTTCTATAACCATATATGTTATTTATTTTTTTTGGTGGAAATTTCGAAAAAATAATACTTACTAAAAATAGCAAACCATTCGTGGTTAAAACATATAATATTGGATTCATTGTTAGTTGTTTTTAGGTCTTATTAATCCTTCTTGCGCAAAAGAGGCGACTAATACACCTTCTCTTGTAAAAATATTTCCTTTAGACAACCCTCTTGCTCCAAATGCATTTGGAGACTCTGTTGACAAAAGCATCCAATCATCAAAATCAAAGTCTCTAAAAAACCACATAGAATGATCTAAACTTGCCGTCATTGTATTCCCAAAATTATACTCCTTTGCATTGGGGTTGAAAGCTGCGTTTAAGACATTATAATCGGAGATATAAGTTAGTATTTGATGCTTTATTTGAATTTCCATTTTTGGAAGATCTCCTTTTAATTTGAACCATATCTCTTCTTTAGGAGCTCTGTTTTCTGGCTCTAAAGGATTTGGAACATGGACGGGTTTAAAATCAATGGGTCTTTCAATACTTAAAAAAGATTTTATTGATTTTGGTAAAAAATCACCAAATTGATTTACCATGTCTCCCCAACTTAATAGTTCTTCAGGTGTTTTTATAGAGGGATTCATTTTGATTTGGTGTTCAAAACCCTCCTCCTTTTTATGAAAAGATGCTGCTAAAATAAAAATAGTTTTGTTGTTTTGGCTTGCTGTGACTCTTCTCGTAGAAAAACTACCTCCATTTCTCATTTCTGCCACATGATAATTGATGGGGATAGTTAAGTCTCCTGTTTCTAAAAAGTAAGAGTGAAGAGAATGTAAAAAACGATCTCCAGGAATTGTTCTATACGCTGCATTTACAGCTTGTGCCAATACTTGTCCTCCAAAAACAATTGGACTTCCAACAGTTATACTGTTTCCTCTATAATTATGGTCTCCTACCTCTTTTAAATTTAAAAGAGCGATTAATTCTTTACAATTTTTCATTAATTTCTATGGTTTTAAAAGGAAATTTTTGTCGAAATGTGCTTGGTTGAATTCGCTGCAAAAGTAACTTTAAAAATTTATTTGTGATCCCTTTTTTGTGACGAAGATAGATGGTTAAATCTTCAGGTACTGCTCCAACAGAACTTTTTATTTCACCGGCAGTTCTACCAAAATTAATTGTGTGAAGTTTTTTATTGATTCCGATTTCTATATAATTATATAACATTCTTTGATAGATGGCATGCTCTCGGTTTAACAGATAATCAATGCCAACAAAATGAGCATCCAACGATTTTTGATTAATGACACCTGAGATAAAGCCTACCATTTTATTATTCAACCAATAGGATCGAATAATATAATTATCTTCCAATAATTCTTTTAAATCTTTAAATGTCTTTAAATTGAAATGGACTAAATTAAAATTTGCATTCGCTACCACTTTTTGGTATAAATTTGTCATTTGAAGTAGTTGAGAATCAATGTTTCCCATTGTAACCTCCTCAATCCTAATTTCTTTACTCCTCATAAAAGCTTTTCGTGCTTTGACCCTAAATTTTGTTTTCATAGCAGCTAAATAATCATCAAAAACGAGCCACTGTTTGTTTAATTTAAAGGTCATATTTTGCTCGACAGAAAAGGGATGGTACTTATACTTTTTTAATTCATCAGAGATGAGTAACGAGTTGTTTTTAAAATCTTTTAATAGAAAAGCATCTATTTTCAAGCTTGTATCAGCAGTTACAAAATGTAAAATAGCTTTTGCTAATTGTTTGATAATTATTTTTTTGTTTTCTTCTTTTTTGATAAAAATTCCATGTTCTCCACTGATAAAGGGGTTTCCTGAAATTAATAATTTTAAAGGTTTTTTATTGGGAATGATTCCGATCTTTCGCCCTATGTTTTTTATTTTTTTTATGAAGAGTTCTAGGTCGTTTTTTATATCGTCAACATAAAAATTTATAATTTGAATCGCTGCAAATGCGATTGGAATTTTATGGTCATCGACTAAAATAATATAGGAAAATTGAATTTCTGGATGATTTTTTTCTATGGATTTTAAAAAATTGGGATGAAAATAAATATGTTCTCCACACGCCAGTGCTCTCCAAGTTTCGGAAGGTATTTCATCAACAGAGGAGTAGAATAAAGAGGTAGGTGTGTTTTTCAATAGATTAAAATTAGTTTGATTTTAAAGTTAAATTCAAGTACTTTTTTAAAGGGTTATTATTTGTATGCTCTTTCATGTAATTTAATAATACCCATTGTAACGTCAAAGTTCATCCTTTATAATTAGATTTCGAAAGTTTTTAACTAAAAAACTAAAATTATAACTTTTATTTAACTTGATGTATGTATTGTCAATACCACTTTTTTAATTGACCTCAATGATTGGTAAAATTATATTATATTTATTTTTTTCGTTTTCGTAAGTTATTCATTTTATAAATATAGCGATAGTTGGATTTATCAGAACAAGCATGGGACCATAGATATTTGAATGACGAAACCGCTTGGGATTTGGGTCAAATTTCACCTGCACTAAAAAAATATTTCGATCAATTAACCACCAAGGGATTGAAAATTTTAATTCCAGGTGGAGGGAATTCCTATGAAGCAGAATATCTTTTTAAGAAAGGATTTACAAATGTTTATG
>Ga0206682_10004355_pt1 | contig 11567 bp, 23 predicted proteins | sample M240m12015metaG_FD_155444 | JGI IMG/M metagenome (GOLD analysis project Ga0206682, IMG submission 155444) | Ammonia-oxidizing marine archaeal communities from Monterey Bay, California, United States - M2 40m 12015 | ecosystem: Environmental > Aquatic > Marine > Intertidal zone | place: USA... | reverse complement strand
AACTTTTTTCATGTAAGTTGCAAGTGGTTTAAAGCCTGCCTCTTCACCGTAGACTTTGTTAACAAGCCATTCAGTTCCATCCCACAAGTAAAGATATTCAGCACCCCAGTTATCAGCCTTTTCGTATACATCTTTACTGTAGAACAACTCAGATTGATCGTCATTTACTGAAGCCTCTTTTGAAGCTTCGTAATCTGGAGTAAGGGAAGATAGATAACCACCTGTTGCGACCTTGTTTGCAGTTTCGTCAGTGTTGTAGTTATCTAACAAAGTATCACCAACACCTTCGAGATAGCCGTCATAGTGACAATAGCTAGCTTCAACAGTACCAAGATCTTCGTTTAAAATTCCAATCATTGAACGTGTACCCATAACAAACTTCCTTCTTTATTTGATTTGATATAGCTATTATATTCGGTTTAAGAACGAATGTCAACTGTTTTTTTCATTTTATTTGATAAAAATTCAAATTTATTTGGGATATCGAGATCAGGAATTGGATCAAATCCCCAGTGGAGTAGAGCTTGTCGCTGTTTTCTGCGCTTAGAAAGATCGCCATTTCCGTTCTTTTTTACTTGCGCTCCATGCCTTGCTCCGAATGACCGCCAGCGTTTAATCTGGTGAGCATCTAAAGCCTCAATTCTTCGTCCTTGGTAGTAACGTAGGTACCACTGGAACCATCCCATCGGGTCTTCTGGAGTGATCCAGCCACGGTCTTGCCACACTTCCAGAGGCTGTGAAGCACCCTCCATAAACAAGTTTGTTTTAGTAATTGTGGGCTTGCGATCGAAATCGGGATTAGTATCCAGATAGTATGAACCATCAAAGATGCCCAGTTCGAGCATCTCATATGGTGTAAAGGTAGGATTAAACTCCATTTGTTACACTGTATCCAAGAGTAAGCTCAACCCATTGTTTGCCGAGATCTTCAGCAAATGCTACAATTAGGTTTTCACGTGGATCAGTGTCCATATATTGTATATGATCAGAAAGAGCCATATCGTCAGCTTTACGGAAGTGCTCTACAGCTTTTCTAAAGTCGGCTTGATCGTCGACATATAGCTCTTTAAAGTCTTCGCTAGCACGTTCGATATAACCATCATATGATTTGATGAGAGTTTCAACGTGTGAAAGTTTTGATTTTGTCCAAAAGTCTTGAGTTGTCATATAAAGCTCCATTAATTTATAGTACTATTATACATCATTTGAAAACGAATGTCAACAGTTATTTAGATCAAAAAGTTATAAGAACTTCAATCCTTAGAACTTTTAGTTATATGGCTTATTTAGTGAACAATCTCAGATTGCATTGGTAAACAGTCAATCAAATCCCATGCGTATTTTCCATAGCCAGATTTAACGATGTTTACGACATCAGCATAAGGACCTTTTGAGTTATCGAAGACAGGAGCAATGAATGCTTTTGGGCACCTTCGTTTTAGATATATTCTCCAGTATTCTTTAGCGTCTTCTTCATCAAAAAAGCCTACCGCTTTCGTAATTTCAAATGGATTGTGAGTAGAGAACAAAGCAACCAAGCGCTTGTCTGATGGGTCTTGATCCATGAACGTCATATCCTCGTTTTTTGCAGTGCCTAAGAATATTCCTTCTTCTGGATCTATAATGATAAACTTTTCTTGATAGTCGTCATTCACCATGTTTCACCAGCTCTACCTGTCCATTCTCGTCGAGTCTGGTTTTTACAAATCCATCGTCTATCAGACGATCAATCGTGGCTTCAATAATTTTGTTAATATCTTGGCGAACTGTGTTGGATTCCATCCATCTTCCCACGTAGGTAAAGATAACAGCCGTGGCTAATAACCATAATTCTGTACTCATGCTGCTACTTCTCCTTTATAGCCTTCCCACCATGATGGTGCTGGTCTACCTTTAACCCACTTGGCAAAAGGCTTAGCTTCATGATAGTAATTACGATATGCTTCAACAGCGTCACCCTTAACAGCGCATTGAGGATATGCAGACATTGCCTGAGCAAACTCAGTTAGTCCAATATCAGGTATGTTGCGCGGTGCGACTTCAAGAAGCTCTTTAAGTTTTGTGTACGTCAAGTGTTCTTTATTGAAACGATATACAAATTCAGAACAAAGCGCGAGGAAATGCTTGTAATGCCAATCATAATTACCTTTAGACTCCATTGTCCACTTAGTACAAGGATGTCCAGCATGAACTGATTTGTACATAACAGCTTCTCGATTAGAGTCTGGTAACAAGTAATGTTTAACCATTGTCTTGCCAGATTTAGAAGGAGCTTTGTACATTTCGCCGTCAAGCATACGATGTGCAGTGGAAAGCATTTGAGCTGATTCCACAATCATTTTTGGAATGTGTTTGTCGCACATCATTTTTGCTGATTCGACAGGACATTCGGATAATACAAATACGTTCATTACTTCACCCAGACGTGGTTATATTTTGCAGGAAGGTATTCACAAGAATATGAGTCAGTTTCATTGTAGTTGATTACTGTCACACATTCGTTGGTTGAATAACTTGTGTGAACATCTGGTATGCTTAGCATATCAAATGAAACCTTTGCTGCGAATGCTGCGCTAGTAATAACTAGGAACCAAAGAACGATAGTTGATTTATATACTTTTGCCATGAGCTTTTCCTTTATTTTAATTTATATATACATATTAATTCATTTAAGAATGAATGTCAACTGTTATTTTCAATTAAATCGTTTGTTTCAGGATACACATCAATTGGGCAATCTTTTTCTTGCTCAAATTTGTCAGCCCAATCAAGATCAGTCATTGGTTTAGAAGAACCATCATTGGCCATGCCATCAAATTCCTGTTCAATAGCATCGCCTTTATTTTTTTCGTTATCCATATTAAATCCTTTTAATTGTTTGCTAAGAAAGTGTCGGCAGCTGAATCGAAAGCTTCAGCCAGATCTGCAAGAACGATTGCAGCCTCGTCGTGTTTTAGAACATCCATGTAAACATCAGCTTCAACAAAGTTCCAGTTAATGCTATCGTCAGAATTGCGATTTTCTTTGGAAGCTACAGCTGCCTCAAAAGACTTATTGAGTGTGGGCATCCAAACGTTACGAGATAAAATTTCCATAACTTACTCCAACCTTTATTAATTAATTTTATATGGCTATTATATTTCATTTAAAAACAAATGTCAAGGCTTTTTTTGAGTTATTTCTATATAATCTGAAAAGAACTCAGCATGGCTTATATGCTCAAAATAAACAGTATCTTCGTAAATACCCGTAAACTTTGCTTGATGCCATTGATACTTTTCAAAATTTGACTTACAAAAATCTATAGCCTGAGATCTCCAGTCAGAATGATGACTGACTGGATTTGCCTTACCAGTCATCATCCATTTTTGTTTGTATTCAAATATTTGAACTGGAGTCATCTTCATTATTTTTTACCTTTATATCCAAGGGCTTCCATTGCGGCTACTGGAGAACCATTAGTTTCATAACCATACTTCTCAGAGTAGAATTTGTTGTTGTGGTTAGACAGTTCAAGATATTTCTCAACAGTCACGTTCTTCACTAGGAAGTTAACCCACGCTTTCCAAGGCTTATAACCATACTTAAAACGAGCAATAAACTCAGGCTTTGGCAAACCAACCCAAGAAGGGTGACAGTTAGGATTAGCCACTTCCATATTAACAGACTCAGTATGCTTACCACGATACATCAAATACATGCCGTCCCAAGTAAAATCGTCTTTATTAAATGCTGTCATAACAAACTCCTTAATTAATTTATATGTATATTATATTCAATCTAAGAGCAAATGTCAACTGTTTTTTTGATTTAATATGAAGTTTTTTTATACCATTCTGTTATATGAGACAAAGAAAACATACTAAAAGGGAATAAGGCAATAAAAGCAAACAATACCCAGTCTTCTGCTGCACCGTAAGTGATTCTCTGGTATGATGCAATTACTATTATAATTGCCCATAATACTAAAGTACTAACGCTCTTAACCATCGTTATATGCCTCATGTTTACTCATTACATCAGCTGCATCATCCACAGCCGACGGTTTAATTTCCTCAATGGTGTAATTTTCATCATCTCGGATGCTTGTTCTGTATGCCTCAGTGTCCTCTATACGTGAACACATGCATACCATCTCACCTTTATTATCACGAACTACAAACATATTATACCTCTAATATTGCGGTTTTGAGAAATTCTTCATCTAGATCAGTACCGATTATCTCAGTAAGTAAGTTTGCGACTATGCCATAATCGCTAGATCTAAATACGTAACATTCTCTTCCAGAATCTGGACCTTCAGCTATCTTAGCAACAGTACAAGTACAACCTTGTTCTAATGCTAATTCCTCGATATGAGGATCTGATGATCCATACGAAGTGGGCATAGTTGCCATAAACATTACGACTGTTTCCTCCACGGCTTTTTAGCACCATCTTGTGGTCTGCCATCTTGAGCCATTTCGCTTTTATACCCGTTGAGTATAAAGTTCAACTTGTATTGATCTATACCACGAGTTCTTTCGATTGCTTTATGAACGGCTGCTAGTTCAAGGTCACGCTCTGGTCTATTAGACTTTTGCTTCTCCTTGTGTACTACACCGTATAGTTCATACAGCTTAGTCATTGATAAAGGTTTAATTAGATTGCGAGCTTCAGCATCATAATTACGCTTTTCAGTTTCTTCTTGATGTCTCCATTTACTCATAACTTGATTCCTTAATTAATTCAATATATACTACCATTATACATCGTTTGAGATCAAATGTCAACTATACGTTATACATTTCTTTATATTTTTTTCGAACTGATAAGAAGTGTTCTAAGTAATCAAAAGTATTGACTTTAAAGACTTGCGACTCATGATCGTCAACTGCAACTAAAATAACTGCTTGTTTGATAGCTACGCCAGTTCTTTCGAGAAAGGCTGCGGCATAGAAGCATGCTTGAATGAAGTAACCTTCAATCCATTCTTCTTTCTTTGGTTTACGGGAGGTTTTGAAATCTATGATAGATAGGACTCCATCATATTCAGCGATACAGTCAACTTGACCTGCTGTTTTGAGTTTATCGCTGTAGAGAAAAGATTCTTGCATCCATACATTATCTAAACGACCATCTATGATCTTTCTTAAATCATTAAATGTATTGAGATTAGCAGGCATTTGTTTACCTTTCCAATCTTCTTTATTATCAATGTAATCTTCAGCAAGTTTGTGAACTGCTGTACCACGACCTGCCGCTTGACGAGAGATCTTATTAGCTTCTTCTTCGCCAACTCTAGCTCGCCAGGCAAGGATACCTTCTTTAGAAAGTATTCCTAAAACTGTAGTGATTGATGGATATGCGTTTCCTTCAGGAGTAAAGTATCTACGTCCTGCTTCGGTAGTCTTACGTGTTAACGTTGGTAACTCTATGCCATGATCGACGTGAGTAAACATAATATAGCCTCATTTTTTTCATATATTACATATTATAACAAAAGAGAAACGAAATGTCAACAGTTAATTTTGTTTCATATAATGTACAATGTATATCTTATGAAACGTTTAGTGCAATGCTACCCACGTGAAACCAGTATAAACTTCAAGCTTTTGATTAGTAGTATTCCATATAACCATACCAGCAGTTGTCTGTAGCTGCCCTCGTTCAGTGCTGGACAAATTAGCAAATACTACTGGAAGATTGTCTACTGCAACACGACGAGCAAAATTACCTGCTCCACCGCCGGTAATAGTAATACCATCAGCAATATTGCCAGAGTTGTCTTCTGCTAACAGTGATATAGTTTGCCTACTTGTGTTGCCGCCAATATTAATTTCTGCGGTGGGACTAGTACCAAGCAGGTACTGCATAGTTAATTTAGCGCTAGCGTTGTTAGTTATTTTATAACCATTAGTTTCTAAGTTATTTTGGAGCGACCCACTCAGGTGAGGAGAGAAACTAAATTCACCGTTTGTTGATGAATAACTTAGTGCGCCTCCAGGAGTCGGTGCGCCTGTAGCAACAGAAAGATCAGCATAAACGATTCCATTATCTGGTCCTTGTAAGCCCTGAAGTCCTTGCAGACCTTGAACACCTTGAATGCCTGGATCACCAATACCTGCAACACCCTGAGCTGATTCAGGACCTTGAACGCCTTGAAGACCTTGAGTACCAAACCCGTCACTACCCGTTGTACCTTGATTACCAGCTGCGCCTTGAACACCGCTTTCACCGATACCGATTAGACCTTGTAAACCTTGAACACCTTGATTGCCGTCAGTACCTTGTAAACCTTGAATACCGTTATTACCAGCAACGCCTTGCAATCCAGCACCTGTTGTGCCTTGAGGACCGGGATCACCTACGCCAAGAATACCTTGTATACCTTGAACAGAACCAGCGGGTCCTTGAGTACCTTGCGGTCCAAATGGTCCATCACCACCTTCTGCACCTTGGAAGCCTTGAGCACCAACTGCATCAATACCTTGAATACCTTGCGGACCATCTGGTCCTTCAGGTCCGAATGTTCCTTGAGTACCTTGATGGCCTTGCATACCGAATCCAGCTGGACCGACATCGCCTTGCAGCCCTAAGTCACCTTGAATACCTGTTGAACCTTGAACACCTTGGAAGCCAAAGCCAGCTGGGCCATCGCCACCTTGAACACCTTGCGTTCCTTGAACTGTTGCGCCTGCAGGAGCTGATGGTCCTTGAATACCTTGCGGGCCAAAATCACCTGGATCACCAGCATTACCTTCAGTACCTTGTAAACCAGTAGCACCTTGAATGCCCTGCGATCCTGATGTGCCAAAACCAATTGGTCCTTGGAATCCATTAGAACCTTGAATACCTTGAACACCTTGGTCTCCATCTCCACTGCCGCCTCCGCCGCTTCCGGCAGGACCTTGAACGCCTTGGTTACCAGATAATCCAATACCATTTGTACCTTGAGCACCTGTTGTACCTTGAGCACCTGGATCTCCTCCAGAACCAATAAAGCCTTGAAGACCTTGTAGTCCACCGCCTCCACCACCATCAGTAATACCATAACCAGCTAATGTTGTTGGTGTATTTGTAATGGTAGACCAAGCTTGGTTATGAGCACTTGGTGGGAAAGATGATGGTACGCCTGTTAAGCTTGAATATGCAAAATCTTGTGATATGCCGGCAGCATTAATAGTAACGCTGTCGTTTCCTGAATTTGTTGTAAGAGTAATGTTTGAACCAGCAATGAACTCTAAGGTATCTGTTGCTGAATCAGCTGAAACACTTGCTTGGCCTGCGACTGTTACAATACTGAAAGCATTTTGGTTAACGTCACCGCCACCGCCGCCTCCACCGCCCGATCCTAAGCTTCCCCAAGCACCGTTTTGATAGCCTTCAAAAGAGTTAAGACTTGTGTTGTATCTCAGGTATCCATCAGCTGGTGTACTGTCTCTATCGGTGGTTGTGCCAGCTGGAATTTCAATTGAACCTGTTTCGGAAGTACGCGGAGCAATCGCCTCGAAATTGCCGTCCATCTCGTTATACGTGAGGGCAGATCCCTTATCACCGCGTTTTATAATTGACATTATGTCGAGTCCCCTTGATCGTTATAATATTTACCTACATAAGAAATAAACCCAGTTGGGTAATTTGGAGGTATCTGTATATTTATATAATTTTCTTCAACATATCCTTCCAAAACATATTCGTAGCTTGGTGGATACTCTATATTTATATAACCAGGCTCTGCATAATTTGGCATGACAAAACGATGAGAATAAGTGTATGTTACTCCTTCGGCCGCAGTTACGTACCCAGGATTATCTACTACGTAATCATCTTCTGTAAAATTGAATAGTTCTATTTCTGCTGGTGTAAGTAAGTAGTCATCTACTGTCTCACCTTCCGGTAATGGAATTGGTGGAGTAAAAGTATACGCTTGCGCCTGCAGATTTGCTTTAACAGCAGGATCTGTTTCTACTGCTATCTGAGCAAATAGCGCAACGTAATTTGGTTTAGGCATTTTATCCTCCGGCTAAACACGAAAACGAGCCAGAAGCACATATATTTGGTAGCCATGATCCATGACCTGATGTTGCATCTAATACTCGATGTACTGGAACTCCGCCAGCAAAAACTCTTGATGAACCGGTTACTGCGATATCACCGCATGCTGTAGCACCTCCGATCGTTACTGCAAGAGATCCGTTTACGAAAACTTTTCCCTGTGCTGTTGATACATAAGGTGTTTTATGAAATGGGTTACCGGTTGGACTAGCATGTCCTAAGTGTGAATCCATTCCTACTCGTGCCATTGGCATCATTTTACTATCCCCTAAAAGTAAGAATGGCCCGAAGGCCATTCTCTGTTAAATTAATTAGCTAAGCCGCTATTTGAACGCGTTCCTTTGCTAATATATATTCTTTTACGAGACCCGACCGGACTATGTCTTCGGGAGTAAACGTGATAGTATTGAAACTATCCACTTTTTGGATTACCCGTAAAAAATCTCTGAGACCGGAAACTTCTGCTCGATTCCTAGATGTTGCTAGGTCATCTTGTCTAGTGTCTCCGCAAAATACAATCTTGGACGATTCTCCTACTCGTGTGATAATTGTATCTAATTCGTGGTATGTCATTGATTGACATTCGTCTACAATAATAATTGCATTATCGAAGGTTAATCCTCTGACGAATGAGGAAGTCATAAACTTAATCATGCCTTTTTGTTGGAGTATTTGATATGCATCTCCACGACCGAATAAGTCGTTGACGATATCTGAGTAAGGGACTGAATATAGTGCCTCTTTTTGCTCTTTACTTCCTGGCATGAAGCCTTGTTCACGAGTTTGAACTGCAGATCTAACTACGATGATTTGTTCATATCCTCCTTTCTTAAGTACGTCGTTCAGTGCTAAGTACATAGCACACATCGTTTTTCCTGTTCCTGCTGTTCCAACGGCCGCGATATTGTATCCGGAATTGTAAGATTTAAACATGTCTCCCTGAGTTGGTGTTAATGGTTTAATTTGTCTCATACCAAAGTTTTGATTTAAGATACTTACCATGTGCTCCTGATCTCTGTCTTGACGTTGTTTTTCTCTTCTGGATAATCTGCGTTGTTTAGCTGACATTGAACTCTCCTAGTTGTTTGTAGGATAACGTATCAAAGCTGCCATTACCAAGTGTTAATGTTATCCTTTTTATGATGGTGTTTTACGTTTTTGAGAACATCACGAAACCCGTCATCGGGCTTAATGAGCCCAAGACGGTGCGCATCTCCAATTGACGGAGCGCGTACAATTCTTTGTTGTAAGTGGGGGTTGTCGAGCTTGAACTGATCTAGCTCTGCGATCTTCATGGTGACTTCCATGAATTCTTCTGGTTCTTTTGTTGTGTCTGCAAATGTATAAATGGGCATACATTCTCCTTATCTATAATATAAAAAAAGCCAACTATAAAATACATAGTCAGCTTCAACGTGTTGTTTAGTGTAAGACTGTATTATATGATTATATTTATAATCGTAATACACTCAAAAGGGCATTATCCGACAATTATTTCATATATTTCTTTCCAGTTCGTGACTCGCTGAGCCTTACCTGAATAGTCTTTATTGAACGTATGTCCCATTAAAATAGACTCTAATCCGAGCTCTACTCCAAGGTCTGCATTTTCTGGTTTATCTTCAATCCACCAGCAGTCTGTTCCACGGTATTGTTCTAAAGCTTCATCTTTATCAGCACCAGTATCTAAGTAAACAAACGTATCAAATACGCTTGGTCCAAACATTTCAATTAGATTCTTTGTTCTTAGATGTTGTGCATAGTAATCATTGCTTAGAGAACTAATCACTCTGAAGACATATCCGTGCTCTTCGTGAAGCTTTTTCATATACTTAATAGTATCACGTAGAGGAGGTAAACAACGTATCCAAGCAGACTCGTTGAACATACGAACTAAACGTTCTTTTTCAACATGATCTAATCCATATCGCTTAGTAACATCGTATTCTTTTTCAGCGCCAGGCACTGTTTTGTAACCGTGTTTATCCATCCATTGTGTGAATGAAAAAAGCCAATCGAGTAGTACTCCATCGACGTCTGTTAAAATTACTTTATCACTTAAACTCATATTATATTCTTTCTTTTTATTCATATTCATATTATAACAAAAAAGGGGCTGAATGTCAACCCCTTTTCCAATTTAGTTATGATGAGAACTTATACTTAGCTTGATCGGTAGAACATTTGAAACGCTTACCAGTTGATCCACAAGTGTATTGGAAAGGATAAGCTTTAGCTCTTGAATTGTAACCAGTAAGTTGGTCACCGTTAGAGTTTGTAGCTTTCAAACCATTAGTTTTCATCATCATTTCAAGGATTTGATCAGTACGAGTAGTAGCACCTTTGATCTTAGCTTCAACCTTAATAGTAACTTCAGCATCTGAGAATCTCATGTTACCAACGTTAATATCTAAGTTAGCTTTAACAGCGTACTTGTTCATTACTTCTTGCATTTCAGTACGAAGAGCTTTAAGAGTAGATTTGTCAAATTTTGCATATTTAGTCATAATGTAGTTCCTTGTTTAATCAATTTATATATGTATTATAAGCTATTTTGAACCGTTTGTCAACTGTTTTTTTCATTTAATTTCAAATTAATTTCAAAAACTAGCTTAATTCCTCATTTCTTATATACATTATACATCATCTTAGATCAAATGTCAAGGCTTTTTTTCATTTAATTTCAAATTAATTGCCTTTTTTAGGCTTTCTTTTGATATTATTATCAGAGTCGTACCATCGATCAGAGAACTTTTGTCTACGAGCCTCTTTTACAGCCCGTTGCTTACCACCTTTATTCTTACCCTTGGTCTTGTAATCGTCGTCAGTACCCCACTCATCATCTTCCCAAGCGTCACGGAATTTCTTGATGCGCTTCTTACTCATGTTGATTTACCCTTATATCATTCTTGTATTAAGTTTGGAAATGCTTCTGTTATAACTTTCTTAGATAACCCTTTAAACGGCTTCTTAGATATCATCTGAACCAGCGTTTTAGCATCGTCATTGTCTACATCTTCTAATAAACTAATGAATAGCTGCTCACGTTTAATTTGATTCAGATTATCATATCCACCACCTTCGACAAAAATTCTTAGACGACGAGCTTCTGTATACAACAGTGCTTTTGCTTCATCTTCATATTCATTTTCGTTCCACGGTGGTGGGCTATCGGGTATTAAGAATTTAATATTACTATCATATGTATAAGATATGATAGTTCTCAAAGGTTGATTATCATTCTTTTGAAGGAATGCTACCTTATTCTTAGTTGATTTCTCTGCACCCGCACCAGCGAGTATTTCACTGATTGATATTCGTACCGCCATATTAAAAGTCCTGTATGTCTGTTATTAAGTGTCTCAATTTCTTTTCTACAAAGAAGTTGAATAGGCGTTCCCTGCCAACACTTGATTCTTTATTATATTCTTCAAGAACTAAATCTTGATATTTTTGTGGAATCTGAGAAAGATCGATCATCATCTTATTACGATGGAATCGACGAAGAGTTTCTTCATCCATAACCTCAG
>Ga0206682_10004351_pt1 | contig 11570 bp, 8 predicted proteins | sample M240m12015metaG_FD_155444 | JGI IMG/M metagenome (GOLD analysis project Ga0206682, IMG submission 155444) | Ammonia-oxidizing marine archaeal communities from Monterey Bay, California, United States - M2 40m 12015 | ecosystem: Environmental > Aquatic > Marine > Intertidal zone | place: USA... | reverse complement strand
TGAGCCAGTCCACCCCCAAACCGATAAGCCAAGGCTCGCGTGTTTCGACGCCGCGCCTGTCTTTGCCCGAACGCATCACCCGTGCGCTTTCGGCGCGGCGCAAGCGCTGGCTCAAGGGCGTGTGGAAAATTCGCCAAGCCAATATTTTCATCCTGCCCAATCGCTTTGGGTTCTACGCGGGCTTTCTGGTGCTGGCCAGTTTTGCCATGGGATATAAAGTGCAGAATAATTTTATTCTGCTGGCGGTGATTTTTCTGTTTCTGGTTTTCATGCTGTCGTTGATTGCCAGCGTACGAAACCTGCAAGGGCTGGAAATCGAAGCCGAGATGGCGCCCTATTATTTTGCTGGCGAGCGGCAATATATCCGCCTGATACTGCGCAAAAGCCAACCTGCCTATAATCTGACATTGCACACAGATAAGGAAACCATCGCGCTGGATATGACGAGCGGGGCAACGCAAGTGAGCGTGCCTGTTGGCGATTTTGCGCGCGGGGTGCATGCCATGCCATCGATTAAAATTCAGACGCTCTTTCCTTTCGGCATTGCCCGCGCTTGGAGTTGGATTACCCCGCCGGGCGATTTAGTGGTGGCGCCCAAGCCGAAAGAATATGCGCCAGCGCGATATCCGCGCGGCAATCCCGCCACGGCGCAGGCGTCGGATAAAAAGCGTCAGCAGAATAATTTTGCCGATGAGCTAGGCGATTTGCGCGACTATCAAGACAGCGACCCGCCCGCGCGCATCGACTGGAAGCGCTATGCCGCCACGCGCGAAACCATGGTGCGCGAACATGGGCTAGACACCCAAGGCGAAGTTTTATTGCGCCAACCCCAAGCCGGCCTCGAAGAGGCTTTGTCTTATTTGTCGGGCGGTTTGCGTGTCGCCGAACGCATGGGCGCGCCCGCTCGGATGCGATTGCAAAGCGGCGACCCGCAGGCTTTGCAAAATGGCGATGTCGAATATGTCATCTATGACGCCCCAACCCGGGAGCAGGCCTATTATGCCCTCGCCCGCGCAACCTAATCCGCTTTTGGCCGCGATGGCGCGCCGTCTGCCCGGCTCGGCCGAGGCCAAGCTGACGGCGCTTTTGCTATATTTGGCGGCGCTACCGATTGCCCTATCGCTGACGGCGGTGACCGATTGGCGCGCGTTTTTTCTGTATACGGCCATGTGGCCGGTAGGCTTGCTGGCGCGCGACCGCTGGCGCACGCTGCTGATTTTGGGGCTGGCGCCTTTGGTGATGTTTATCTTGGCGCAATGGCTGCGGCCACCGCAGGCTGGCTTCTTTATGCTGATGGTCTTGGTCTTATCGGCTTGCGAGCAAGTGCAAGAAGATGGCCGCCCGGGGGCGTTTACTATTATCGGCGTCCTTTTTCCCGCCCTTTGCGTGATGGTTCTATCGGCCAATGTATTTGTGTTTTTGCTGCTCTTGGTCAGCGTGATTTTTTATATCGGCGTGTTTACTTTGCGCATTAACAATATGCCTTTATCGGGCTTGCGCATCCGCCTATTGCCGATTGTGGTGGCGTTGAGCGGCTCTTTGTTTTTTGCCATTGCTGCGTTTATTTTAATGCCGCGCATTAATGCCAGCGCGCTGCCTGGTTTTCAGCAAGAAGAAGCCTCCAGCGGTGTGGGCGAAGAATTGGACATGGGGCGATTTTCCAATGTCATTTTAAATGGCGAAGACGCGTTTCGCGCTTTTGTGGCGAAGCCCTTGCCATCGTCGGATTTATATTGGCGCGTGCATGTTTTGACCACGATGAAGGGCGCGCGTTGGCTGCGCGACCCGGGCGCCAATTTGGCGCGCGGCCTGCCAGATTTCACCGCCAAATTGGGCAAGCTGTCACGCCCGATAGACTATAGCCTTCGCCATGCCGCCCCCGCTCCCAAATGGCATCCGGTCTTGGGCGTGCCGACCCAAAGCGCCATTGACCCAGAGGCCATGTTGAACCCGCAAGGCGAATTTGTGCCGGTCAAACCCTCCGCCATTTTGAGCCAGCAAGTGACCCTGCGCAGCGCCTTGGATACGCCCTTTGCGGCGCGCCAAATCGGCGAGACGCGCATCGACGGGCAAGAAAAACTGGCCGCTTGGGCGCGCCAGACCTATCAAAAAGCTGGCTCGCGCGAGGCCTTTGTCGCCCAGTTGTTGGAGCGGTTTCGCTCTGGTGGCTATGGCTATACGCTGACGCCACCGCGCCTCGAGGGGGCTGACCGCGAGAAACTGGATGGATTTTTCTTCACCACCAAACGCGGCTATTGCAGCCATTACGCCATGGCCATGGCCACGGCTTTGCGCGCGGCGGGCATTCCCGCCAATGTGATTATCGGCTATGCAGGCGGCGAGTGGAACGGCTTTGGCAGCTATTATCGAGTGCGCCAATCGGATGCTCATGCTTGGGTGGAAGCCGAAATGGCGCCAGGCCAATGGCAGCGTTTTGACCCCACCCAAGTGGTGCCAGATGCGCGGATGCAATTTACTTCGCGCCAAATCGCCGCCTCGACGATTGGAGAGCAAACGGGTTGGCGGGGCAGTCTGGCGCGCAGCGCACAACGCATAGATGCTTTTGTCACGCGGCTGAATAGCGACATTGTTTTATATGATGAGGCGGCGCGCCAAGAGCTTTTGTCAGGCAGCTTTTTGGGACGGCTGATTTCCTTTGTGACGTTTTGGCTGTTCGCCAGCGCCGCTTTGGGGATGCCTTTGCTGGTCTGGCGCTGGTGGGTGCGGCGCGACCCGCTGCTGCGGCTCGACCAGAGGTTTGCTAAATTGGGCGCCAAACAAGGCGTGGAACGCCAAATCCACGAGGGGCGTTTGGCCTATGCGGCGCGCTGGCAAAAAGCCCATCCCGAGATGTCGAAGGCGCGCGCGGCCAGCATCGAGTTATGCGCGCGCTTGCTGTGTGAGATGGTGTTTAAACTCGACCCCAAAGGCAAAACACCTGAAGCGCAAGCGGATAGGCGCCGCCAGATTGACAAGCAATTGCGCGCCATTCAGCACCCGGTAGCAAAATCTTAAAGGCTAAATTTTAAAGACTAAATCTAGGCGGTTTCGGCCATTGTCGTGCCACCAATTTGCCGATTGCGTAATTTCGATAATGAAATGCGTGCCTAAGCCGCCTTCGCGCACGTCTTGCAAATCTCGCGGGCGGACTTTATCCAAATCAATCAGCGGCGCGGTATCGGTTAGGCTGATGTTCAAAAGCCCATCGCTGATATAGCCCGCAATCTCAATGCGCCCGCTCATGCCTTCGGGGAAAGCGTGGCGGATGATGTTTTGCGTGGCTTCATCAATGGCCAAATTGACATTCATGATAATCGATTGCGCGGGCGTATCGGCAAGCGTACGCTCGATTTCGCGCCGCAGACGGCGCAATTCTGGCACTTCGTTTAAAATCGAAACGCTGAACAAAAGCTCCTCGCCCGCCAAAGATGGCTCCACGATGGTGGCCTCCACGGGCTGAGAGGTGTTTTGCTTCGGCGCGCAGCCCAATCCCAAAACCGTCAAATCATCGGGCAGGGTGATGGTTTTGCGCTGCACAATCTCGACCGTATGTTCGACTTGCAATTTAATCGGTATGTCCATCTGCTCGGCCAGAACCGTGGCCAATTTTGTGGCGCCAAGCATTTGCCCGTTAATCTCGGCTTCGGTGATGCCATCGGAATAGCAGAAAAATCGACACTCAGATAAATCATGCGTTTCCACGACAATGTCTTCGGCCTCGAAATCGAGAATGCCGAGCGGTTGCAAACTGGCCTCGACATAGCTGAAACTTTGATTGGCCTGCAATAAGAGGCCTGGCTCATGGCCTGCGTTACAACATTGCATTTCAAAAGTTTCGGGATGATAGCGACCAATGATGGCGGTGGCGAACATGCCGTTGAAAGCGGTCTCGACCAATTCCATATTCATCCGCGCGGCCAGCTCATCGACCGCGGGTTCGGTGCGGCTCATCGAGCGGAACAGCGAGATGGTTTTGGCCATCACCAACGCCGCATCTGTGCCTTTGCCCGAAACATCGGCCATGCAGAAATATAAATAATCGCCGCGCATGACATAGTCGTAGAGATCGCCGGAGACGCCTTTTTTGGGAATATTGACGCCGTGAACAAACTCATATTTGGCGTCTGGAAACAGGCTTTCCTGCACCCGCGAGGCCATGGCCAAATCGCGTTTAAAACCATCGGCCTCGACCATGCGGGTGGCCATGTGAGAATTGGCCAAAGCCAGAGCTGCACTTTTGCCATAGACGGAAACCAGCGAGGCATCCGCATCGGTGAATAATTTTCCGTCCATGCGGTTGATCAATTGCAAGGCACCATAGCGGCGGCCATTGCCCGAGACGGGGACACAAATCATCGATTTGGTTTCAAAGCCGGTTTGGGCATCCACGGCGCCCGTAAAATCTTCGTCCAGCGCGGTGTCTGGCACAAACCGCAATGTGTCGCTTTGGGTCACCGCGCCAACAATTCCCGCCGTGGCGGGAATTTCGAGACCCGTGATATCGGTCGGCCCGATACAGGCCTCGCATTTCAACATCGCTTGGTCTTCATGTAGATAGAAAAAACTGGCGGCCTCGGCACCAATTTGGCTGCGAATATAATCCAGCCCCTCATAGAGGGTCTGCGACATGTCGGAGCTAGAGGCAAAAGCCGACATCATGCGATAAATAATATCGAGCGGCTGGGTGATTTCTTCGGCGGTGTCTTTCATCGGGCTGGCATCGCGCGGGCTTAAAAAGTGCCTGGCGTGAAATTGCCCCCGCTGCTCGCATCTGCGTCACTCGGGGTTTCTGGCTCGCTGCTGTGGGTTGGCTTAGGCGCTGATTCTGGCGGCGCTTGCGTCTCGTCGAGCTCTGGGGTTGGGACGGGCTCTGGGCTTGACGCTGGCTCTGGGGTTGGCTCTGGCTCTAGCGCATTGGCCTTAGAAAGCTCGGCAATTAAATCTTCATCTGAGCTGGCTTGGCTTCCGGTATCTTCAGAGACCGCGTCAGCAATGGCATTGTCGTCTGCGCCGGCGGGCGAAAACACGTCAACGCCGACCAATTGCGAAGGGCCAGTTATGGCTTCAATCGGCAAAATCTTGTCCAATTTGGCGAGCTGTAAAACCCGCACGGCTTCCTCGCTGATTTTGGCGATGGATAGGGGAATGCCGATTTGTTTGCAAGATTGCATGGCGATAATCAAAATCGACACACCGGAGCTGTCGAGATAGCTCACATTGGCGGCATCAATGGTCAGCCCGCGCGCGCCGTCTAGCTGGCTTGCCAATTGGGTTTTAATATCGGGGGTTACCTCAAGGTCAATGTCCCCTGCAATTATAAGGTCTATAGAGTTGTTTCTATCGCGTTTAAATTGAAATGCCATTGACTAAATTCCTTAAGCTTCTTTGAATACTAGACGTTTTTAGGTAACAGCACATTAAAAACTTAACAAATCTGTTGCAAAAAACCGATTTTTGCTGTTTATTTCGTCGTGTTGGGTTCGCGCATGTGCGCGTTTATATTAAGAGGAGAGTTCCCATGAGTATTCGCGCGAAAAGCGAAAAAGGCTTTAGCCTTATCGAACTACTAGTTGTTGTAGCTATTATTGGTGTATTGGCAGCGGTTGGCGTTGTTGGTTACCAAGGGTATATCGACAGCACGAAGAAATCAGTTACCGATGCAAACGCGAAAGCCGTGCACCAGTGGTTGATCAACACGAAAACCGTCCGCGCTGCTGGCATCGACACAGACCCAGATGAGTGCGACGCGACGACTTTGGTAGCGAGCACGACTGCTGCGTCCGCTGTTAGCGCGACTGGTTGCTTTGGTGCCTTGGCACTGTCTGGCAATCCATTCGAGAGCTTTAAAAACGCTTATCAGACCTCCCGTGCGGGTGCTGACGCTATTCGCGCTGTGGCCACGACAGCGACTGTCGCTGACGACAGCACAACCGATTGCTCTGTTGTCGACTCCGATCTGGTGAATGGCGATATCGTCATCGCCGTGAGTGGCGCTGGCGCCAAGCACTTGGACGTCTATTTCTGCTCTAAAGTCGGCGACAACGATGAGAAACTGACCCGTCGCGACTCAACGATTACAAACTTCTAATCGTTTCTGTATCGATTTTGGAAAGAGCGCTGTACTCGCTACAGCGCTCTTTTTTTTCGGGAAAATGACGATGAAAATTTTGCGCCACCTGAAAGCTCTACCAGTTTTTGCTCTGCTCCTCGTTGCCTTGAACTTTCATATGCCAAATTTAGGCGGCTCCTTTGTGTCGCGCAATCTGTTGGCTTGGATGGTCATGGCGATTGCCATTGCCGTGTTATTTTGGCCAGCCCTGCGCAGTTCTCGCCTCAAATGGTCGCCGCTTTGGGTGGGCGGATTATTCGCCCCCGTGGCTGGCGCCTTCATAATTGTGGCGCTCAATATTCTTGGTCCCTTTGACAGCTACCATGCGGGCCATTTCATGGTTCCTTGCCTCTTGCTGGCCTTCGCCCTTTTTATCTTGGGGTTTTTGCAAAAACCACTGCGCGCCGATCTTGCCGCAAATTTAATACTGCTCTTACTGTTAGGGTTTTTGCCGCAATATTTCATTCATTTCGTCACAACCAATCCGTTGGTTTTCTTCAAAATCTCTATTTCTCTTCCCAGTTTTCTGGTGCTGACCTATGGCGGCTTCGCGCAGTATAATTTGTTCGGCACGTTTCTGGTCGGCCTGCTGCTTATGGCGGCTTGGGCTTTTATATTTGCGCCGCTGGCGCGTTGGCAACGCGGGCTACTGATTGTTCTCATCACTTTTTACGCGCTTGAATTTGCCGTTATGCGAAGTAAAACCGGCCTCCTGAGCGCGCTTCTAGGGTTCAGTTTTTTGGCGCTGCATGTGCACCGTTTGGAGAAAGACCCCGCGTTATATCGTCGTTTCGCATGGCTTTTGGGCGTTCTCGCGCTGACTTACGCTCTCGTCTGGGCGATGTACCATGCCAATCCCGAGCGCCAGTTGGTTCAGCCGGATTGGAGTCCCGATAGCCGTTCCATTCGGGCCCGCTATACCATGTGGGTGATTGCCTGGCGCTCGTTTTTGGAGGCGCCGCTTCTCGGCCATGGCTTGGGAAGTTTCGCCACCACCTATATCGACCATTTTTCCAGCTATGGCCTCGCCGAAGGGTTAATCTTCATGCCCAATACGGTATTGCCACATAATTTGGTCCTGCATGTTTTAACCGAAACCGGACTGCTGGGCGCGGCGGTTCTGCTCGCGCCTTTGGCCTATCTGGCTTGGTTTCTCTTGCTGCGAAACCCCAATCTCTGGCTGATTGCCGCTTTATGCACGCCGGTTCTCCTGCATACGCAGTTTGAGTTCCCCTATGTGGCGTCTGGTTGGCATTATCTTTTGTTGGGCTTCGCCTTGGTCGTGGGGCTGCAAGGGTCGCGGATGCCCGATAGGGTGGCGACAGCCGCCAGCCCAAAGCATGTTTTTATCAGCTTTGCGGGTTTTGGGTTTTTACTCGTTTTTTGTTTCGGCATGATTTTCGTCTCCTACAACATGCTGCAGGCGGCGATGCGCATTGTTCACAAAGTGGATGCGGCGTCGCGTTTATCGCTCGATGACTATATCGACCAGCGCTATCGGGATCGCGATATTGCCCACCCCGTCTTGGTTAAACAGGTTACCGCCATTACCGATTTAGTTTTGGTAAGCCGCGCCCTCACAGAAGGGCGGGTAAACGTGCTGCGCCAACTGGCGATACCGCGGCTTGAGAAACATGTTCTGCCGCTTTACGCCAAAAGAGAAGTCTGGGATTTGGCCTTTCGCGCTTATGCGGCGACGCATAATGTGGCGGGCATTGAGGCGCTCATCGAGCGGGTGGCGCCGCTGCAACCTTGGGTGGCGGACGAATATCGCAAGGCGCTAGACGAGGCTTTGGCTGCGAAGCGAAACCAAACGCCTAATCGTCTTCCTCGACAATAATCTAGTCGTCTTCGTCGACAATAATCAGGTTCTGCTTTTCCAGCTCATCGACATATTTGTCCATGGTAATCATGCCGAATTGCGCTCCGGTTTGCATGACGGTGGCGATTTGGGGGATTTTATCTTCGCGAATGAGGTTGCGAACCGCAGGCACACAGACCATCACTTCGAAAGCGCCAATGCGCCCGCCGCCTTTGCGTTTCAGCAATTGCTGCGTCATCACCAATTGTAAAGACGAGGCCACCATCGAGCGCGCTTGAGGTTGCTCCTCGGCGGGAAACGCATCAATGATACGGTTGATGGTCTCGGCCGCGCCCGACGTATGCAAAGTGCCAAACACTAAGTGACCCGTCTCGGCAGCGGTCAGCGCCAAAGAAATCGTCTCATAATCGCGCATCTCGCCGAGCAGAATAATATCTGGGTCTTCGCGCAAAGCGCCCTTGAGGGCCGAGGCAAAACTCTCGGTGTCGCGCCCGACCTCGCGCTGCGAAATAATCGAGTTGATCTCGCTATGCACAAATTCTACCGGATCCTCAATGGTGATAATATGTTCCTTGCGCTCGCGATTGATTTTATTGATCAGCGAGGCCAGCGATGTCGATTTGCCCGAGCCCGTGGCGCCGGTGACCAGCACCATGCCTTTTTTCTCTTTCAAAATATTATGCACAGCCGCCGGCAAGCCCAATTGGTCGATATTGGGAACTTCCGTCACAATGGTGCGCATAATCAGCGCCCAGCCTTTTAGCGTATGATAGCCATTGGCGCGAAAGCGGGCGCCGCGCACGGTAATCGCGAAATCAATATCTTTGGTCTCGCAAAATTTCTCATAATCTTCTTCCGATAATTCCGCCCGAAAAATATCGTCGAGCAAATCATGGGTGACGGGATAGCCTTCCAGCACTTTAATCTCGCCATTGGTGCGAATGGCCAAGTCACTGCCCGAGCGCATGTGAAAATCGGAGATGCGATATTCTTTCGGCAGGCTGTCGAGATATCCGTAAATCGGATTATCCGTTTTGAAAGCTTCGGTATTGGTCGCTGGGGTGGTGTCTGACATACGCTTTGACCTTCGGTCCTACTTACTGACGCGAGTAAATTACACATTATGCATTACAAGTTGCACTGCCTCGCTTTATACTAGGCTATCAAATTGTTTGCCAGCGCCAAACCAGAATTTGGCGCGGCTGTTGCGGATATAATATGGCTATGGTTTTTCTTATTGGCGTGATTGGCGCTTGTCTTGGCAGTTTTGCCAATGTGGCGGCGCTGCGCAGCCTCGATGGCCGAGACTGGGTGCGCGCCCCCTCTACTTGTTTTCATTGCGAGAAAAAACTGCGTTTCTGGCAAAACCTGCCGCTCATCGGCTATCTCGCCCATGGCGGACAAACCGCTTGCTGCCAGCAACGCTTGCCAGCGCGCTATATTTTTGTCGAATTGGCCATGGCCGCGCTGCTTATCGTGGCGTGGCAACAGCTCCCTCTTGCGGTGTTTTTGAGCTTCCTGCCTTTCTTGGTGTTGATGGGGGTGATTTTTTTGACCGATATGGATGATTTCATCATCCCCGATTGGACGAGCCTTGGCGGGCTGGGCTTGGGGCTTTTGCTGGCGTTTTTTGGCGCGCCGGGCTTGCCCGAGATTCAAAGCGCACTTATCGGCGGCGCGGCGGGTTTTGCGCTCATCTATGGCATTAATTTCACCTATAAACTTTGGCGCGGCCACGATGGCATGGGGTTTGGCGATGTGAAGCTCATGGCCATGCTAGGGGTTTGGCTGGGGCCGATGAGCCTGCTGCCGATATTATTTTCGGCCAGTCTTAGCGGCGCGGTGATTGGCATTGGCGCGATTTTGCTTCATCGCCTGCAAACCAGCCCCGAGGCGCCGGCGCAATTGCCCTTTGGCTGCTTTTTAACGCCGATGGCGCTGGTCTGGCTGTTATTTGCGCCACAGGCTCTGCAAAGCTTGTTGTAAATCTGCGTTTCATCCACCGATTTTGCGTCAATTGTGTTGCAACAAGCTTTATACTGAAACCTCGAAAGAGATTCGTTTTGGCCGCGCTTGTTTGAGGCGCTTGGCCGGTAGAGGTTTGGGTATGAACACACTACGCACCGAAGATGACTATAAGCGCGCCATTCAAGACTATGTGCGCCAAGCCGAAGCCAGTTTGGAAGCGGATTTGGCCAAGCGCGATCGCCAGCACGAAGACGAGCAGAGCGAGCGTATGTCCGACAGCGACTTGCAGCATTATATGCAAGGTCTCGATGTCGCCATCACGCAGGAAGCCACAGTGGCTTTGCGGGCTGAGTTTTTGCGCTATTCCAGTGTGTTTGATACAGGCCGCTCGCGCGATACCATTCGCCAAGCGGTGGCCGATGTCACCCGCCCGCTTATCGAGGACTGGATCAATCGCAATCTGGCGACGATTGCGCGCGAAGTGATTACCGACGCCATTGGTAAAATTTCCGAAGTGCGCCCAAGCGGGACAAAGCGGCCACCACAATAAGGCGCCAAGTAGAAGACAAGAGTAGGGTTGAGACGAGGGTAATAGTTTTTGCGTAACCAAAAACCAGCATGGAATAAATTAGGGCGCCTCGCGATTGTCGCGGTTTTGTGCCTCGATGTGTATGCCTGTGGCAACCGCACGACCCGCGATTTGTCGATGAGCGGGGCGGTGCAAAAATTTGACGAACGCCGCGCCGCCATTCGCGCCCAAAACGCAAAGCTCGATGCAGAGGCCAATGGCGAAGCGCCGTTTCAAAACCCCATTAAGCCTTTGCCGCCGCGCCGCGAATTATTGCAAGTGCGCGTGCCAGAAACCATTGCGGTTAGCGATATTGTCGATGGCGTTGTGGCCACCAGTATTTCCGGCGCGCTGGTCGGCACGAGCGCGCCAGACGGGCGTGTCAGCCCCAGCGAGCGCACGCTGTCGTCGCAAACCCGCGCGCTCGGCAAACGCATTGAAGTCAGCAAACGCAATCAGCGCGAGCGCCAAGCCACCTATGACCGCGAGAAAAGCCAGCTCGACCAATTGGATATGCGCCATGGCAAAGCGCGCGATTTATTGCTGCAAGAATTTAAACTCTCCTATGAGACCAAATTGCAAGCCATCATCGCCGACCTCGATACGCAATATAAGGCGGCCCAACCCGCCACTGTTTTGGGGCTGACCGAGAATAATGAATTTGGCGCGCTGGCTTTATTTGGCCGCAATGAATTGGCGCGGCCAGATGAATATGTGTCGCTACAAAAAAGTTTTCTCTTCGTTGGCAATGATGTCACCACCGGCGTTTCCTTGGGGCGGATGGATGATTTGGCCGAGGAAGTCGGCAGCCGCGCCTTGAGCGTAAACCTTGTGGGGCTGCGCTTGCCGACGGCGCTTAAATCTCTGGCGCGTTCCATCAATATGCAAATTTATCTGTCGCCCCGTGTCGATGCCAATACCAGCCAAGTGAACCTCGATATTTCGCGCGCCGATGCGCTCGATATTTTTGATATTCTAATCGACAACTATGGCCTCGCCATGGCCTATGACCGCAAAATGGGCGTGGCTCGTTTTTACACGGTGGAAGAGTTTAACAGCCGCGTCGAGAATGCTCTGGCGGCGGCGGAAGTGCATAATCGTCG
>Ga0206682_10004348_pt1 | contig 11577 bp, 8 predicted proteins | sample M240m12015metaG_FD_155444 | JGI IMG/M metagenome (GOLD analysis project Ga0206682, IMG submission 155444) | Ammonia-oxidizing marine archaeal communities from Monterey Bay, California, United States - M2 40m 12015 | ecosystem: Environmental > Aquatic > Marine > Intertidal zone | place: USA... | reverse complement strand
CGCGGCTCCTCTCTGTGTCTCTGAAAAAAAAAAGTGTTTCGAAGTCCATCCATCCAATCCCTCGCACCAGATGAGTCAGCTCTTCGCCTCAGACCTCACCGCGCGAACGCGATGCTGTCCGCTTTGGCACCCCCGGCGCGTCTCGTGCCGACACGCGCGCGCGTCTCCGCGCCCCGCCAAGGTGCGACGCGCGGACCCCGACGCCGGGAGGCGCACCCCAACGCCTCACCGGGCGATGTCACGTCCGCGACGCGGCACTCACCGTCTCCCCCCCCTCCCCTCGCGCAGGCCTTCGCGTGTTGAACATGGCCGGGCAGAAGGACGGCCGCGGCGGTCCCCGCAACCGCACCGGGCGCACGCACGACCCGTACAGCACCCCCCTGCGCGACGCCAACCGTGACCGTCTGTACGGCTTCCTCACCGCGCGCGCGGCATGGACGCTCCTGACGTACCTGGTGGAGATCAACAAAGCGGGCGCGAGCTTTTTGACCGAGTACATGTCTAGTAACCCCATCCCGTACCACTATGGCGCGGAGGCGAAGATCGCGGACGTCTCGGGTGAGACGTTCATTCTGGGTTTGATGACCATGACCCCGGTGAACATCGACGAGAAGTTCCGGGATAACTACATCACCGTCGACCCGCCCGCGTTGGCGGTGCGGCTGTTTGGACATTCGCGTCGCGCTCACGACGAATTAGTCGCCGACCTGGCGCACGTGCGCGAAGAGAACGCGGACATCATGAAGGTGGCGTGCATGAGCAACCTGGAGAACGCGGTGAAGATGGACTGCGACGTGGTGTTCTCGGACGAAGACCAGGAGGCGCCGGGGGCGAACGAGGGCGGATGGTAGCGGCGACGCGACGGGGCGGACGGCGGAAACGCGCGCGCGCGACGGCGAAACGGTTCCTCGGTACGTACGTATTGTAGCCCTCCTCTGGATGCACGACATCACTTCTCATGGCGACGAGCGTGTACAGCCTGTGGCTGGAGCCGCCGCCGGCGCTGGCGTCGACGAGCGCGGGGTTCATCGCGCGGTACGCCGGCGCGAGCGGCGGGCGGTGCCCCACCTTCGACCCGCACGTCACCCTCGCGGGGGGCTTCGTGGGCACCGAAGCGCAGGCGAGGGAGAAGAGCGCGGCGATCGTCGCGTCCCTCGCCTCCGCGTTCGGTCCCTTGCGCTGCGACGCGATGGAGGTGAGCGCGGGAACGCGGTTCCACCAGTGCGTGTACCTGTGCGTGGTGCCCACCGAGCAGCTGGCGAACGCGCACGCGCTCGCGGCGCGCGCGTTCGGGCTGGAGCCGGGGAACGGGGGGGGCGCGCCCTACATGCCGCACCTCTCGCTGGTGTACGGCGATCTGACCGAGACGGAACGCGAGTGCGCGCGAAAAGACGCCGCGGCGGCTTTGCTGGGAGACGGCGACACGAACGCGTCACACGCCGCGTCGTTCGCCGCCGCCGAGGTCTCGCTCTGGCGCACGGACGTCCAGGACCTGAGCTGCGAGAGCTGGAGCAGGGTCGACCGGTACCCGCTCCGGGCGGCGGCGAGTGAGTGATTTGATTTGATTGATTGTTAAAAAAAATACTATTTTTCGGTACACGTCATCGCCTGTCACGCGGCGAGCGCGAAGTCCAGGTCACGCTCCCCCAGGCGCGAGAGCGCCTCCCTCAGCGCCTCCTGGTCCTTCGCCAGCAGCCGCGGCATCGCCGCCGCCGCGCGCGCGCGCAGCGCCGCGAGGTCCGCCGCCGTGGGGTCGTACCCCAGCGCGGCGAGCGCCCACACGATCTTCGCAAGCGACCGCGGCGCCAGCCGATTGGCATCCTGCGACACCGCGTCTCGCGCGAGGACGTCCAGCTGCTTGGCAGTCATCTTGAGCCCCAGCAGAGAAGCGCCCCAGAGCCCCAGCGTCGCCGCCGAGGGGTGCAGTGTGTCCGCCTCCGCCTCCTCCACCAGGCGAGCCGCCAGCGCGGCGGCGTGCGCCGCCGGAGGCTGGTGCCGGGTCCGCCCGTACGCGCACAGCAGCTTGGCGCACGAGGCGCCGTCCAGGCGAGCCTCGGGGTCGTCCGCGTCGCTCGCGTCCTCGTCGTCCCCGTCGCCGACGTCGCCCGCGCGGAAGCTCTCCGTGAACGCGCTCACGATGTCGTCCCCGGGGTTGACCCGGAGCACGCCCCAGGCGTGCATCACCGTGAGCCGGTCCTCGTCGGGGAGCTCCCCCACCAGCCGCTTTGCGGCGCCGACGATGCGGTTCATGTCCCCGGGCGGGGGCCGGTGCCGCAGGCGCGCGAACGCCCAGTGCGCCTTGACGAGCATCTCCGCGTCCATGCGGTCATGCAGCCGCGCGCACGCGGCGGTGAGCGCGGCCATGGCCTCCTCCCGCAGCGGCACGCCCAGCGACGCGAGCGCCCACAAGACGCAGTCCACGTTCTCGGGGTTGAGCCGGGTCGCGCACCGCGGGATCTCGCGCTCGGCGGCGGCGAGGTACGCGGCGGGCGGCGGGCGGTCCAGCCGCGCGCACGCCCACAGGCACTGCGACATGTTCAGAGGAGACGCCATGCCCCCGAGGTTTGCGGCGGCGTCCTGCTCCAAGAGCCCGTCGATCAACTCGGAGGGCGGCGTTCGGTTCAAGCGCGCGCACGCCCAGAGCAGGTTAGAGGTTTCTTGCCCCTCGAACGATCGCAGCTCGTCGGACGCCGCGCGCATCGCCGCGTCGAAGAACGCGGCGCCGGGGTCGTGCTCGACGTGCGCCAGACCGAGCATGGCGTTTGCGAGCTCCTGCGCGCGGAACTTCTTCAGCGAAGGCGTCGTGTTCGCGCACAAAGACGACAGCGTGTCCCCGTCCGGCTTGTACCTCAACTGCCCAAACGCCCACAGCGTGTTGGAAACCGCCTGCGGCCGCGTCTCGCGCCTGTTCCCGCCCCCCCCCGCGACGCCGCCGCGCAGCTCAGCCTCGAGCCCCTCCGCGATTTCGCGAAGCACGTCCTCGCCTGGATGGTGCTCCAGCCGCGCGCACGCCCACGCCACGTTCGCGAGGCCCTGCGAGTTCATCTTGCGCAGGCTCCGGGTCACGACGTCGAGGAGAATCGCGAAACGCGCGTCGCGCGTCGCCGACTCGCGGTCGCGCTGCGAGCGCGCGTGCGTGGCGAGGCGGTGCATGGCGGTCGCCGCGTGGATAGCGTCGAAACCATCCGCGTGGTTCGCGACGATGTCCAGGATCAAACGCGGGTCGCTCGCGGCGGTCAGGTCCGACTGGATGGCGCGGCCGGCGGAGAAATCGGCGCCGGACTCGCCACGGCCGCCGCCCCGGCCGCCGCCCCGGCCGCGGCCGCGACCGCGCCGCGCGGGCGCGGCGGCGAGCGCGCGCGTCGGGACCGCGCTCGAAGCGCGCCTCGGTGCGACACTGCCGCGCGCGGGCGCGGAGGGCCTCGCGAACGCCGCGAAGGCGGTGCGCGCGTGTGCCATGGGACGAGACGCGACGAGATTACTGGACAAACCTCCTTCGCTGCGTGGGGATGACGACGACGCTTTTCGTGTCGGCGGGTGGCGCGATTACGCCTGCGACGCGCGCGTGGGCGTGCGGTCCGCGAACGCGCTTCAGCGCGCGGCGGTGCTTTCGGCTTTCGGCGGGACGAGTCGACGCGGACGCGGCGCTCGAGGGTACGCGAGTGCGGCGGGCGCGACTCGGTGTGCGGTGCCGTCGCCTCACCCGCCACGAAAGGCGGCTGGAAAAGCGTCGCGGAAAGCGCGCGAGACCGGGCGAATCGTCGGTTCGGGGCGGCAAATTCGGCCCATCACGTTCGCTGACGCGTTCCGAGAACGGTGATGAGTGAAACGAAAGGCGATCGATCGACTCAACCGACGCGCTCCGCGGTCGGTTCCAGTCACTCGTCTTCGTTACAGTCTTACGCTCTTCGATCCGAACGCTCCCTCATCCATTCACACGACACGAACGCACGTCACGCGCGTGACTCGCGTTTCCATGCGCTCGCGAAACGCGTGACTCACTCGCGCGCGCGCGCTACTTGGGCAGGTGTTTCACCAGCAGCGTCTCGAAGGTGCGGAAGAGGTCTTTGTTGGATTCGCCGAAGATGTCGTCGGCGCGCGCCAACGTCTCGGCGCGCGTCTGTTTGTGCGCGTTGAGCTCCTTGATGTTCTGCAGAAACTCGGAGAAGTGCTCGTAGGACAAACGCGCGCGCGCTTCTCGGAAAAACGCCTTGCCGTCGACTTTACGCGCGGCGGCGGATCCGTCCCCGCCGTTCGCCTCACCGAGAGGCGACGCTTCACCGAGACGCGCGGGCGACGCGGCGGCGGACGTTTGCCGGGAGACGCGTTCGGGTGACCTCTCTGAGGCTTGGCTCCCGCCGTACCTTCCTCGCCGAGGCTCGCCGAACCGGTTCTCGTTCGCGTCCGCGCTCGCCAAGACGCTGGTCACCAGTCGCTCCCCCGCGGCGTCGCCGGCGCCGCCCGCGCCGTCTTCGCCGTCATCCGCCAGCGTCTGCATCAGATTGCGCTTGAACGCGTCGAGCTTCGCCACCTCCTTGTTGAGCTTCTTGACGGTGTTGATCAGCGCGGTCTTCTCCGCGGTGAGCTTGTCCCGCTCCTCCATCGCCATCGTGGCCTTGTCCGCGGCGTCGTGCAGCTCGTCCTCCATGCTGGCCACGCGGCGCTCCAGCTGCTTCGAGCGCGCCTTCATCTCCGCGCACTGGTCCTTGAGCGCGTCGCGCTCTTTCGCCAGGCTCTGCGTCTGCGCCACGAACGCCGCGTTCGCGATGCGGTGCGCCAGCTCGAGCTGGTCCGCGGGGTCATCGGGTAGGATCTGCGGCGCGTCGCGAGTGATCCATCGCGGTGGGGTCAGGAGCCGTGACGGGCGCGAGCACGGGACATCGCGGACGGAAAGGAAACGACGGATTATTCGCGCGGGAACCTTTGAACGGCGGTGGAGACGCGCGGGGCGGCGGATCGACGCGGGCGCGCGAGGGGGAGGCGCGTCCGACGCACCGAGGCGATGTCTCGGGGGAGCGCGTCCATCGCGAGTCTTCTCTTCGGCAGACGCGGACCCGCGGCGCGGAGTGGCTCCGCGGAAAGGAGACGCTCCTCAGAGAAGGCGCGAGCGAGTGATGACACAGAACTTGGAAAGCCTTTGGAAGTGGCGAAGCGAAGTCCCGAGTCGAGGAAAAACGCGAGTGGGCTCGATTCCTCTTTCGCGTGCCGAGTCTCACCAAGCCCTACCGATTGTGTTTTGTCCTCGGTTGTGACTTACAAAACCGCCCGACGAAGGTGTGTCGCATTAAACGGAATTCTCTGACTGAGCTGACGTGTATCAAACGTCACGAATTTCATATTAGGGTCCAAAACAAAAAATCGCCAGCTCGAGTGCTTACGAGTAGTCTTACAAGTTTGTAAATTCGCCGTCCCGCTCGGGAAAACCCTTAAAAAAACAACAAACTCGAAGAACAAATTTGCAATGAACTTTCCCCGCATCGTTGGTCGCGGCACTTAGGAACGCGCGAACGCACGTGTCCAGTACAGTCGAACATCATGGCGCCTTTCAGGGTAAGGACACCACCCGGACGTTTTCCCCCGCGCGCCGCGGCGTGACATCCGTCGTCGCCGCGGTCGCGGCACCGCCGGAGGCTCATGTCGGAGTGGGACGGGCCGGGGACGAAAGTTTTTTTCCTCCTAGGGTTCAAGGGCGAACGGTCCCCGGGGGCGTCCGTGCTTCGTCGTCGAGGCGTCGGTGACGCGCGTGATTGCCCTCGGGGTCCATCGGAAGCGTTCCGCGACGACGTGGGCGCGTTTCGTCGCCCGGACGGGCTCCACCGAGCCGTCCCCGGACGCCTTCGCCTTCGTCATTTTTCTCGCGTTCCCGTAACTTCGTTTCTTCTCATCCCGGTCCGGTCGCTGACCCGCATCCCCCCCTTCGCCCCTACAGTACCACCAATACCACATCGTCGGCCGCCACGTGCCGACCGAGGCCCAGCCGGAGCCCCAAATCTACCGCATGAAGCTCTGGTCCCTCGACGACACCCGCGCGAAGTCGAAGTTCTGGTGCGTGCGCGACACACATCTTCTCCGCGACGAACGCGACGCGCGAAGAACGACACGCGGGAAGGCGAGCGAACGCGAAGGATGAGCTTTGTCGACGCGGTCGCGGAGGTGTCCCGTGGGGTGTATGCGCGACCGAACGCGCGCGGGGGAAGGGCTCGCCGCTCGTACCCCCGGGGACATCTTCCGACACCTCGCGAATACACGCGAAAGCGTGTTCGCGAAGCGTGTTTTAAGGGTTTTGCGATGATTTCGCGCGGCGCGCGAGGGGGCGCGCGTTCGCGCCCGCCTCCCCTCTCCGCCCGAACGCTCGAGCGTCGCCCGAACGCGACGCGAACGCGTTTCGAACACGTCACTGACCGTTCGCGAAACCCACCCACCGTCCCACACCGCGCCGCCCTCCTCCGCAGGTACTTCCTGTCTCGCCTGAAGAAGGTGAAGAAGGCGAATGGCCAGATCATCGCGTGCAACGAGATTTTCGAAGAGGATGTCACTTCGCTTAAGAACTACGGCGTCTGGATTCGTTACCAGAGCCGCACCGGGTTCCACAACGCGTACAAGGAGTACCGCGAGGTGTCCATGAACAAGGCTGTCGACGCCCTGTACGAGGAGATGGCGTCCCGCCACCGCGTGCGCGCGCCGTGCCTGCAGATCATCAAGATCGCGAAGGTGGCGGATGAGGACGTGAAGCGCGACAACACCATCCAGTTCCTGGGCAGGAAGGAGCCCGTCTCCTTCCCCGTGGTGAACAAGGTGCTTCGCCCGGACGCCAAGTCGCAGAAGACCACGTTCAAGTACAGCCGCCCCAACTTCTCCGCGCTCTGAGTCGCGCGAGACGCGACGACGGCGAGGGAGACGGCGAGGCGGCGAGAAGACTCGGCGTCGGCGGAGAAGAAGCGCGGTGGTCGGCGGTGGCAAGAGACCGCCGGACTGCCGAATCGGCCTAAGTCCGCGCTTCGAACGGCCGTGACGCGGGGTTTGCTGAACACCGGAGGTGCTTTCCTGTGACGAGAGGAGGTGTTTAAACGCGTCGGCGCGCGTGTTCGCGCGACTTTCTCTCCCAGCGCGGGGGGGCGGTCGCGGGGCGCGCGCCGCGCGCTCGAGCGGGGCTCGAGGAGTGGGGGATCCGCGGGCTTGGCATCAGCCCGCGGGTATCAGGGGGATTGGGAACATCCACACGTAGAAAAGAGAAAAAACAGGACGTAAAGGTCGGCGTTTGTGATGAAAACGCGTAAAACGAATTCGCGCGAGTGTCGCGAATACTCGCGCGCCCTTTTTGCCGCGGCGGTGGAGTGAGAGCGCCGGTTTTTGTTTTCGGCGCGAGTGACGCGCGCGTCGAATCTCGGCGCTTCCGGTTCGTCGTCACAACCGGCGTCTTTCGCGCGCGCGCGCCGCTACCGATCGTCGCGTCTCGTGAAGAAACACAAATCACCGCTTCAGTCACCCTCAGTCACCCCGACGTCCCTCCCCGTGAACCCCTGGTCCCCTCCGGACGAGCTGCAACCGACGTCGCGTCTACGCGAGGTAGTTGAACACGCTCGGGTCTTCCTTGTCTCGCTCGAGGAACTCGCGCGCGACGAGATCCTCGATGCGCTTCTTGATGATTTTGAAATCCGGCTTGAACCCCTTGCTGAGCTGCTGCACAACCTCCAGCACGAGCTTCTGGTGTGCCAGGCTCTTGCGGCTCTTCATCGTGCGCACGATCGCGGCGTCGATGGCGTACCGGCGGTCGTTGTCCACGTCCTGCAGCACCTTCTTGCGGTCCTCCACCGGCGGCACCGGGACTTTGATGCGCCGCGCGCGGTCGGTAAACCCGGGGTTGTACGAAAACGAATCGCTCGCCGAGATGGTTCGCCCCTCCGGCGACTTCTTGAGGATCTTGTACTTGGAGCACGCCAGCGAGTGCAACGTGCGACGCACGTCCTCGTCCGGCAAGTTCAGCGCGGTGGCGATATCGCCGTAGCTCAGCGTGTCCTCCTTGTTGAACAGAAGCAGCGCCGAGGCTTGGAACGGCGAGACGTGCAACTCGATGGGCTTAGCGTCGAACGCGCCTTTCACCGTGAGCGTCCCGAGCGCGTAGATCCACGTCAGCTTGCGGTGCTTGGTGCGCTCCTCGTAGAACGTCTTGAACGTCTCCACGCACCGCACCATCTCCGTGGGCAGCGCGAGCTCGGTGAACTTGTACGTGGGCCAGAACCCGGTGGTGAGCACGGTCACCGCCAGATCTACGCCGGGCGCGCGCGTCTCGTCAATCGCGAGCCACCCGTCGAACGACGCCTGCGTGTCGCGCGCGAGCTGCAGGTCCGTCACCATGCCCTCCATCTTGCTCGTGAACTGCGCGCCGCACTGGTGCTTGAGCTTGGCGAGGATCGAGCGCTCGTGGTCATCGTTCGCGCTCTGGTCGAACAGCAGCCGCTTCGAGAGCTTCTTGCGGTAAAACTCCCCGAACAGGTCTTTGTCCGACACGTACGCCAAGAGGCGCACGACTTTCGTCAGCGTCTCCTCCACGGCTTCGTCCGACAGCCGCTCCGAGCCGCCCTTCTTCAGGAGCTTGTCGCAGAACGTCGCCATGAGCTCCGCGGAGGTGCTCCCGGAGATGATCTTGTTGCAGAACACCTCGCACGCCTCCTTCAGCGCGCGGTGGAACAGCGAATCGTCCGCGAAGCACGTCTTGACGTACGCCACGTACGTGTCGTGCAGCGCGATGACGTCGCGCACGAAGAGCTGCTCGGCGGAGCCCGCCGACGCGTCCTTCTCGGACGCCTTCTTCGGCTTCGCGTCGGGGGTGGGTCCACCGAGCGTCGCGGCGTCACCGGGGGAAGTGACCCCCCTCTGTGTCAAAAGCGCAGAGTCCGCCGGAGCGACTCCGTCTTTGTCCTTGGCGCCGCCGGCCGCCTTGGTCGTCTTGGCCTCCTTCTTGCTGGCGGCGACTTCGTCCGCGCGCTTCACGAGCGCGAGGCCCTCGCGCTCGACGTGCTTCTTGAAGATCTCCGCCACCGGCGGCAAGCCGGAGGGCACGCGCTTGAACAGGCGGAACAGACGCGCCAGGTCCTCGGTTTTGTCGTCCCGCAACAGCGCCGCGCACCCGGAGTGTTCCTTCTCCAGCAAACGCGTCTCGTACGTTGCCAACGCCTCGCGCTCGACTTCTTTCAGCAGCTTCGCCTCGGACGACGCGTGCAGGTAGTGCCCGACGCGCTCCTTCTCCCTTCCCAGGCAACGCTCCGCCTTGATGAGGTACGCCGGGCAGCTGTCCTCCTCGATCCACAGCGAGGCTTTGCGCGCGTAGTGCTTCGCGGTGTCTGTCAAGAGGAACGCCTCAAAATCGGACTCGTACGCCTCCATGCCCCCCATGCCCATCTCCACGAAGATGCCGAGCGCGTCGTTTACCAGCGCGCGGTCGATTTGTTCGCCGTCGCGCTCCTTGTCCACGAGCGCCAGCACGGCGTCCTTCGCCGGGCCCTTGAGCTTGGCGTACACCAGGTCGCGGAAGCACAGCGCGCCAACGTCCTTGAGCTGCGCGAGGTTGTGCCGCTGGATGTAGTAGCGGTCGAGGTAGTTGAAGAACCGGGACAGCCACCGCACCATCACCTTGTGGTCGTCCCAGCGGCGCACGAGCTCCTTCAACATGAACTCGCCGCTCTTCTCGCCGAGCGCGGGTAACACGACGCTCGAGATGTACTCGTTAAACGCCTCGCGGTACCGCTCGTACAGCTGCTGCGAGAAGTCGTGGGGGGGCTTCTGCGTGCACATGTTGTAGATGGTGCTGGAGACGTAAAGGAGACACGCGCGGAGAGGAGGAAGTCGCCGAGTGAGTCAGTGCGGCGCGTAGCGAGAAAGATCAATGAGATCAGATCGGCGAGAAAAAAAAGCTTCTGCTTTTGAAACGACGCGTCAGGGCGAGGTGGGATCTGAGACGCGGAAGACTCGAAGGAACGCACGTGTACAGGTTCATGTACTCCTGGGGCGTGAACGCGTCTTCGCCCTGCTCCTTCTCGAGGATGCCGCGGAGCTTCACGATGCCCTTCTGCTCGTGCGCGAAAGAGGGGGGAGGTCAGATCGCGCTCGCGAGGGGGCCGCGTCGGATCCGCGTAGGGTTACGTTCGCGCGGAAAACGGGCGCGGAGCGCCGCGCGGCGGAGGGAACCGCGGGAGTATCGGAGGGTCCCGCGGGTACGTGCCTGCATGAAGTCCCATCCCTCCTCCAGGTTGATGACCTTGCGGTCGTTCATGATCCCGGACGCACGCGCGTCGCGGTCGCGCTGCGTCGATCAAGAGTTGGCACTCTCGCCCAGTCGCTACGAGATCTCAGGCTCGGACGCGGTGACGTCGTCGCTCGATACGCTCTGTCGCGTGAGCCGGGTGCGCCGAACGACGGGGACGCCGAGCACTCGGGTCGTGCGCCGAACCAGCGAGCCGCGACAACTCGCGCGCTGCTTCACAGTGGCGCCGGGGAGGAGGGCGCGACCTCGAACGAGGCTCGCGAAAACACACGTAACACGGACTCGGGCACTCGGCTTTCGCGCCAAAGCCCAAAGAGCGATCGGGATTCGTCCCCACCGACTTGACGAAACCGCCGACCGCGTTTTTATTTTTTTCTCGGCATGTCTCAAGAGTTGTCGCGTGAATGAAACGCGGGCGTCGATTGATGAACTAAAAAAGGACCCCCCTCGTTACAGGTCGTACCGCACGTCCCACTTCTCCTTGAAGTCCGTGTTGAACGTCCAGTTGTTCTCGCGGATCTGCCCGTACAGCTTCCGGGACCCGAGGTCCAGCCCCACGCGCAGCTTCAAATCCTGGTCCTCCTGGAAGTTGAAGATCTTCTGCGTCAGCTCCAGTCTCGCATCCACGTCCGCGGCGCGCGCTTTGCTGCCCATCGAGACGCCGCCCTTGACGTCCAGCGTGGTGAGCCCGTCGTCGGTCAGGTCGAAGCTCTTCTTCCCGCAAATGCCGTACGTCACGTCGTCCTGCGTCGTGGCGTAACTCAAGCCCATGTCCACGCGCGACAGGAACGCATCCGGGAAAAACTTTTTACGCACGTACGCGCGGCTCTCCACGCGCCCATCCTTCGTGTCAAGAGACCCGGAGACCTTGGCGGTGAAGGCGGATTCGAGTCGAGAAACGCGAGATGCGCGAGGTGGCGAAGAAGCGCAGAAGCGCAGAAGCGCAGAAGCGTGTCGTCGTGTGGGTCAGCACGAGCGTGTGTGTCTGTTCGCGCGCGTGGCGTCCCCGTCTCGACGGCTCGGCGCGTCCGCGTCGGATGGAGAAAACCCCTGTCGGTGGCGAGTGTCGTCGGGGCGAGACCCACCCGCTTCGCCGGCCCGAGGGTTCGGGTTCGGGCGTTCGGGACTCGAGAAAGCGCGTGGCACACGCACCGTCAATACGTAGTTGTCGTCGTTGCTGAACTTCTCCTTGGCGAACAGGCACAGGTGCTTCGTGCGCGAGTCGAATCGCAGAGACGTCTCCATGGCTGCTCGTCGTTGCGGCGAACGGGCTTTTTTCGAGATGCGGCGAGTCCGACCGTTCCGGACGCGCGGGG
>Ga0206682_10004337_pt1 | contig 11602 bp, 9 predicted proteins | sample M240m12015metaG_FD_155444 | JGI IMG/M metagenome (GOLD analysis project Ga0206682, IMG submission 155444) | Ammonia-oxidizing marine archaeal communities from Monterey Bay, California, United States - M2 40m 12015 | ecosystem: Environmental > Aquatic > Marine > Intertidal zone | place: USA... | reverse complement strand
CTCAACGGGCTCGCGTCGGTCCTTCTCCATCAGTGTTTCCTTGCGCGCGTCGTGATGGGGGCTGTGGAGCACGGCACCGCCGCGAAGGATGGCCTTCGCGGGTACTACCGGGCGAAGATCGAGGAGTTCGAGCTCGCCGTGAGGGACAAGACCTCGAACCTGCGGCGCCTCGAGGCGCAGAGGAACGAGCTCAACCAGAAAGGTGCGTCAAACCCCTCTCCGCGCGAAGGCGACGTTGTTTGGAACGGGTCTCAGATCTGAACGCGACCGATCGGGGGACCGGGGGGTGGCTGGCTCTGTTCGGCGACGCGCACGCGCACGCGCGTCCCGGACGCGATACCGCGGCGCGAACCCCGCGAAACCGAGGCGACGCACCCCCGGGGCCACGCCACGACCGCCCTCCCGCGTCGCGTCACGGATCTCATCATCCGCTCGCTCGCCAACTTGAAAGGGTCGTTTCGATGTTCGTATTTTTGCGGTTTTCGCGGACCCGACGCCCGTGGGGGAAACCAAAAACACCGCTCGCCGACTTTTTCTGACTTTTTTCTGATTTCTGACTCTCGTGCCTCTCGTCGGGACGACTCTCGTCGCAGTCCGCGCTTTGCGCGAGGAGATCCAGCACCTGCAGGAGCCCGGGTCGTACGTGGGCGAGGTGGTGAAGGTGATGGCGAAGACCAAGGTTCTGGTGAAGGTGCACCCGGAGGGCAAGTACGTGGTGGACATCGGCAAAGACGTCGACGTGACCAAGCTGGAGGTCGGCGCGCGCGTCGCGCTGAAAAACGATTCCTACGCGCTGCACACTGTTTTGCCCAGTTTGGTGGACCCGCTCGTGTCGCTGATGAAGGTTGAAAAGGTGCCGGACAGCACGTTCGACATGATCGGCGGCCTCGATCAGCAGGTGAAGGAGATCAAAGAGGTGGTGGAGTTGCCCATCAAGCACCCCGAGCTCTTCGAGTCGCTGGGCATCGCGCAGCCGAAGGGCGTGATCTTGTACGGCCCCCCGGGCACGGGCAAGACGCTTCTGGCGCGCGCGGTGGCGCACCACACGGACTGCTGCTTCATCCGCGTCTCCGGGTCGGAGCTCGTGCAGAAGTACATCGGCGAGGGCGCGCGGATGGTGCGCGAGCTGTTCGTGATGGCGCGCGAAAACGCGCCGGCGATTTTGTTCATGGACGAGGTGGACTCCATCGGCAGCGCGCGCGGTTCGGGGGGGGGCGACTCGGAGGTGCAGCGCACGATGCTGGAGCTCCTGAACCAGCTGGACGGCTTCGAGGCGTCGAACCAGATCAAGGTGATAATGGCGACGAACCGGCTGGATATCCTCGATCCCGCGCTGCTGAGGCCCGGGCGCATCGACCGCAAGATCGAGTTTCCCAACCCCACTGAGGACTCGCGCGTGGACATTTTGAAGATCCACAGCCGCAAGATGAACTTGGTGCGCGGCATCGACCTGAAGAAGATCGCGAGCAAGATGGGCGGCGCGTCCGGCGCGGAGAGCAAGGCGGTGTGCACGGAGGCGGGCATGTTCGCGCTGCGCGAGCGCAGAGTGCACGTCACGCAGGAGGACTTCGAGATGGCGGTGGCGAAGGTGATGCAGAAGGACTCGGAGAAGAACGTCTCGGTGGCGAAGCTCTTCACGTGAATCAAAAAAAAGTTTTCGTTCGAATCCTTGGTTTCCGTCTTCGTGTTCGTTCGTCGCGTCGTCCCTCGTCTCGCCCGTAGTACCGCGATCGCCTTCCGCGCGCGTGTCGTGTTTCTCACGGCGGCTAACCACCCATAGTGAGCCTGCCGAGCGCGTCCTTCGAAAAGCGCTCTCCCATGGGCATCCAGTACTTCCTGTTCGGGTTCAGGCCCAGGAACGGCGCTCGGCCCGTCGCCTCCACCTCCTCCTCCAGCGCCTTCCTCTTCTTGGACTTCGGCCGCTTCTCCAGCACGCGCACTTTCTCGCAGAACAGCGCGCACGGGCGGTAAAACTCCATCTCCTCGCCTCCGAAGTCACCGCCCTGCTGCAGGAACCGCCCCACGGGGGCGCCTGGCTGAGACGTCGCGGCGGCTTTCTCCGGCCACACCGCCTTCGCCAGGTCTGCGTTGGTGCACTTGTACCGCGTTTTCAGCGCCGAAACCTCTGCCCTGACCTCCTTGGGGTTCAGGAACACGTTGGAAGAGTCGAGCTCGATCCGTCTCTCATCATCACAACGCGCCGACGTACGCGTCCCAGCCCGCGGCGCGGTACTCCTTAGCGGCGGCGAGCGGGTCCGCCGCCTTGTAGATGCCGCGGCCGACGATGATGACGTCCGAGCCGCACTCGCGGATGACGCGGTCCGGCGTGTTGTACTGCTGCCCCATGGCGTCGCCGCCGCCGCCCAGCTGCACGCCCGGGGTCATCTGCACCAGCCCCGCGCTCGCCGGCGCCTTCCACGCCGCGGGGTTGGTGCTGATGAAGCCCATCACGAAGTCCGGATGCGCCGCCGCCATCGCCACCGCCGCCTCCGTGTAGGCTCCATTCGCCATCGTGCCCTTGCTGGACATCTCGGCGAGGAGCAGCAGGCCGCGTCCCTTGGGGAGCCCCACGGACTTGAGCCCGTCGATTATGCCCGACCCGGGCACGATGTGCGCGTTGGTGATGTGCGACCAGTCCGCGATCTTGTGCACGCCCGACGCGTACTGGCCAACCACCGTGTTCCCGATGTCCGCGAACTTGCGATCCTCGAAGATCATGAACGCGTGCTTCTTCGCGAGCGCGCTCAGCTTCGCCACGAAGTCCGCGGAAAAGTCCGGGTACAGGTCGCAGTGCGTCTTGAGGACGCAGATCTCGGGGCCGAGCGCGTCCGCCAGCGCGAGCAACTCCGCCGCGCTCTCCACGTCCGCGGAAAGACACAGGTTGGTCTTCTTCTCGTCCATCAGGCGCCACAACTCTTTCGCGCACGGGTTGGTAGCGAGCTCGGCGCGGCTGGCGTAGGTGGCGCGCTTCGCGGGCTCCGCCGCGCCCATCTCGTTGCCGCTCGCGTTGGGGCCGGTCTGGTTCGCAGCGATGAACGCCTTCACAGAGGCCACGAGGTCACCGGTCATCTTGCCGTGCTTCTCGAGGGTCACCAGCACGCGGGACAGAGGCAACACCGCGTGGAGGCGCAGGTCGTTGCTCTTCAGTCGCGCTTCGCCGCCCTGCTCGCGATCGATGAGCACGACGACGTCCTTCACCTTCAGCCCCACGTCGTTCAGAGGGCCGACCGTCTCCATCACGGAAGCGCCAGAGGTGACGAGATCCTCCACCACCAAGCAGGTCTGGCCAGCGACGAACGCGCCCTCGATGGCCTTCTTGGTGCCGTAGTCCTTCACCTCCTTGCGGCGCATCAGCATCGGGCAGTCGTTGTTCAGAGACATGCACGTGGCGATGGGGAGCGCGGTGTAGGGGACGCCGCACATGTTATCGAACTCCGCGCCGTTGCTCTTCAGCACGTCCCACATGCACGCCGCGACGCTGGAAAGCACATCGGGGTAGGAGACGATCACGCGCAGGTCCACGTAGATGGGCGAGATGAGCCCGGACTTGAGCTTGAACTCCCCGAACTTCACAGCCTCGATCTCGTGCAGACGCAGGATGAGCGCGTCGATCTTGTCCTCGTTCACCATGGCGACGGGTGAGGGCGGTGCGTGACCCGAGTGTATCGGGTACGGGTTCGAGCGGCGTTCGGAGCGAACGCGTGTGACCGTCGCGGCGACGCGCGGGGGTGTGGGAGCGCCAGTCGAGTCGGCGGCGGTTTTTTCAAAAAGCGTAGCAGGCTGGTCGGTTGCGCGGCCGCCGCCCCGGGCCCTCCGCGCAATGCGGTTCTGACGATGACGAGGAAAACGCCATTTCTCCGTGACAACGACGAGCGCCCTCTCACGACGGCCCCTCGGCCCTGACGTTCTTCGCGATGGCCGAGACGTCTACGACCGGTCGCGTGCGCGAGGCGACGCACGCGGGGTCGTGGTACACCGCGGACGGAACCGCGCTCGCCGACGAGCTCGGCGCGTACCTCCGCGCGGTCCCCGCGAGCGCCTCGATCGACGCGAGCCGCGCGCCCCGCGCGGTCATCGCGCCTCACGCCGGGTACAGCTACTCCGGCCCCGCGGCGGCGTGGGCGTACAAAGCGGTGGACCCGCGCGTCGTGCGGCGCGTGTTCCTGCTCGGGCCGAGCCACCACGTGTTCCTGAAGCAGTGCGCGCTCACGACGTGCGACGCGTACCGCACGCCGATGGGCGACTTGGCGGTCGACAAAGTCGCGGTCGCCGAGCTCCGCGCCACCGGCGCGTTCGCGGAGATGCGTCTGTCCGTGGACGAGGCCGAGCACAGCCTGGAGATGCAATTGCCGTACATCCGCGAGGTGTTCAAAGAGTGTTCGAAAATGCCTCCGCTCGTGCCGGTGCTGGTGGGCGCGCTGTCGCGCGCCGCGGAGACGAAGTTCGGCGCAATCTTCGCGCCGTACCTGGACGACCCCGCCAATCTCTTCGTGGTGAGCTCGGACTTTTGCCACTGGGGCGCGCGGTTCGGGTACACGCCGTTTCTCGAGGCGCAGGACCGAACGCGTGATCGCAGTGACCGCGTGCCGCGAATACACGAGTCCGTCGAGGCGCTGGACCGGCGCGGCATGGCGCTCGTCGAAGCGAAAGACGCCGACGGGTTCGCGGCGTACTTGGAGGAGACGCGGAACACCATCTGCGGGCGACACCCCATCGCCGTGTTTCTGCGCGCGCTGCGGGCTTCGAGCGCGTTCGCGGAACGAGAGGTGCGCTTCGTGCGGTACGAGCAGAGCTCCGCGGCGGCGAGCGCGCGCGACAGCTCGGTGAGCTACGCCAGCGCCGTGGTCTATTAGGTAGTCACGTACTTTTAGAAGATCTCGAATCAGAGCACCGGGCAGACTAGCTAGTAGCTACGTAGTTTTAGTCTAGAGCTATCTACGAACCGTAGTTACTCAAATCCGCGTTCGCGCCTATTCCGCCGCTCCGTCTCTCGCGTGCCCCCGTCTCGGCGGCGCTCGCCCGAACAGGTCCGCCACTGACCGCTGCTTCGCCGGTCGCGGCGCGGTCGTTCGAGGCCGTTTGCGGACGGCGGACGAAGGCGACGACTCCGCGGCGCGTCGCGCCGTCTCATCGTCCGAATGGTTTTCCGGCGTTTTATTTTTCGCCTTCTCCGCCGCCTTCGCGAACAGCCCCGCGACGCTCCCTGTGTCCCGCTCCGCCGCGCGCCGCGCCGGCGCGCAGCACTGTGGCCCCTCGAGCCTGCCCGCCGCGTTCACGTCCACAGTCACGGGGTGCCACGTCAGATCCTCCGCGTCGTACGGCCGCAAGAGGCGCGTCTCGGGGCGTTCGCGTTCCGACGCGCCTTTCGAGTCCCCGTCGTCCCCGTCGCCGCCTCCGGCCAGCCACGCTCTCACCTCCTCGTCCGACCGGAGCACCGCGGGCATGCGGTCGTGGAGCCACGCGACGCGCTGCGACGCGTCCACCGTCACGAGCGTGCACGTCGTCAAAGAGTGTGTCTCCGACTCGTGGGTCCCGCGTCGCGATCCTTCGCCGATTTCTGTCGCGTCTGGCGGCGACGAGGCTCGTCGCCACACGTCGTACAACGCCGCGCACCGCATCGGCGCGACGCGCGAGTCGTCGAAAGCGGTTGACCCGCTCTCGAGCACGCTTTTGTTTCGCTCGTTTTTCTCGCCGTTCTCGTTTTTCTCAGTCGGCGTCTCGGCGGCGGCGTTCTCGTTCCCGTCGCGAGAACCATCGGACAAGTACAGGTAATACGGCTGCTTTTGCGCGCCGCCCTCTCGTCTCCACTCGTAGAACCCGTCGAGGAGCGCGACGCACCGCCGGCGGCGCAGCAGCCGCCCGAACGCGGGCTTCTCGCGCAAGGTCTCGCCTCTCGCGTTGAACATGCGGAAGTGGTCCGGCGTCTCGCCCGGCCCGGTGAACGACGGCACCAAGCCCCACGTCATGGACTCCACGCGGCGCTCATCGGGAGGCTCGCCTCTCGTCGGGTCCGATGCGCGCACGCACGGAAGAGGCGTACCGGGTTGCGCGTTGTACCTCGGGACGTACGCCTCGCGGTGGACCCACCGCGAGGTGCCGGAAGCCGCCGCGACGCGCTCGGCGCTGAGCGTCGCGCGCGCGCGGCCGCACATCTGCCCCGCCGACGCCCGCGCGCGAGGTGGAGTGGCGGTGACAAGGCCTTTTCTTGCAATCTACAGTATCACGTTCCGGGAAAAAGAGTTCGCCAGAAGAGGGAAAATCAGCGTTGCGCGCGCGCGGCCCGTCGTGCCTCCGGCGCGACTGGCGCACGGTGTCGCTTCAGACCGACGCGCCTCCGGACGTGATGCGCGTTGTATAGGCTACTATATCATAAATCACCCTCGCTACTGCGTGGCATCGCGTGTGGCTACGTGCGAGCTTATGCCTTTCCTCGATTCCTCCGGGAGACCGAAAGAGCCATCATTCGCTCGGCGGTTCTACCGCGTACGCCATGGCGCGCGCGCGCTCCTCCGGGCGAAGCGCGCGCTCCGCCGCGCCACGCCGCGCCCCGAACACGGCGCTCTGATCGAGCACCACCGATACATTAGGGTCGAGCTGGCGCAGCTCCTCCCCGCCGGAGAGCAGCGCGTCCCCCGCCACCTCCCGGGAAAAGTCGGGCACCTCCCCGAACAGGCACCGGTTCATGAAGAGCTCGGAAACCGCCGCCTGGTGCTCCACCGGCGTGTCCAGTGTTTTCTGCGCAGAGAAGATCGGCAGCGCGAGCAGCGTGCCTGGCGCGCGCGGAAGCACGTCGTAATCTATGGTTCCACCCTGAATCAGCTGGTCGAGCGTCCAGCGGAAGTACCTGTGCGAGATGATGTACGAGTCGCTGCTGCGCAAGTCGCACCCCGAGCCCGCCACGAAGCACAGCTTCTCGCCGCGCATCGCGCACGAACACTGCGTCGGACACTCCGACTGCGGCGCGATCTCCAGCGTGTACTGTCGCCACCCCAAGCGCGCGAACGACCAGTCGTCCGCGGCGAGCGCTTTCTTCAAAGCGAACGCGTCCGTCGCGGAGAGAGGCGCGTCGAACCCCGCGCCCTTCATCGGCGTCACGCTGTCCTCCTCCACCACGGCGACGCTCTTGAACTTTTTGTTCACGGCGTCGGCGACGGCGGCGGCGTGCGACAGCGACGCGCGCTTATAGTGGTCGAGCCCGTACTTGTCCGCCTGGTCGCACTCGTCGAACACGCGCCCGTCCACGAGGAGTGTCTTGCCAGCCAACGCCTCCGGCACCACGAACGCGTCGCACCGCACGCACAGCACGTACACCTGCTCGGCGAGCGCCAGCGCCTGCACGTACGCCGCGCTCCAGTCGCGTTTGACGCCGACGCGCGGCTGCCGGAACGCGCGGGGGCAATCCCCCCACGCGCCGAGCTTGGACGCGACGTGCGACAGGTCGTGGCGCGCGTTCGTGAGAACGGGCTCGTTCGAGACTCCCGCGCGCGCGAGAACGATGGGCGCGCCGTCCGCGCCGAGCGCGGCCGAGCCGAGCCGGCCCGCGAGTGGCGACCCGTCGACGCCCGCCTCGCGCGCCGAGACTTCCGAGACTTCGGCGCGCTCCTCCGCGAACGCGCCCAGCCGCGGAGCCGCCCGCTCGCTCGCGTCGTCGTCGTCCAAGGCGAACGAATCGCCCAGCGCGGCCGCGCTGCGCGCCGCGGCGGAGCGCTCGAGCGCGTTCTTCCGTGCCTGCTCCTCGGGAGTCAGGTCCCGCCCGAAGCCGGCGTCGAGCAAATCGCCGAGGCCCGACAGGCGCACGGCGCCGCGCGCGCCGAGGCCCCCGCCGCCCAGCGCGGCGACGCCCAGCACGCAGCACACGCCGGCGACGACGCTCGCCGCGAGCTTGATCCGCGTCGAGGAGGAAGAAGTGGACGCCTTCGCGCGAGAAGACGTCCACGTCTCGGACGCGGACGCGCTCGGAACGTCGCTCGCCCCCGCGCCTCTCACGGGCTCGGCGTCGGATGTCCCGAGCAGACGCTGCCGCTCGAGGTCGACGTGGACCCCCGCGGCGACGGGTTTCCCGACCGACATGCTCCCCTTACCCTCCACGCGCGCGACGGGCGTTCCGTCCCGCGTGAGCCTCGGAGACGGCCGCTGCGCGCGCCGCTCGCTCTGCCCTCATCGTGGCGTCCAACACCCGCCTCCGGGAAAAAACTTCGGGTGAAAAAAAACTCCACTGCTCGGACAGTCGGACTGTTTGCCTGTTGTCCAAAACGGGTGTTGAGCCGTGCGACTCCCGCACCAGTCACCGCGTTCGAGGCTCCGGTGCAGCGAAAGTTCGCTGATTTTTTCAGATGTCGTCTTGGTGTTCCGGGCGCGATTCCGCTCCGGCGCCCGCACTCGTCATGGCGCCGCCCGCGGAGACGACGGGCGTGCCGTCCATCTACGGCGACGATGGCGATTCCCGCGGCGTCTGGGGCTCGACCCGCGAGCTGCACCTGAAGGTGGGCGCGCACCTCCGCGAGTCGCGCGCGGCGCGGTCGGACGAGAGGTACAAGACCTTCGTGGCGTACGCCAGGAGGCGCGAGGAGGAGCGCGAGGACGCGCCCGATCGAGGCCGCGGCGGGGAACCGGGCGGAACCGGCGGGGGCGAGGCGGCGTCGTCCGCGAACGCGCGCGACGGCGCGCGACCCGGGGGGGAGGAACCCGAAGGCGCCGGCGGCGCCGGCGCTCCGGACGATGGCCATCGTTCGCGAAACGCGCCGAACGCGTCCGCCCGCGGCGCGCTCGGCCCGCCCACGCGCGTGGGCGGCGGGTACAAGCGGGCCGAGGCGGCGGCCGTGGACGAGGACGCGCCGCTGGACCCGCGCGAGCGGCGCATGCCCAAGCCCGAGCCCCCGCGGCGCTGGGAGGAGGTGGCCGTGGAGTCGCGCGAGGCGCGCGCGCGCGCGCCGGGCGCGGCGGCGCCGGCGGAGGTGGCCGAGGACCCCACGCTGCTCATGCTCAAAGCGGTGGAGAAGGCGGCGCGGGACCTGGGCGTCAAGCGGACGGGCGTCTGGACGGCGCTGGGGAAACCATACGCCGTGGAGGGGCCCCCGACCGTGACGCCGCCCGCGAACCCGCGAGCCGCGTTCCCGCGGCGCGCGCGGCACCCCGACGAGGTCGCCGACGCGATTGCGCGTCGCCGAGAGGCGGCGCGCGCCGGGATCCGCGCGCGGGGCGACCGGAACGACGAAGAGAGCGATGATGAACGCGAATTTGGCTCGCCGCGCGCGTTTCCCGACGCCGAGACGCACGTCGCGGCGGCTGATGCCGATTCTGAACGCGTCGGGAACGAACGCCCGGAGACGCCCCTGAGCGACGTGCTTTCCTCGTCGCTCGGGTTCGGCCGGAAAGGAGGGCCCTCCTTCCTGGCGGGCTCGCGAGTGGCGGAGCAGGACGCGGACGTCTCCTTCGACGCACGCGCGGCGTACCGCGAGCGGAAATCCAGGGGGCGGTTCGACCGCGGCGCCCTGGAAGCCTCCGCGGCGCGCGTGCGGCGAGCCAAATTCGCGGGGGGAAGCCGGTGACTGTCGCGCGCGCCGGCGGCGTATTTTATACGCACCAAAGTAGTAGTAGACTTCATCGCGCGGTACATAGACTATAAAGAGTCGACGAGACACGTGAACGAAGTCGCGCGCGTTCGTTTCGCGCGCGCGTTTCGCATCTTTACGCTGTGTGACCGCACACGACCCCTTTTCGTGTTAAAAATTCGCTACTACCGACGGGCGACGCCATCCGCGCGCGGTCTCTCGCCGCCGCCCGTTTTTTCGCTCTATAAATTCGCCGCGCATCATCAATCAAAGCTCGACACATTCACAGCTTGACCTCGATCTCGACGCCCGCGGGAAGCTCCAGGCCCATAAGCGCGTCGATGGTCTGCGCGGTGGGCTGGTGCACGTCGATCAGGCGGTGGTGCGTGCGCGTCTCGAAGTGCTCGCGCGAGTCCTTGTTCACGTGGGGCGAGCGCAGCACGCAGTAGATGCGGCGCTTCGTGGGGAGGGGGACGGGGCCCGAGATGGACGCCTCCGTCGCCTTCGCCGCCTCGATGATCTTATCGCACGCCGCGGCCATGTGCTTCACCTCGAAGGACTTCAGGCGGATGCGGATCTTCTGCGCCGCGACGGCAGCCTGGTGACGCGCGACGAACACGGGGAGGAGACGGGAAAAGGCGTCAGTGTTTCGCAGTAGTCGTGCGTGAAAAAGTGCCGTCCAAAAAACTCGAGTGGACAACCAGTGTGGAAATCGCGGTATTTCGCGCTCGTGTCCGCGCATCCCGCTCGCGGGAGACCTCCGGAACGCGCGGTCGGGGGCGGTCGCGAGACGCGCGCGACCCGAAAGAAGCGCGGAACGCCTCGTGGGGGTAATGGACGAGGCGCGGGCGTGGACGTACCGCGTCAGCCCTCACCGCGAACGCCGCGCGAACGGGCGCGCGAACCTGCCATCGGAAGGGAAGTGGATAAAGCGTCAGCGGCTTTCGAGGACGTGGCTTGTGAAGGCACGCGCTGCGGGCGCGCGCGGAGCGGACGCCGCGGGGCGTCGCGCGAGGGCCGACCCGCGCGAGACGCGAGTCGCGATGGAGCGAGCGTCGCGGACCCGAGAACGCCGCGTCGCCGGACGTTCCACGGCGGTCGTCTCCTGCGAGGTCGCCGCGCGCCGGCTCGCGACGTCGACGGGAACCGTCGAGCGCTATGCTCGCATCTCGCGTGCCTTCGCGCGGTCCGGGATGTGCCGTCAGGGGACGTACCGGCTGGCGCGCGCGCACGCCGTTCACCTGACGAGCCGAGAGGCTCGCCGCCGACACCATACCAGCGCAAGCAGACGCCATTGTGTGTGTGGAGAGTAGTCGAAGCGCGTCCGCGCGTCGAAGAATGGCGCGACGCGCGTGGCGTTCAGGGTTAGGGTTCGCGGGGTGCGCGTTCGTGTTGGAGCGCGCGGTTGATTCATGAAAGGGCATTTCATCGCGCCCTGACGGAAAATCGAAAGCGACCAGTTTGAGACGCTCCGGTCGAGTTTGGAATTTTTCTTCTAAACAAAATAACCAAGCGCGCCGTACGAACGGCGTCCCCTCTCCCCGTTCTCAGAACGTCCTCAGAACGACGCGCGAACCGCTCGCGGCGGCGCGAAACGCCCGGCATCGTCTCAAACGGTCCTAATCGTACTGCTCGTAGTCCCCCGAGAACTGCCCGCTTCCGTCCATCATGTCGTCGTCGTCATCCGGGTAAAAGTCGCCGCCGCCGCCGCCGCGCCCGCCCTCCGCCGCCGCGCCCCTGGTTTTCGCCGCATCCACGACGCGCATGAGCTGGTCCAGGTCCTGCATCTCGCTCGGCGGCGGGCCGTCGTTCGTGACGGCGTTCTGGAGCTCCGCAGGGAGGTTCCTCTGGAACCAGGCGTGCGCCTTGATGTCTTTAATCGTGAAACGCCGCGCGGTGTCGACGACGAAGATGCGCCGCACCAAATCCTTGCACTCCTCGCTCAGCGCGAGGGCGGAGGGAAACGCGAAGTTCACGGAGACGATCCGCGCGATGGTCTTGCGGAAGTTCCGCGCGTCGGCCGGGTCCTCGAACGGGTACGCGCCGACGAC
>Ga0206682_10004332_pt1 | contig 11617 bp, 13 predicted proteins | sample M240m12015metaG_FD_155444 | JGI IMG/M metagenome (GOLD analysis project Ga0206682, IMG submission 155444) | Ammonia-oxidizing marine archaeal communities from Monterey Bay, California, United States - M2 40m 12015 | ecosystem: Environmental > Aquatic > Marine > Intertidal zone | place: USA... | reverse complement strand
ATCGTCGAACATGGTCCACCAGATACCTTCTTTAAGAACGCGCAGGACTCACGGACCAAAGAATTCCTCAGCCAAATCTTGTAGCCCAAAATGGGTGCTGTCAGACAAAGCGAGCTTGAGCTGTGCAGGGTGGTTTCGTAAACTCGCCGTATCATAAAACACTCCCCATTCAGGTACTTTAAAACGAGCCCTGAGATTATCCGCTTGGCGGTGATGCTGTACGCTCGTTTTCCGCTTTCGCTTCGTAACGTGGAATATTTATAGAGTGTCTTTGTTTGTCTGTGGACCGCTTTTGGGACCACTTTTTGGAATATGAGTTGTTTCAAATAATTGATAATAAATGCTTTTACTAAATTAGTTTTGCCGTGTGGGGGTACCATAATCCTTAGGCAGCTACAGTCAAACACCTGATATCAAGCGATATTCATTGTCGTCTGATGCATGAGGCCACCATATGGTCCACCAAAGTTGCTCCTATTTAAAACTGAAGGAACGCAAGTATTACTTCTCGCGTCGGGTGCCCAAGAGGATTCAGAAACACTTTAAGACTGATCGTGTCGAGGTTCGCTTGCATACACAGTTGGTGTCAGCGGCAATGCTGCATGCCCCGCTATTTTTGTGTGATCGCCATATCAGCTACAGTTAAAGCAGAGACATATCGCCAGCCCCATAATGCAGCAAAGGCCCCCATCATTATCCCTGCTATAGCCTGTCCATAAATTATCCCAATTCCACCAAAGCTAGCAGATAACCAAATAGCCAGGGGCCAGCTTAGAACTCCATCTTTAAGCCAATTTAACACAACACTTCGCCGGGGTTTGCCCAAGTTATTGAACGCAGCATTAGAGACAAACAGTGCACCTATAAAAATGTAACTACCAACACCGACAGATGTAAAAGCATTCAAAATGTCTGTACCATCCCGTTGCAACCCAAATGAGGCCGCTATGTATGAAGTCTTAGTGTAAAATATCCCCCACATGCATAAAGTATAAATTAAACAGAATACTAATGCATCACGGTAGGTGGTAACCAACCGATTGATTTGACCTGCGCCAAAATTCTGGCCAAATATACCACCAATGGCGCCCGATAAAGCAAAAAGACCACCAAAAGCTAAAGCAGTTAGGCGTGCAATAATAGCCCATGATGCAACGGCATCGTCTCCAAAAGGTGCCATTACGCGAGTTAGAAAATAATTTCCTGCTGGCGTTGCCAATTGAGTCATAATTGCTGGAGCCGCAATCCTAAAATAGTGTTTCACCGTTTTATGAATTCCATCTACTGTAGGCATTGCAGCTAATTTATGTTGATGTACCGCAAAAAATAAACCTACTCCTGCAAGTGCAAATCTGAACAAGACTAACCCTACTGCAGCTCCATCGAGTCCCCACCCAAGTCCTAAAATTAGGATTGGATCAATAATCATAAGTAAAATACCTGGGATCAAAGTCACATACATGGCCTTTGCACCTAACCCCTCAGCACGAAGTGTGGCAGAGCAAGCTAGGCCAACTGCCATTGGAATTAGAGACATTATGGTCAACCGCAGATATCGTGCTGCCACACTGGCAGTTTCACCTTTAGCACCAGCTAATTGTATCAATTGTTCACTGAAGATCAGTATAATCAACCCAACAATGCACTGAACTATAACGGAGATAGCAATTCCAGCGCCTGCATATTTTCGAGCATGTTGGCGCTGTCCTTGACCTATACTTCTTGAAACCAGTGCAGTCACAGCAATCATTAAACCTGTACCAACAGATACTGAAAAAAACTGAATTGCGTAGGCAAAACCGATAGCTGCAACCAATTTGGGTTGACCTATTTGTGACAACCAAAACAAATTTGCAGCATCAACTAGAAAAACAAAAGTAATACCAAATGCACCAGTAGCGGACATTCGGACCACATGACCCATGGTTGATCCAGTTAAAAAGCGGCCCTCAGTCACCTACCTGCTCTCCCATTTCGCCTTCTGTAAAACCATAGCCCCCAGCCAGACAACTTTCGCGTCAAAAAGCCAACCCAAGAAATGCGTCTGTGCGTCCGTTGCGCATGTACTTTATGGATGTCAGTGGGCCACGGTCCGTGTTTCTTGCAAATCATATACTTGGTCCACGGATCTTGGTTAAAGTGGTGCACAGAAGAGGCTAGTGGTTCCCGTAGTAGGCGTAAAAATCTGTCAGCCTTTCAACTATATTTATCTCTAAGCAAGCCTCCCGTACCACTCAAGTGTTCTGTTGGTGGCCAGTTTGGTGGCCATTGGGGTATTAGCTTCAAAGATTATCTTACACTCCAATTTATTTTTTACAGATGATGTGATAGTGGTTATTCGTAGTCCGATCAAATAAACGAAACTAGATGTACACCGAATTCAAAGCATTGATGAAGCTTCAGCTCTTAACACAAGAGATGGAGAAGGACCTCGGCCTATCAGAGTTTAGCTTAATAGATACTAAAGTCCTTCTTGCCGTTGTGGATTTACATGCTCAAAGCGGCATGGCCGCAACGTCAAGAATATTAGCGCATCAACTACTAAAAACGTTCTCCAAACCATCTCTATTTCGATCCTTGAAGACCCTGGAAGCCAATGGAAAAATCGAAAAGGCGACCGAAAAACGAGGCTATTACATTCCGATCAATCTTTGAGCTAGTATGTTCTTTGAGCTAGTATGTTTTTATTAGCGATGGACATAATATTTAGTTGAGCTACGATCTCAGCCAGACTAATAAATCTACCAAACATCCATCGGCTTTTCCGCAGTTGGCTGGGGAACTTCAAACGTAAAGGACGAGTGCCGCCCCCTCGTTTATCAAAACGGCAATAGAGCGATGCAACTATTGAGCTGCCCGATGTCAATTCACCAGGGGGCAAGGAGTACAAAAATGCTATATAAAGTTAATCACGCAGGCCAAAGCGTCTACAGCTCTGCGAGTTTCGGCGAGAAGCCTTCAAGCTGGCAGAACGCCCCCACTGGACCAACCACCCCCCAAAAGCATCGAGTGTCTAATGAGAGGAACGCAAAGTGACTCTGCAAGATCATATTAGAATTACTTTTGGGGTTTCCATTATAACCATATTTGCAATGGGCTTCGTGACGGAGATAGTTCTGCCTTTGCAAGGTGCAATCTTTCCGAACTTGGGTACTTTAGCTGCTTTAATAATGCCCATCCACGGAATTCGTGTTCTTTGCGCTTGGATGTATGGGTGGTGGTCGGTAATTTACCTCTTCGTTTCCAATATAGCCACAGCTTTATTCTATTGGCTGATTGCATCGAACGCACCCCATATCGAATTCACTTCTGAAAGGTTAATGGCTTGGGCGTTGGTGTCGGTTGTGGCCATAATCTCTTTTAGCGCATTAACGTTAACCGGATTAGAAATCACATCAATTAAAGAAAAAATAAATAATAAAACCTGGCGGCAACTAATTTTGGTAGCAATAATCAGCTCGGTATTAAACTCTCTTGGGCACACTTTCATATTTTCGGGTCAGTTTGTAGTTGTTGGAGAACGCAATGCGATTTTGACTTATATTATCGGCGACACTCTGGGAACAGTAGTCTGCTTTGCAGTATTAATAGTACTATTTCGCTTTGTGAGACTGCGTATGACAATCTCCTAACTTATCGGTGCTTGATGATTTTAAATTTCATTTCTGGTAGTAAATCTCCTATTGGAAAACATATTTTGACAATTCTTTTGCTTCTCTCGCAATCAAGAAAATCTTTTCGCGTACCCAAATGTGCAAAGGAGAATTGTTATGTTGTGCGGGCCAAAGCGGCTCCTCCAACCAAAAGATATCCAGATCTTCCGCACGCAAACATCAACAATGATGTCGACCGAATTGCAGCTGTTCGAAAGGCTGTTGGCCGAAACATTCCGATTGCTGTTGATGCTGTACGTTTCATTGGAAGTTGCAGCGAAGGTCCGGTGTTCGCCCCTTGTTGCCGTCTGGGGCCTTTGCAGCATCTGACAAATTGGGCTCTAAGCAGCCCTTCGTGGCAATCTGATAAATGACTGCTTTAGTCCAATACCTAAAGCGTAGACATGGCGCCAAGGGGCGAGGGTATTGGACCAGGCTCCTTGAACCTATTTTTGGCATTGCTGCGACAAAGTTGGCGTTGGTTAGTTTTGCTCGGGCCGTGGTCCGTGGACCAACGGCAAGGGGTTACTGTGCCTAATCTCTGCAGCAGAGCCGCAGGACCATTGACCGGGGCCCCCAACCCCAGGGCCCCGCGCCTCGGACCACGGGCCTTTAGTATTAGCGTTGTAAATTCATTCGGGGGTAATTTTGTTTGGCTTTACATCTTTATTCACGCAACAATTTCAAGCTGAACCGTACCGCTGCTCTTACTGAGTGGCGCCAACCATTGAGCGCATAGATTCAGGCTGCGCCAGCAATCTGATGCGAGTTTTGATTTTTCTGGCAGCTCCGTCTATTGTTTTTAAATATGTAAGCAAGCATATAAAAATTTGCATCATGTTGTTCAAGAAAGCTCGAAAATGCGAAGCATAAAAACAATTCATGTCGTGTCTTGCCACGCCGAAGGTGAAGTTGGAGACGTCATTGTTGGAGGTGTAGCGCCACCGCCTGGTGAAACGCTTTGGGAACAACGCAACTGGATTGCAAAAGATCAAACACTACGCAATTTTGTTTTGAATGAGCCGCGAGGCGGTGTGTTCCGTCATGTTAACCTATTGGTGCCAGCCAAACATCCTGACGCTCAGATGGGTTGGATTATAATGGAGCCCGAAGACACACCACCAATGTCGGGCTCAAATTCGATATGTGTCGCCACAGTGCTGTTGGACAGTGGAATTATTCCTATGGTCGAACCCAAAACAGAGATGGTTCTTGAGGCGCCTGGTGGCCTCGTTCGCGTCCAGGCAGAGTGCCGTAACGGGAAGGCTCAGAGCATCACAGTTCAGAACTTACCTTCCTTCGTAGATGAACTTGCTCATACATTGAACGTGCCCGGGTTTGGTGAGATCGTAGTAGATATTGCCTATGGTGGTGATAGTTTCGTTGTCGTAGATGCTGATCTCCTTGGCTTCAACCTGGATGCTCCAGAAGCAGGTCGTTTGGCCAAACTTGGTGTGCAAATTACCAATGCTGCTAATGAGCAACTGAACTTTCACCACCCCGAAAACAGTGAATGGGATCATTTTTCGTTTTGTCTTTTTGCTGGACCATTGGAGCGTGAAGGCAATCAACTGCGTACAAAAGCTGCTGTGGCGATTCAGCCAGGAAAAATAGATCGATCGCCAACTGGAACTGCCTTGTCTGCTCGCATGGCATTGTTGCACCGATCCGGACAAATGGAGATTGGAGACTCTCTTACAGTTCAATCCATAATTGGCTCCGAGTTTCAGGGAAGGATATCGGATTTAACAAAGGTTGGTGACAGGTCCGCGATTATCCCAGAGATTACTGGTCGCGCTTGGATAACCGGCACGCACCAACACATGCTCGATCCAGATGATCCTTGGCCTGAAGGTTACCGCTTAACTGATACCTGGCCGTCTTTCGGATCAACGTCATAGGGCGTCATTCAATTAAAAGTGGCTATTGGCCACAAGCGCTTTGACCTTTGGAATATTTTGGTAAGCCATTAAGTTGGACATATAACTATAATGGCAACCGCCACTTTTAACGACAGGATGGATGCAATGTGGGAAGAACGTTTTGCGCAAGAAGGATATCTGTTTGGAACTGAACCAGTCCCGTTTCTACTCAAGCATGACAAACATTTTGCAAAGGGTCAGTCGGTTTTGTCGATTGCTGAGGGCGAAGGCCGCAATGGAGTGCACTTGGCTAAAAAGGGCCTGAGTGTAACGGGAGTCGAATTTGCCCCCTCGGCAGTTGCCAAGGCAAACAAACTGGCCACTCTGAATAAAGTTGATGTCGCCTTTGTCCAATCAGACTTGTTTGAATGGAGCTGGCCGTACAACGCCTTTGATATCACACTCGGTTTGTTTTTTCAGTTTGTTGGCCCTGTTGAACGCGATATTCTTTGGCGGAAAATGCTGGATGCAACCAGCCCTGGTGGGCTGATCGCAATCCATGGCTATACGCCTAAACAACTGAAGTTTGGAACAGGTGGTCCACCATATGTGGAAAATATGTATACAAAAGAGAGTTTTAACTCAGTCTTTCATGATTGTGATACGCTAGTCAGTGAAGAATATGAGGCTGAGCAAAAGTCTGGGTCTGCGCATGTTGGGATGTCCGCGTTGGTTGACTTCATAGCACGCAAGCCGATTTAGACAGCCCTTTTTCAAGCTCAATCGAACCGCCGCTCTTACTGAATGGCGCCAATTATTGAGCGCATAGATTCAGGCTGCACCAGAAATCTGATCTAATTTCTCATTTGTTTGACAGCACCTAACAAATTCCTAGGCCCACCACTCCTCTAGGTCTAGTATACAATAGAAACTGAAACTGGCCTGAAGTAGCATAATCGCTGCGGTAAGATTAATCTGACCTGATGTGGATAATTTTTGTATTACTCCGAGCCTATTTGAATGGATTTTGAAATGGCAAATGGAAATCTTGATCGCTTGAGCCCGTTTGATTTGATGTGTAAATTGATCAGCTTTCCAACAGTAAGCTGTGAGACCAACCTGCCGCTCGTAGATTGGGTTGAGAGCTACTTGCACTTGCATGGGATATCTGCACACCGTTGGACTGATCCAGATCAACCTCATAAAGCTGCCTTATTTGCCCATGTTGGACCAGAAATCGCCGGGGCAATAGTTTTGTCAGGGCATACTGATGTTGTGCCAATCGATGGCCAGAATTGGGAAACGAATCCTTGGGAGGTCGTTGAAAAAGATGGGCGATACTATGGCCGTGGCACCTGCGATATGAAGGGTTTTGATGCCCTAGCAATTTGGGCATTGGTCGAGGCGCACTACATCGGCGTGTCTAGGCCACTACAATTGGCGCTAAGTTTTGACGAAGAAGTTGGTTGCACTGGTGCGCCGCCAATGATCGCAGCTATGCAAGGCGTAGTTCCAAAAGGTTCTGCCGTAATCGTCGGGGAACCATCCATGATGAAAGCAGTTACGGGCCATAAAGGTGGCTCTGGCTTTACAACTGAAGTAGTAGGTTATGAGGTTCATTCCTCAATTCATTATCAAGGTGTTAGTGCTATTCATGAGGGTGCAAGACTTATCCAATGGGCAACAGAGCAGAATGATATTAACCGCTCAAAAGAGCCGGAACCTTTAGCAATGATGTTTGATCCGCCCTACACAACATGGCATGTTGGTACGATTTCTGGTGGAACGGCAGATAATATCACCGCCAAAGATTGCCAGTTCAACATGGGCTATCGAGCAGTTCCAAGTGACGATACCCAAAATTTGGATCACATGTATGCTGAAAAAGTGCGGGAGGTAAAAACAGCGATGCAAGCTGTACGACCGGAAGCAGATATCATTCTGACGCCCCGTTACGCAGTCACGCCTCTGAAGCCAGAAAGTAGCGGCGAAGCCGAATTGCTTGTCCGCTCGATTACTGGTGATAATGGCGATCACTTTGTAAGCTATGGAACTGAGGCGGGACAATTTCAAGATGCAGGATATTCTGCAGTAGTGTGCGGGCCCGGTGATATTTCTCAAGCGCACCAACCAAATGAGTTTATAGAGGTTGCCCAGTTAGAGGCTGGTCACAAATTCATGCGTAACTTGTTGTCTGTCTTGAGATAATTCAATAATCTTGAATGTTTTTGTAAAGATTGCAATTTTTTATTTCCCCCACCTTTTCTGAGGAGCGCTACATGGTGAGCGCATAGATTCAGGCTGCGCCATTAATCCGATCCGAGTTCTCATTCGTCTGACAGCACCGGTGTGAGTTCTATTCTGACGCCCTCATTCAAAAACATTTTAACCGCACAAGCTGGATCCAGTTTTATTCTTACCTTAACGCTCTGGGTTTCTAAATTCGCCTCCGTCCCTACTAGTGAAATTTGTCCCGAACAGCTCTCACCACTCACGCGGATCACCTGCACAGAATTCCCTATAGTAAGACCGAACTTGTTTGCATCAACAAGGTTGTCCATAAACGCAAAGGTCTCTACGCTCTTGTCTTTTGGCTTATAAATCTGTGCCGCTAAGGCTCCTTGAGACACACAGTCACCAACTTTTGGATTAAAATTCAATAAAACTCCACTGAAGGGAGCTTGCATTGTTAATTCTCGGAGGTCGGACTGACGAGCATTCAGCTCTAAAAGCCCAATGTCCAAAGCTATTTTTGCGCGCGATTTTCCCGACAGAGCACGTTGCAATTCTTCGTGTATCCTCTCCAAGGCGAAGCTTGCCTCCATTTTTCGGCGTGCTGCCGTTTCCAAAGTTGTCTCATTCACGAGTCCTCTTTGAAACAAGAGACGCGTCCGCTCATATTCTCGTACCACAAAGTCTTGCTCTTCTTGCACGCGAATAATTTCTGCCTGGACTGCGGTAATACTGAATTCTCTATCGCCAACTTCAGCCTCTAAATCTTTAACCCGAGCTAGCGCCGTTGCTACGGCAATCTTAGCCAAACGATCGTCTAACTTAATGAGTTCTTGGTTAATAGCGGCGATGCTTGTGTTCGTCGCCTTTTTTGAAACGGACGTTATACAACCACGAACCCGGTAAGACAGTCCAGTCATGTTGTCTGCAACAACTGTTCCAGCCAAGCTGATCGTTTTGCCTCCAGCCTGGGCAAAAACCGAGGTGGCAAGCAACGAAAATATAACGCCCAGTTTTGATAAATTAAGCGTTGGCATTATTGGGATACTCCACAGTTGGGAAACACTAGCCTGCTGTTTTTGAGACGAGAGTCAAGAAATACATTTATATCTTTTCAAGCTATTGAATTAAGTTATGTGAACCTAATGGCTTGGTCAGAGTGAAACTTGTTGGGGTGGGCAGGATGATGCTCTCGCTGAGTAGCCCAATTATTGAGCGCATAAATTAGTGGGCGCACAGATTTAGGCAGAACCAGCGATCTGACGCGTGTTCTCGTTAGTTTGACAGCACCTAAAAATATCAATCTTCGATGGTGGGCAATATCATCTCAGCCAGAAGCTCACCAGATTGCGACAGCCGGTTAGTTCTATCGAAGAACTGCATTTCACACCCATATTCCATAGCAGCGGTCAGCGAACTGTTTGGTGCCCGTGTTTCGCAATGAGCGAGGACCGCTTCAAATTTTAAAAACTCTTGATGGATCGTCATGTATTGAATCTCCTATAGTACATAAGGAGAAATCTTAAAATTAGATTACTTTGACGGCTCAATATTTGAGATCCATTTGAGGTGGACATTATGCATAGACCGATAGGTCTGATGTTCATCATGTAAAAATGCGCATAAAAAACCAATTTTGATGGTTGCCACAATAGGGAAAAAGCGGGGGGCAGTTATAGCTATAGTTCTTCCTAAAGCCCCCCCCCAAAAAACATGTCGACAAAATCGCAAGGGCAGGCCGCATCTCTAGTTTACCTGTTAGTAGACCTGGAATTGGGCGGCTAGAGATAGGGGCGGATGACCAACAGGCTGCGTTCACCCACAGTTGCTAGCCATCCAGCGATCTGCGCTTGTCGCCAGACAAACGCCAACCTCCCCCGGAGAAGAAAATGGCTATTGAAGCTATTTCCGGTTATGAAATGTTTTGATTGGTGGTTATTTCAAGTGGTACCGTCAGATTTAAATCGGTTGAAGCTTCTAGCTTCGTTAGCAAAAATTTATCTCAATTGAGACAGCCCTATCCTTTGGAATGACCAAACTCTCAACCTTCCCACAGCACCAACTTAGCATTACCTGTGGCCTATGTAAGCACCACACGCTTCTAGAGGTGGCAAACCTGATTGCAGTAGTTGGAGGCGACACCACAGCCCACGAGTTACGTCAGAGAGCCAGATGCCATAACTGTGGCGTGAAGGGTAACAATACGTATAAGATCGTTTACACGGGTAACTCTGATCTAGCTAAAATACATCTGTAGCTGCTCGGAATATGGAGAGGTGTCGCCGTGCAATGTCGGTATCACATGGGCTATAGCCACCTCCTATTACTGTGGCTATTGGTGTGTTGCGGTTTTTAAAATACTCTAAAACAGCACAATCCCGCTTCAAGATGCCCTCTAGCGTTAAATCTAAATTACCTAGTTGGTCACCAAAAAATACGTCTACACCAGCATCGTACAAAACAATGTCGGGCGTAAAATCTTTGGAGATGCATTTAAAAGTACTGTGCAACTTATCAAGATAGGCGGTGTCTTCCAAATGGCTGTTGAGTGCTATGTCAAGGGTACCTTGACGCTTTTGGAATGGAAAGTTCTGCTCACAGTGCAAGGAACAAGTATATATGCCCGTCTTACCATTGCATATGTCAATGGTTCCATCACCTTGATGTACGTCTAAGTCTAGGATCAAGACCTTTTCGACTAAACCATGTTCTATCAAGTTCAGAGCAGTAAAAGCTAAGTCATTGAAAACACAATACCCTAATCCTTTAGAATAATGCGCATGATGGGTTCCCCCTGCGGCATGACAGGCAATGCCTTCTTCTAAAGCCTTTAGTGCTGTGGTGAAAGTGCCGTTCAAAGCCAAAAAGCTGCGTTTGACCAGTTGGTTGTCTATCGGCAGGTTGATTTGCCGTACTTCCTCCTTTGATAAAGTTCTTTGTACAACCCGTTGAACGTAATCAATGGCATGGGTTCGTAAAACATCTCGATAGCGAACTGGTGAAGAATGGTACAAATGTAACCTTTGGTAAAAATCACTCAGTTGTAGTTGGCTTACTAACTTAGAAAACTTTGTCCCATTAAAACGATGACTCTCTGGCACATTTATGTCGTAAGTATTGTTATAAACGACTGGAATTTGTATCACTGCAAAACCTGCTGTTAATTATTAGTACACAGTAAACTTTAACAGTGTTAGCCGTCACTGTCGTGAATTTTTGGCGATTATCTTGCGTGGCTCAACGCCCGGAGATCACTGAAAGGAGTTTTCGATGAAAAGTCGTATCATCATCTGGGTTGTGTTCTACGCTTGCACACTTGTGGCTGCCGGAGGGGCAATATGGTTTGTTGGAGACTTAAACGCTAACAAATGGAACGCACCGAGTATCGCGCCTCCTGCGTGGTTATTTGGGCCAGTCTGGACGACACTCTACCTACTAATTGCTACCAGTGCTTATAGACTAAGCTACCGAAAGAACTGTGACTTAAAGAGTATAGCGCTGGGGTTGTGGGCTTTTCAGATGTGTCTAAACACCCTTTGGACGCCAGTGTTCTTTGGAGCTTTTGACTTGAAGGGTGCGTTTGCCATAATTGTAATATTATGGCTTACAATTACTGCGTATATCGTGACCAGCTTTCGGATTGATAGGGTATCAAGCTACTTGTTTTTGCCTTATTGGGCGTGGGTTAGCTTCGCCACAGCATTGAACTATGCATATATTCTCGTAAACTAATGATAACACCTTAGTATAACCTAGCCTCACTAGGTCTCGCCTAAGTGCATCTATCTGAGACATTTTTAGTGAAATATTTTGAACGAAATCCTCGTCCCATTGAATAACAATAGTTAACAACCCCAATGCTGTGATCGT